>Ga0209487_1002875_pt1 | contig 13738 bp, 13 predicted proteins | sample Poulit2012_FD_187524 | JGI IMG/M metagenome (GOLD analysis project Ga0209487, IMG submission 187524) | Agricultural soil microbial communities from Georgia to study Nitrogen management - Poultry litter 2012 (SPAdes) (version 2) | ecosystem: Environmental > Terrestrial > Soil > Agricultural land... | reverse complement strand
TTAATCATTCTCGACGTTATGCTTCCCGATATAGATGGTCGGCGTATTTTGCAGGCTGTCAGAGCTGCAGGAAACCAGGTTCCGATTCTGTTTTTGACCGCACGGGATGATGTGGATGATCGCGTGCAAGGGTTGGAGTTAGGGGCCGATGATTATTTGGTTAAGCCATTCGTTTTCGCCGAGTTGCTTGCCCGGGTGCGCACCCTGTTACGGCGTGGCGCCATACCGACCCATCACGACCGCATACAAATCGTGGATCTGGAGCTTGATTTGCCACGTCGGCGCGCCGTGCGCGACGGGCGACGAATTCATCTCACCAACAAGGAGTTTGCGTTGCTTGAGTTGTTAGCACGTCGCCAGGGTGAGGTGCTGCCACGCTCGTTGATCGCATCTCAAGTCTGGGACATGAACTTTGACAGCGACACTAATGTGATTGATGTCGCTATCCGTCGCCTGCGTGCAAAAATCGATGATGACTTTCAGCCCAAGCTTATTCACACCGTTCGGGGCATGGGTTACACACTGGATGTCCCGGATGACGAATAAAAACAGAGTGCGCTTTGGCCGGCCGATATCACTGGCGTCGAGGGTAACGTGGTTGGTTAGCGCGGCCATGATAGCGGTCTTCCTGATCTTCAACTGGATCAGTATTCGGTCGCTGGACCAACACTTCGCCGAGATGGATGAAGAAGAGCTGGAGGTGATTGCAAGCTCGGTTATCCGGGCGCTAGACGAAGTGTATGACGGTAGCGATGCGCACGCTTTACAGCGCGCTGTTAGGGGCCATCACGGTGTCTATTATTTTGTAGCCAACTCTTCTGGAGATGTGCTCTTTGAGCCAGAAGGTGGCCCTGACCTTGCCCGATTTGCCGCCACAGAACCACCGATTGAGCTGGCGGATAGGCGCAAGATGACCGTCTGGACCGAAGGGGGAGCGCATTATCGGGGCGCTGTTGTGCTGGCGAGTGCTGACTTTAATCTTAGTGATCAATACACGATAGCCGTGGCCATGGATATCGGTGGTCACCTTTCATTCATGAGAAGTTTTGAGCGCATCCAATGGTGGACGATCCTGGTTGTTATGCTTATTGCGATAGCGGTGGCTTCGGTTGCGGTGCGGTGGGGCCATCTGCCGATTCGCAAAACCAACAACAAGATCCACGCTATTACGTCTTCCAAATTACATGTTCGACTGGATCCAAAGGAAGTGCCAATTGAACTGGAAGAGACCATCGCGTCTTTTAACGCCATGCTCGGGCGCATTGAGGACGGCTATTCTCAATTGGCCAGCGTATCGGCTGATATCGCTCATGAGTTGCGGACCCCGGTCACCAACTTGACAACGCAAACCGAAGTCGCCGTTGGACAGCTTCGCTCTGCTGATGAGTATCGAGAGATTCTGTACTCGAGTTTGGAAGAGTTGGGGCGTCTCAACCGCATGATCAACGAAATGCTGTTTCTGGCGCAAACTGAAAACTCCCCCGATAGCCTACGCATGGAGTCCCTGGATCTGACCCGAACGATTCACGGACTGTTTGAGTACTTTGAGGCTTGGGTGGAAGACGGGGGTGTTTCACTGCAACTCAGCGGAGACGTGATCTCGATCATGGCCGACCGAGAAATGCTGCGCCGCGCCATTAGCAACCTACTGTCCAATGCGGTCCGTTACACGCCACGAGGTGGAAGCGTTACAGTTCGGCTATCCCAGGATGCGCGAACAACCACGATCAGTGTCGAAAACGTTGGGCCAAAAATTCCGCCCGAGGATTTAACGCGTCTCTTCAATCGTTTTTATCGCGCCGATCCGTCTCGGCAGCGCAGTGGTGGTGCTGGATTGGGGCTCGCCATAGTCAAGTCGATCGTTGAGGCACACCACGGTGACGTGTATGTCGAGTCCGATGATGCCATTACGCGGTTTGTTATCGTGTTGCCGCGTGTGGTGAGTTGAAACGGTTAGTATATGGCGTAGGAGCTATGTTCGTTTGTGGAAGATACATAGCATCAAATTATCAATCGATTTCGAATGGGCTTTATAATCATGGCGCAGAATAAGTGTGAGCACTCCCATCATCAGAATATAGAGCAGCCGGATTCTGGCGCGCGACTCATCGATGTCGTGTGCGGTATGAAGGTAACAGAACAGTCCCCTCATCACCTGACACATAAAGGCAACGCTTTCTATTTTTGCAGCTCAAAGTGCATGCGCGCGTTTGAAGGCGATCCTGAAAAGTTCATGGACCCCCAGAGCGCAAGAGAACCCGCTCTTGAGCAGGTGGAGCCAGGAACCCTCTACACTTGTCCAATGCATCCTGAAATTGAACAGGATCACCCGGGGATCTGCCCCAAGTGTGGCATGGCCCTTGAGCCAATGATGCCCAGTCTTGATGATGACAATCCGGAACTGAAAGATTTTTCGCGGCGATTCTGGTGGACGCTACCTTTCACCATCGTCGTCACCGTGCTGGCCATGTTCGGTCCCCAGCTTGGCTGGTTCGACATAACCGCGCAAACCTGGATTGAACTCGTGCTGTCGTTGCCGGTGGTGCTCTGGGCAGGGCAGCCATTTTTCGTTCGCGGTTGGCAGTCGATCGTCAACCGTAGCCCCAACATGTGGACGCTGATCGGTTTAGGGACGGGAGCGGCCTTTATCTACAGTACTATTGCCACGGTTGCTCCTGGCATTTTCCCCGAAACTTTCCAAACCATGGGGCGCGTCGGTGTGTACTTTGAGGCTGCCGTGGTGATCATTTCGCTTACCCTGTTCGGTCAGGTGCTCGAACTCCGCGCCCGATCGCAGACTTCCGCCGCCATCAGATCATTGCTCGGTTTGGCACCCAAAACAGCTCGTCGCATCAATGCAGACGGAAGCGAAGAGGACGTGCTGTTGACACACGTTCATGAAGGTGACCGTCTTCGCGTGCGTCCAGGCGAAAAAGTACCTGTTGATGGGGTCGTGGAAGAAGGAGCCAGTTCTCTTGACGAATCTATGTTGACGGGGGAGTCTCTTCCGGTCAGCAAACGCCCGGGCGACAAGGTGATTGGCGCAACCATGAATACATCGGGCGCTTTGGTGATACGCGCAGAGAAAGTCGGTTCTGCCACGGTCCTGTCGCAAATTGTTAACCTCGTTGCGCAGGCCCAGCGCTCGCGTGCGCCAATGCAGCGGATGGCCGATCTCGTAGCCGGCTATTTCGTTATGGCGGTGGTTGTGATCGCTGTTGCCACGCTGTTCGTCTGGGGTATTTTTGGTCCGCAACCCAGTTGGGTCTACGGCTTGATCAATGCGGTGGCTGTATTGATCATCGCCTGTCCTTGCGCGTTGGGGCTTGCTACGCCGATGTCTGTGATGGTCGCCACGGGCCGTGGTGCTACCCAGGGAGTGCTGTTTCGGGATGCAGCAGCGATAGAGAACCTGCGCAAAGTGGATACGCTCATCGTCGATAAGACCGGCACGCTCACGGAGGGGCGCCCGGGCTTCGATCAAGCTGTAGCCGTTGGCGACATGAGTGCCGATGAAGTCTTACGTATAGCTGCCAGCCTGGACCAAGGTAGCGAACACCCTCTTGCCGACGCAATTGTCAGCGCCGCGCGTGAGCGTGGGTTGAGCCTCAGCCCCGTCGACGAGTTCGAATCAGGGAGCGGCATTGGTGTACGGGGTCGAGTGGATGACAGGGTGCTAGTCTTGGGTAACACCGCGCTTATGCAGCAAGAGAGCGTCGATGTGGCTGAATTGAATGACGCCGCCGAATCTTTCCGGACCAAGGGCGCAAGCGTTATGTATCTCGCGGTAGATGGCAGATTGGCAGGATTACTGGCCGTGTCTGATCCTATCAAGCAGACCACGCCGGAAGCTGTGGAAGTACTTAAAGCAGCGGGAATCCGTCTGATCATGGCCACGGGGGATGGCGTGTCAACAGCGAAGGCGGTGGCCGAACGTCTGGGCATCGATGAAGTTCATGGCGAAGTCACGCCGGGCGACAAGCTCGACTTGGTTAGCAAGTTGCAATCCGAAGGACGGGTTGTGGCGATGGCGGGGGATGGCATCAATGATGCACCGGCCCTCGCCAAGGCCAACGTGGGGATAGCCATGGGCACGGGCACCGATGTGGCGATGAACAGCGCCCAGGTGACATTGGTTAAAGGTGACCTGCGCGGTATTTCAACGGCAGTTCACCTGTCAGAAAAGACTGTCATCAATATGAAGCAAAACCTTGGCTTTGCGTTTATCTACAACGCCCTGGGCGTGCCATTGGCGGCCGGTGTTTTGTACCCATTCGCTGGTCTTCTCCTGTCGCCGATGTTTGCTGCGGTGGCGATGAGCTTGAGCTCTGCCTCGGTGGTGTTCAATGCGCTTCGGCTACGTAGGTCCACCTGAAGGAATCAACACCACCAGCTTGGCTCCTCATGACCGATAGCAGCGACCAACGCCACTACCGTGTCAGCGTTGGCCAGCAGCGGACTTTAATCAAGATAGACGTAAGCAGGGTTGTCTGATGAAGACGGACTGCAGCGACGCCCGACGCTCAGGCCACCTTCGGGTGTCTGAATGGGGGTTCTCGTGGTGTCTGCGGTGAGTTTTCGGGGCGTTTTAGCCGCTGGAGGCGAAAGCGCCGGCGGCTGGACGATCCCGATTGCCACCTGATATGATCGCAGAAAACCCCTTTCCCAATATGGAACCACTCGTGGATCCCGAACCTGCATTACCCAGCGCCCACCGCAACAGTAAACGTGAGTGGGCCAGCCGGTGACCGAACCAATCCTTACCCTCCTGTTCGGTATTTTTGTCATCCTAGCGATCATCGCCGCTAACGGCTATTTCGTTGCGCAGGAGTTCGCTTATATGGCGGTCGATCGCGTTCGGCTTGCCGCGGGAGCCGCCGCGGGGGACGTGTCGGCTGAACGTGCCTTGGCCGTCACTCAGCGCACCAGCTTTATGCTTTCTGGAGCTCAACTCGGCATTACGGTGACGGGCCTTCTGGTCGGTTATGTGGCGGAGCCACTGATCGGCGAGCCGTTGGGAGAACTGCTCGAAGATACGGGCGTTGCGATCGAAACCGGTATCGCCGCGGGCACGGTGTTGGCGTTGATTGTCGCCACGGTCGTGCAGATGGTCGTAGGCGAGCTCTATCCCAAAAATCTCGCCATCGCCAATGCCGAACCGCTTGCGCGCTGGCTCGCCCGCTCCACCCTTATCTATATGTCTTTGTTTGGCGGCGTCATCAATTTTTTTGATAAGTCCGCTAATTTGCTGCTGCGGCTGCTGCGTATTCAACCGGTACACGATTTGGACGTGAGCGCCTCCGCCGATGATCTGACACATATCATCGCCGAGTCGCGCATTAGCGGTGATCTGCCTTCTGAACTGTCACTCATGATGGACCGTATGCTCGATTTTCCCCAGCGGGATGTGGAGCACGCCATGATGCCCCGTGCACAGGTCGACTGGGTCGAGCCGGATACGACTGTCGACGAGTTGAGGGTACTCATGGCGCGCGACCATAGTCGCTACCCTGTGATCGACGATGAGGATGTCCCCGTGGGGGTGGTGCACCTCATCGACGTGCTCAAATGCCTGGAGTCCGGACGTACTGGCGAAACCGCTGCCACGGTGATGCGGCCTGCCACCGTATTGCCAACGCTGATGCCCCTTCCCGATGCCCTGAAGTGTCTTATTGAAACGCGTACCCAATTAGCCTGCGTCATCGACGAGTATGGCGGCTTTGCGGGGGTGCTCACCATGGAAGACCTGGCCATGGAGATTGTGGGCGAAATTACCGACGAACACGACGTAGGAGCCGTCAGTGCGGTGCTCTCCCAGGGAGACGATACCTGGATCATGGATGGCGATGTTCATCTTGATGAGGTCGAGCGCGCCATCGGGCATACCCTGCCGCGCGGTGACATCGAAACGGTGGCGGGAATGATTATCGCCCAACGAGGTGCATTGCCGGACGAGGGTGAAACCGTGGCGGTGGAGCTGCCGCCTGAGGCGGCCGATTTGATCGCACAGGCGCCGCTGCGCCGTCAGCTACTGGTGGAAGTCCTGCGTATTGAGCGACACGTGCCGGCGAAGGTGAAAGTGCGCCTGATCACGACGGTGGCGAAGGAGAACGAGGAATGAACGATCCGTTGCTGGTTGCCGTAACCACGATCGCACTCCTCGTCCTGAGCGCTTTTTTCGTTATAATCGAATTTGCTTTGCTGGGCGCCCGCCGCCACCGGCTTGAGGAATTGGCGGCAACCAGCCCGTCGGCTCGGGCAGCTCTACGCGGCATGAATGATTTGACCCTGATGCTCGCCGGCTCCCAGTTGGGCATTACCTTTTGCACCTTTGCGCTCGGCGCAGTGACAAAACCGGCCATTGATTTTTGGCTTGGCCCCATACTCAGCTCATGGGGGCTCGCGGACTGGATCGCCGGAAGCGCCGCCTTTGCGATCGCCCTGTTCGTGGTGACCTTCCTGCATTTGGTGGTTGGCGAGATGGCGCCCAAATCGTGGGCTATCGCGAACCCGGAAAAGTCGGCCCTTGCCATCGGCGTTATTTCACGAGGTTATATTTGGCCACTGCGCCCGCTCGTGCGCTGGTTAAATAAAGTGGCCAATCGATTGGTTAGGATGTCTGGGGTCGAGCCGGTGGAGAGTGCGGCCGTGGGTGGGCAGGATGCAAGCACCATCCGTCAGCTCGTGGAACATTCGGCCAGAGTAGGTACGCTCACGCCGCAGTTGCAGCAGCAGCTGTCGGGTTTGATTGATTTGGGCACCATGCCGGTGGCGTCCCTGATGCCCAACAAAGAGCCCCCGGTGCATGTGGCGCTGGACGCAACGGTCGCTGATGTGCGGGCGGCCGCCATCGCCTCGGGGCATTTACGCATTCTGCTGCTCGGCGCCAAAGGCACGAGTCCGTCAGTGGTCCATGTGCGTGATACCCTGCGTGAGCCCGCACACCGGCCAGTGAGCGAGCTTGCGCGCCGTGCTTTCGTGCTGAATACCAGTACACCGGTTTACGAAGTGCTTGCGCGTATGCGCAGAGAAAGTGTGCATCTTGCCGTGGTAAAGAGTGAGGGCCGCGTCCTGGCCGTTATCACCCTGGCGGACATTCTCAGACGCATCCTGCCGGTTGCGGCCGCCCGTTAAGATCTCGTTTTATGCCGGGTTTCTGGCTAAGAACACCAGGGCGACTAAATAATGGGCGCCGATTCCTCTATAATTGCCGTTTCCAGAGCGCACATCGACGTCCGGAAAGGGCATGGACTTAGTTCTATCTTTATGATTTTAAAGAGTATTTTATGATAAGAATCTTGATGATCGATAACTACGACTCCTTCACCTATAACGTGGTGCAGTACCTCGAGGAGTTGCAAGCCGACGTCAAGGTGGTGCGCAATGATGAAATTGACTTGGCCGGCATTGCCGCGCTAAAGCCGGACAAAATCGTTATTTCGCCTGGCCCGTGTACGCCTAATGAGGCCGGGGTTTCGCTGTCCGTCGTGGAGGCGTTCGCGGGGAAAATTCCGCTGCTGGGCATCTGCTTGGGACATCAAGTGATCGGTCAGGCATACGGCGGAAAGGTGGTGCTCGCCTCCGAGATCATGCATGGGAAAACCTCGCCGGTTTACCACCGCGATGTCGGCGTATTCCAAGGTTTAAAAAACCCGTTAACCGCCACCCGTTACCACTCGTTGGTACTCGATAAGGGCAGTATGCCCGATTGTCTGGAAATCACCGCCTGGACTGAGAACGAGCAGGGCGAGCCGGCAGAAATCATGGGAGTGCGACACCGTACGCTGGCGGTGGAAGGTGTGCAGTTTCATCCCGAGTCCATCCTTACCGAACAAGGGCACGAGTTGTTGCGCAATTTTTTATTGGCTTCCAAATAGAGAAGCCGTTTTATCGTATTGGGAGACCTACATGAACATCAAACAAGCACTGGCTCAGCTGGTGGAGCGCATCGACCTCAGCACCGAGGAGATGACGCACGTGATGCGTGCGGTTATGACCGGCGCCGCCACCCCGGCACAGGTCGGTGCCTTTTTGGTGGCGCTGCGCATGAAGGGCGAAACCATCGACGAAATCACCGGTGCCGCCACCGTGATGCGCGAACTGGCGACCAGGGTCGACATTGATGTTCCCTATCTGGTGGATACCTGTGGCACCGGGGGCGACGGTGCCAATCTTTTCAATATTTCCACGGCCAGTGCCTTTGTTGTGGCCGCCGCTGGCGGGCGAGTTGCCAAACACGGTAACCGCTCGGTCTCCAGCTCCACGGGCAGTGCCGATGTATTAGAGCAGGCCGGCATAAACCTGGGGCTGAGCCCGGAGCAGGTGAGCCGCTGCGTGGAGGACATAGGGGTGGGCTTTATGTTTGCACCGGCGCACCACAGCGCCATGAAGCACACCATCGGGCCGCGCCAAGAGCTGGGTATGCGCACCCTATTCAATATGCTCGGCCCCATGACGAACCCTGCCGGGGTTAAACGTCAGGTGATCGGCGTATTTAACGGCGCCTTATGCCGACCGATGGCTGACGTGCTGGCCCGGCTGGGCAGCGAGCACGTCATGATCGTGCACGCCCGGGATGGGCTGGACGAGATTTCTCTGGCCACGGAAACGCAAGTGGCCGAGCTGAACCAGGGCACAGTGACTGAATACGTTATTCAGCCAGAAGATTTTGGGTTGCGCAGTCAAAGCCTGCTGGGCTTGAGCGTGACCAGTGCCGAGGCATCGCTGGCGTTAATACAGGATGCGCTGGGGCGCCGCCGGGGCGAACACGCCGCCAAGGCCGCCGATATGATCGCCATGAACGCCGGCGCTGCTATTTACGTCAGTGGCATTGCGCAAACCCTGGCCGAGGGCGTACACATGGCTGAGGATGCAATAGGCAGCGGTTTGGCGGCGGAAAAAATTCGCGAGCTGGCGGCTTACACCCAATGTTTTCAATCGTGACTGTAAGGAATTCTAACGTGACCGAGACACCGACTGTTCTACGCAAAATTATTGCCCGCAAATGGGAAGAGATCGCCGAACGGAAAAAAGCGGTGCCGCAAGCGGAGCTGGCGCAGCAGGCACAGCAACAACGGCCGACGCGGGGCTTCGTGCAGGCGATTGCTGAGCGGGTGGAAAACGGCCGGCCGGCGGTGATCGCGGAAATTAAGAAAGCCTCGCCCAGCAAGGGCGTGATCCGGGCGGATTTTGTGCCTGCGGAACTGGCTCGCAGCTACGAGCAGGGCGGTGCGGCCTGTTTGTCTGTACTTACCGACGTGGATTTTTTCCAGGGTGCGGACGCCTACCTTAAAGAGGCGCGCGAGGCGGTGAATTTGCCGGTCATCCGCAAGGATTTCATGGTGGATGAGTATCAGGTATACGAAGCGCGGGCCATGGGGGCCGATTGTATCTTGCTGATTGTCGCTGCGTTAGAGCCGGCGAAACTCCACGCCTTGAATGCGCTCGCGTTGGAGCTGGGGCTGGATGTGTTGGTAGAGGTGCACAACTTGCAAGAGCTGGAGTTAGCGCTGGAGTTGCCGAACAAATTGATCGGGATTAATAACCGCGATCTGCATACCTTCGATGTCAGCCTGAACACTACGTACGATTTGTTGCCGGCCATCGGCAGCGACCGAATTGTGATAACGGAAAGTGGAATTCTAACACCCGCCGATGTGCAGGCTATGCGGGTGCACGATGTGCATGGCTTTTTGGTGGGCGAGGCGTTTATGCGTGCACCGGATCCGGGCGCGGCGCTACAGGATTTTTTTAGCTAACAGGTTGTGTGAAAAGAAAAGAAGCGCCCATTTTGCTTTCCGCTGCGCAGTCCCTCCGTGTTGGTGGTCTGCGCAGCGGCTTGGCTTAGCGGGTGCCGAACACCACCATCGTTTTACCTTTCACTTCCACTAGGCCTTGCTCTTCCAGAGTTTTCAAAACCCGTCCTACCATCTCCCGAGAGCAACCCACGATCCGTCCGATTTCTTGACGGGTAATCTTAATCTGCATGCCGTCCGGATGAGTGATAGCGTCGGGCTCTTTGCACAGATCCAGCAGCGTACGGGCCACGCGACCGGTTACATCAAGAAACGCGAGGTCGCCCACTTTGCGGGTAGTAGCGCGCAAGCGTTGCGCCATTTGAGTGCTGAGCGCAAAGACAAACTCCGGGTGCTCTTCGGTAATTTCCTGGAATTTGTTGTAGCTGATTTCCGCGACTTCACACTCGGTTTTGGCGCGTATCCAGGCGCTGCGGGAATCCTCTTTATCGAACAGGCCCATCTCACCGAAGAAGTCCCCGTCGTTGAGGTAGGCGACAATCATCTCTTTGCCTTCATCGTCCTCAATCAATACGGTGACGGAGCCTCGAACAATGTAGTACAGAGAGTCGCTTTTATCACCGGCGTAAATAATAGTGCTTTTGGCCGGGTAGCGACGACGATGACAGTGGGCGAGAAACGCTTCCACATTTTTTATATGCGGTGTAAGTGAGACGGCGACCAAGGGGCGGCTCCTGAGCATTACGAAAAAAGTTTGGTTGGTGTATCTTAACGCGCTGCGGCACTCATAACCAGCAGCTTGCTATATCCTAACAATTTTGCACTGCAGTTATAAGGCTACGCCGGGTTCTTGTCCAGCGAAAACGTTAAAAACTGCGCTACGCGTGGAATTGGGTGACAAACGGTCGGTATGTTAATCTTGCCGCCGCCAATATAGCGAAAAACCAAACGAGGTAGGTATGCAAGGTACGGTTAAATGGGTGGATGGCGTTCAGTTTCTGGCGGAATCGGGCAGTGGGCACAGTGTCGTTATGGATGGCCCGCCGGACCATGGAGGCCGAAATACTGGCGTTCGGCCGATGGAGATGTTGTTGCTCGGGTTAGGCGGATGCTCGGCGTTTGATGTGATGAGCATCCTCGGCAAGTCTCGACAATCGGTGACTGATTGTCGAGTTGAGTTAAACGCTGAGCGTGCCGAAGGCGTGCCATCGCCATTCACAAAAATTCATATGCGCTTTGTAGTGACGGGCCGGGCGTTGAAAGAGGCGCAGGTCAAACGGGCTGTGGAGCTCTCCGCCACCAAATATTGCTCGGCCTCAATTATGCTGGAGGCCGCCGGCGTCGCCATTACCCACGATTATGTGATCGAGGACGCAGAGGCTTAACCACAGCCTTTAAATCCGATAGCTGGTTTCGGTCATGACTTTCGAAACCAGCGTCATCAGTCGCTTAACCGGTGCTGGAAAACGGATTCCGCCCGCCGCCAGCGCCATATCGGCATGGCGCGCCTCATCTTCCAGCATTTGTTCCACGACGGCCCGGCTTTTTTGATCGCCCACCGGCAGCTTTTTCAAGTGTGATTCCAAATGTTTGCACACCTGATTTTCCGTGGCGGCGACAAAACCTAAACTGACTCGGTCACTGATCAAGCCGGCTGTTGCACCGATAGTGAACGACAGGCCGTACCACACCGGGTTGAGGTAACTGGTGTGACTGTCCAGCTCGTCCAGGCGCTCGCGGCACCACACCAAATGGTCCACTTCTTCAGCGGCGGCTTCCTCCATTTCCTGGCGCACTTCGGGCAGCTTCGCCGTCAGAGCCTGACCCCGATAAAGCGCTTGGGCACAGACTTCCCCCGAGTGGTTCACACGCATTAAGCCCGCCGCATGCTTTCGTTCGTGGGCTTTTAACGGAGCTTCCGGCACTTTGTGTGCTGGGGAAGGGCGGGTGGACTCGTGTTCGGTGGCTACTTGCGTGAGCTCGCGCAGGAGCCGGTCGGCACGGCTGATAAACTGATCGAGTGGCGATAAAGTGCGGGACATAGTGCGATATCCATGGTCAATTAGAGGTAGCCTTGTTTGATTGTACCGCTAATATTTTTTATTTGTACCGGGATGAGGTCAGTGTTATGAAGAAATCCGATACGCTGAAAAATCAGGAAGATCAAAGGCCCGAGGGCGAGGAAGAAACCCGTGATCACTCGTTGCAGGCGCAAGCCAAAAGGCGTGCGGAACACCCCGAACACCTGAACGCGGGCACGGCGTTTGACTGGGAAGACCTGGACGCCTATCAACAGGAGTTGGACCGCCTGGATAAAGAGGGCCCCGGTCGACCCAAGGGCGCGGACTAACACCTTCCGGCCGCCACTCATCGCGGCCGCCACGCACCTCTTTTATTGATGCCCCGCCCGTTATGCCCGCCCAGGCGGGCGTCCGCCATTCTGATGCACTCGTGCTTTTTGAATCTACCACTGTCCGGCGACACCGTGTCCTGGACTTACTGGCGCTGTGCCTTAATTAGAAAACGTCGTTCAGCTTCGATTCAGTTGTCGATTCGTAGCATAAGGTGACAACCCAAGAAAAGTGGAGCCACCGCCATGAAATTTGCCCGAGTGTTTGTGCTTATCCTTGTCAGCGTTGCGCTGCTGGGCTGCAACGAGCGGCGTACGGTTTATGTGAGCGATGCGCCAGCGCCATCCGCCTATGATTTACGCCCCTTGTTGCTGGAGTTCCATCTGATTGACAGTTACGGCGTGGATACAGGTGTCGATTCGCACACCGCTTTGGTGTTGGACCCCTATCATGACGGCGGTTTGTTCGAAATCGACTGGTGGGTGGACAGTCCCAGAGACTACCGGGTGGATTTTCGGATAAATGACGCGCCGACAGTGGCGGGTAGTCAGCGGGTGTATACGGAGGTCTGTGGGGCAGAGCTGCCCTGCGACCAAGAGGCGATCAGACTATGCCAGTACTATCCCGATCTGACCATGGCCTGCGGCTGGGACGATACAGTGACGGACATCAGCCACTTGATCTATACCTTGCCACAGAAAGTACACGCGGTGCTGAGGGTGTGTGATATGAGCTCTACCTATTGCGAATACCAGGTGTATCCGGTCTGGTTGGAATAATAGAGGCAGAGTACTGAGGCGCCCGAGGCGGGCGCCGTTCGGGGCGAGTCCTACCCGACTCGCCCGTGTTGATTGCTGGGTATGTGATTACTTACACAAGGTTTAAGCGAAGTCTGTGCCGGTCCTGACGCTTTCGGCTTCAGCGCTCAGCGCGGGGTCGGTAAGTTGGGGTTTGGCGTAACGGTTTTGCCCGAGAGTACCTTTGCGTTTAGCTAATGCCGCCTCCAGCTTGCGGGACGCATCGGCTATGGCCGCGTAGAGGTCCTCGTGAGAGGCGTGGATGGCCACGGTGGCGCCGAGATACTGGGTGGTTAGATCCACCTTTTGCGCTTGACGCTCCACGGTGAGGGCGACTGAGAGGGTGTTGATGTCGGGGTAGTGATTGCCGATTTTCGAAAACTTGCTGTTGACTGCGTTACGGATGCCGTCGGTGATGTCGAGATGGTGGCCGGATAAGTGTATATGCATAGCTAGTACTACCTCTGTTGTAAAACGAGCGTTTACCAAGGTGAGTAAATCACAAGTCGCAGGGTTATTTTCACACCCCGTCACTATAAAAATGTGCCCGGACGGGCCATAAGTCAAGGGGAGTACCCACAAATTGCCAACTTCTAACGCGTTATAGGTAGTTTGAGTGGCTCAGCGGGCGTTGCAGATTCGACGATGAACGCGACGGCGAGAAGTGGGGCGTTGGGCGTAAGAGACAGAGAGGGTGCAGCCTTCAGCGTTTTCAGCGCGCTTTGACGGTACGTAGGTAGAGCAATAAAAAAGCTGGCCGACGGTGTGTCGGCCAGCTTTTTCGGATAAGTGGTAGCTAGGGCGAGACTTGAACTCGCGACCCCAGCATTATGAA
>Ga0209487_1002874_pt1 | contig 13738 bp, 12 predicted proteins | sample Poulit2012_FD_187524 | JGI IMG/M metagenome (GOLD analysis project Ga0209487, IMG submission 187524) | Agricultural soil microbial communities from Georgia to study Nitrogen management - Poultry litter 2012 (SPAdes) (version 2) | ecosystem: Environmental > Terrestrial > Soil > Agricultural land... | reverse complement strand
TGGTGACCGGGATGCGGCAAAGAATCTGCGATACAAATATGGCCGGAACCTCAATGCAGATAAAAATGCTGTTATCTATGTCCGGGATCCGGAGAGTTATCAGCTGCCGATCACACCACCGGCCAACAGTTTCATCATTGCGAGAGAAGATTACTATTTTGTCTACCCCACCAATTACAACAAGTATCAGAACTTGTACAGGGATACCTTTCAGCATGGAGGGGCCGCTATGGAGGAGATGATCCTGCCGGTGGCCACGTTGCAACCAAAGCGGCGGTCACGCTGATTCGTACGGTGCCGGGTTCTCATGCAGAACGGCGGTTGTCACGCTGATTCATCTGGTGCCGGCCGTCATGCGAGGCGGTGGTGACTCTGAATCATCTGGTGTCGGACCCTCATGCGAGGCGGCGGCGACTCTCAATTAAGGTGCCGGACTCAGGAAACCTGGCCCTGGGCGCAGAACCCAGGCTACCGAGCTACCCGATCCAGGCAACCTGGCCCTGGGCGTAGAACCCAGACCACCGAGGTGCCCGATCCATGTAACCGAGGCGCCGGATATGCGGAGTCATAGTTCGTGATATACGGAGTCAGGGTGGCGCTCATGCACACAAACAGGTCAGATTTTTAAAGATGTCTGTAGAGGAGCAGCGTTTTATCAGCAGAAGTGAAGCTGAAACGATGGAGATAGCACGAGGAGTCGGTGAGTCGGCCGGACCGGGGAGCATCTGGTGCCTCTACGGAGATCTGGGTGCAGGCAAGACCCGCTTTGCCAAAGGGTTCGCAGAAGCGTTCGGTATCCCGGCACATGAGGTGGACTCCCCCACATTCACACTTATCCAGGAGTACAACAGTAACGGGCACCCCCCGTTCTACCACTTCGACTTCTACCGGATTGAGGATATAGGTGAAGCACTTGAAATTGGTTCAGAAGAATATTTTTATGGAGAAGGCGTTTCTCTGATCGAGTGGCCAGAGAGAATTGAAGAGCTGCTTCCGGATGATGTCATCCGGATCAACTTGAGCGTTATCGATGAAAACAGCCGCCTCATAGTCATCAACTATCCAAAGGAAGAGAAGCCTCCACAATGAAAACCCGGAAGAAGAAAAGATTGTCATACCGACTGGATCTTCTGCCTGTGATCTTGCCTTACCACAGACGGGCATCGAATCAGATCCAGCCAGGCGATCTGGTCTACTATGGACCGTGCCCTGAGTACTACGGGATCGGCGAGGTGATCCAGATGGAGAACAATCACTGTGTGGTTGATTTCAGAGGCACAGGGCTTCTTGGTATTCAGAAGGATGTCTTCTCAAACAAGTACATCATTCCCATCCACAAGCTGAATCTGGGTCATATCCTGAAAACGACCTGAACATCTTACTTACCCCTTGAGCTTCCGGTTGAAACTCTTAATGTTAGAAGTATCTTCCATCTCTTGAGGGACTTGTGAGGGACGTGAGCTCTTGTGGAGTCTCCCGTCTCTTGAGATCTTGGGGATTCCATCTCTTGAGAACTTGGGTACGACAAGATTTAGAGAGTGGAGATTTACAGAGCGGAGCCGAGAGCTGCCCGTCTACTCTTCACGCAGATTTTACTCTTCACGCTCGACGACGTCCTGCCCCGCTTCCTCTTCTGCCGTCTCAAGCTCGGCCGGAATCTTCTTCCGTCCGACAGTCCAGATCACAACAGCAAGCAGAAGCCCCGGATAGAAAGGTTCAATCCCCAGAAATGCGTAGCTGTAGGCTTCGGTCTGAACCAGAGAACCCAGAATCAGCCAGAACAGTGAGAGACCGGTACATCCGACCATGGATATCGTGGCCCAGGGTTGGTTCAGACGGAAATAGGGGATGTAGATCCCGAGGATGGGTACCAGAAGACCGGGTATCAGTACGGAACCCAGGACATACCAGAGATCGATGACACTCGGGTAGATGATGATCAGAAGGAGACCAAGCAGCGCAGAGATCAGAATGCCACTTCGGGTCAGTACATTTCGCCGGACGTTTGGAAACCACTCCGCCAGCAGATCCCGCCCGAGCGTCTGACCAGACAGAAAGAGAAAACTGTCAAGTGTGGACATGATGGTTGCGAGCATGGCCAGAAAGAAGAGCCCCTTCAGGCCGGCAGGCAGGAGCAGATCCCCCAGAATCGGGTAGACCAGGGCGGGCTCGGAGAGATCGGGTCCGAGAATCGCCCAGCCGTACATGCCGCTGAAAACAGTGAGAAAATCGAAGAGAGACCAGAGCATAATCGAGATGAAGATCCCTTTCCGGGCCAACTCCGGAGACTCTGCGGCTGCGGCGCGTTGATGAAATCCGGGATCGACAAAGGTCCAGAGTGCGATAAAGAACCAGACCAGCAGATACTGCCAGGAGTGCCCGCCTGTCAGATCCCGGAACTCATCCGGGACGACCTGAAGGAGTTGTAGTGGATTACCAGCCTCCGCGATGGCATAGATGAGCAGGAGGATGAACCCGCCATACATCAGGACGATCTGGAGCATATCGGTTCGTACGACTGCATTGAACCCACCGACCGAGACATAGAGAACTGAGAAGAGGGCAACCACAGCGGCATAGAAGAGATAGGGGGCCGATCCGCCGGTGATCGCCTGGAGCAGCATCCCCAGCATCAGAATGTAGGGAGCCGGGCTGACGAGGATGAAGACCGGAATGGCGCTGATCTTGCCAGCGTGTTTACCATATCTGTTTGCTACCGCTTCGGGAATGCTCAGTGCCCGGTTCATTCGGATCTTGCCGGCCAGAAACATGGCAAAGAGCGCTGAAAAGATGTAGTAGGGGAATCCCATGACCAGCCACTGGGAGAGTCCGAACTGATAGCTGAACTCACCGGCCCCAAGAATTCCTCCATACCAGGTAGCGACCAGGGTGGCGACAAAGGCTGGCAGAGTCAGTCTGCGGCCACTGAGCAGAAACTGCTCCTCACTCTCATCCTGCCACCCGTGTCTCCAGCTCAGCCAGAGCAGCAGGATAAAGTAGAGGAGAAACAGCAGCCAGTCGATGCTGTGGAAGGAGACATTCACGATCTGTCAGATGGATTGAGGATCATCAGAGAGTGTTGTGGATACCGTGTTGAATAAAGGTGACTGTCTTGAGGCTGTCAAATCAGAATTGAAGCTGTCAAGAACTGTCAGGTGGTATCAGATAGTCTGGAGTTTCATGCGGTATTGAGGATCATCAGCAGCAGGTCACCGCTCTTGTGCGTGATTATCACCTCAGGTTCGGAGGTCACATTGGAGGTGCCATCCCGGACGCCGACCTCCAGGGCTTCACTGCTCAGCGGGTACTTCAGGCCACGGGTGGTGATGCCCTCAACTCTGCCGCTGAGCGGATAGAGGGAGAGGCCGGTTCCGACGGTAAGGTTCAGCCGGCAAAAGCGGGGCATCAGCCAGAGCTCCCCGTGCGGATCGATGATTTTCAACTTTCCTGAAAATTGATCGTTGTATCTTTTAAGAACCGAGAGGTTCTTCAGCGAGTGGTCGGGGCGTCCGCCGAGTGCACCGAAGATCTCGGCTTCAGTGGCCCCTTTCTCGAGAGCGAGACCGAGGGCTTTCTCCATATCGTTGGTCTCCTGATCGAGCAGGTGAATCACCCGATCCATCTCTTCGGGAACCGGTTGATAACTGTCCAGATCTCCGACGATCAGATCCGGTATCAGCCGCTGCTCCCGGGCCCAGTTTGCGCCGCCGTCAGCAGCAATGAACAGAGAACCCTCACTCAGACTGTGTCTGAAACGGTCGCCTTCAGGCTTTCTGCCGTCAGCAAGTATTACTGCTTTCATTCAATAGCTGCTTTTATTCGGTTTGAAGGAGTCAACCCTATGGCGCTTGATCGTCATAATTCCCGGTCGTTGGAGTCTCAGCCGTTCAATGACGATATTTGCACACCGCCGGACAAGATACGGGATCTTACGGCGTTCTGCGGGGGAGCTACTTATTGAAATAACCATTTTAGAAGATTGATACATGTTTGAAGCGTTCAGAAAGGAGATCCTCCAGTATGAATCTGTGGGAATATTTTCACATATCCGGCCCGATGGAGACTGCATCGGTGCCCAGGTCGCTATGGCGCTCTGGCTGGAGAAGAACGGGGTCCGGGCGCTCGCCTTCAATGATCATGAAGTTCCCGCAAGCCTGACCTGGCTCGCTGACTACTTCCCGATTGAACTGCCGGAGGAGGAGCTGACGGCCCAGTGTGACGCTTTTCTGGTGGTCGATGGTAACGCGCCGCACCGGTTCGGGAGTTTTGAAGTGCATCAGCATCAGTTTCCGCGACCCACCTTCATGATAGATCATCACCCCGATCCGGTGGATGTGTTTGACCATGCCATCTCGGTGGATGACGCCTCCTCGACATGTGAACTGGTCTACAATCTGATTGCAGGTCATGATGAGACGCAGCTCGACGAGCAGATCTGCAAAGCGCTCTACACAGGTGTAGTGACCGATACAGGATCGTTTCAGTTCGCCAGTGTCGCTCCGGAAACGATGGAAGTGGCTGCCGCACTGATGCGCCACGGCGGGTTCAGACCTCCTGAGGTTGTGGAGCGGGTGTTTTCGAACAAGTCGCTGAACCAGCTCCAGTTGCTCAGCCTGGCTCTCGACTCCCTGACGCTCTATGAAAACAATCAGATTGCAATAATGACCGTTACAAAAGGGATGTTGGAAAAGACCCGGACGCGGAGTGAGGATTGTGACGGTCTGGTCAACTTCGCTCTCAACGTGGACGGGGTGAAAGCGGCTGTGCTTCTCAAGGATATCGATGACCAGGGGGTCAAGTTGAGTCTGAGGTCGCGAAGTGAGGTGGATGTCAACGAGTGGGCCAGAGAGCTCGGTGGTGGAGGGCACAAGAAGGCGGCCGGCGCCCTGCATCCGGGGCCACTGGACAGCGCGATTCACGATATCATCAAAATTGGTGTCAAACAACTGAAAAGGCTTGAAGACGAGAAGGTACTTCCATAGCGAAGTCTGGAGCACGATTCTGCTGATCCTGTTGGCCACCGGCAGCGGTCTCTCCGGGTGCAGTGAGACGGGGGAGGTCCCTGATGCGTCTGGCACCTTGACCCACTTCTCGGCTACCCTGATTGAAGAGGTGATCCGGGAGCAGGATGCAGCCGGTGAGCTGGATGAGAATGAGCGCCGGTTGCTGATCGAATCCCTCTCCCGGAGCAGAGAGAACGCTATTACACACGCGGTGGAGAGGGTGAGCCCTGCCGTAGTCAGTATCACCGTGACCGAGGTGCTTGAGAGGCGGCGGACTGCTCATGACGACTTCTTCAGTTACTTCTTTGGCCAGCAGTTGCCGAGAGAGTACACCAATATGGGGTCCGGTTTTATCATCAGCGAAGATGGTCTGATTGTAACCAATCAGCATGTGGTGGGGCAGCACGCCAGTGAGATCATGGTCGTGACCCTGGATGGGGCAACACACGAGGCGGAGTTGATCGGCACCGACGAGCTGACCGACATCGCCCTTCTCAAGATCGAGTCGGAACAACCGCTGCCGTTTGTAGAGTTCAGCAATTCAGATGAAGTGATCGTGGGGGAGTGGGCGATCGCCCTGGGTAACCCGTTCGGAATTTTTGAGGATGAGAAACCGGCCGTCACGGTGGGTGTTGTGAGTGCGACCAATAGAGATTTCAGGCCGGATCCGAACAATCCTCGTGTCTATATCGGCATGATTCAGACCGATGCAGCGATCAACCGGGGCAACTCGGGCGGACCGCTTCTGAACAGCGAGGGTGATGTGATCGGCATCAACACGTTTATCTATACCGGGGGAACCAGTGCCGGATTTGTCGGGTTGAGTTTTGCCATTCCCAGCAACCGTGTGGAGCGTATCATCAATCAGCTGCTGACGACAGGTGAGGTGGTACTGGACTACGATCCCGGGATGCAGTTCACTTCGATGACCGAGCAGCTGATATATCGATATCAGCTGCCGTACGTGCAGGGGCTGTTTGTTACCAGTGTCAACCAGAGCGGACCTGCGTTTGAGTGCGGCATCTTGCCGGGGGATGTGATCGTCCGGATCGGAGATGAGAGGGTTCTGAGTGAGATGCACGCCTGGGCGCTGCTCAGGGAGTACTACGAGGGGGACTCCATGGATCTGGAACTGCTCAGAGACGGCGATATCTATGAGACAGAGATGATTCTGAGAAAACGGATTGAACCGCGCGAGAATTCTGCGGAGTGACAATTGGTGAGAGTGGCCGCCAATGTGTGCCCGAAAGCGAGATGGCCCTCAGCGGACGTCCTAAACAGTGATCGTGATCGCTGATGATGAGATGGCCACCAGCGAGAGTAATCGCCAGCGAAGGTGCCGATCAACGAACGTGATCGCTGACGAGATGGCCACCAGCGAGAGTAATCGCCAGCGAAGGTGTCGATCAGCGAGAGGGGAGGTCGCCATCAATTTTACCGGATTTGATATCCGGATGAGATCCTTCCCGCAGCAGCCACATCAGATAGTCCTCATTCCCTTCTTGCTCGGTGAGAGTAATGGAGACGATGGCGGGATTCTCATAGCTGTGGAGCTCCTTCACGAGCGCGGTCAGATTGCTGACGTTGTGATAGGGCGTTTTCGCAATGAGAATACATTCGTTTGCCGTCTCGATCTGACCCTTCCAGTGATAGATGGACTCCATACCGTCCACAATATTGACACAGGCGGCCAGTCGCTTCTCAACGATTGCTCTGCCGATGGTTCGCGCTTCATCCCGGTCACTGGTGGTGATGTAGACTATACGGAGGTTCTTGAACATGGTAAGTAAGGGTGTGATCGCCGGCAACAATCTCGGTGGTCGATCCGGCAGTTACGGGTGAAGCAGTGAAATATTGGGTTTTCTTCAGACCAAAACAAGGAGGGTCCCGCGTAGTTCGGACCGTTTATAGAAAAAGGGAGGTTCAGACATCATGGTTTACTCCGGGTATGGTTTTTGGAAAGGCTGTGCCAGGCGGGAGGGAGCCGGACCGTAATTAGCAGGGCCCTTCTGTTGAACAGTGACAGAAATAGCTGTATTTTTTAAAGCTTTCGCTGCAGGGAAACGTGCAGGCAGAGTCAGCAGTTGGAGTGGCAGCAGGTGGTCTGCCAGCCAACAGGCAGGCGAGAGTGGCGGAATTGGGTAGACGCGCCAGATTTAGGATCTGGTACCTTTACTGGTGTGGGGGTTCGAGTCCCCCCTCTCGTACAATCAGTCTGAAACTCGTACATGTACTACTGCTGGTGGAAAACCAACCAGAGACAATACAGGAATAACAAAGGAGATTCGAATACGTGGATATATCTGTTGAAGAGCTATCGTCCGTTGACAAGGAAGTCATTATAAAAGCGAACAGGGACGATCTCGCCCCGAAATTTGATGAGGCCTACAAGAGATATCGTGGTCAGATCCAGATGCCGGGTTTCCGCCCCGGTAAGATCCCTCTCTCACTGATCCGGAAGCGATTTGGTACCGAGATCGAGATGGAGGAGATCAACAAGTATGTTCAGGAGGTGTTCGAAAAAGAGGTGATACCTGAGCACAATCCTGTCGGTGAGACGGAGATGGTGGATCTTCAGTGGGAGGATGATCAGCTGGAGGTGAAGTTCAAGATCGGTGCACGGCCCGAGTTTGAACTGATTGAACTCGCGGAGATCGAGGTGGATCAGATGATTCATGATGTCACCGATGAAGAGGTCGAAGAGGAGATCGAGCGAACCCTGGAGCGTCAGGGAGACTGGGAGGAGGTGGATGGTGAGATTGAGGAGGAGCACCGTGTAGTTGTAGACGCCCAGTCGCTGGATGAAGAGGGCGAACCGGTCGAAGGTGAGCTGGATGAGAATCAGACCCTGAATCTGAAGGATGAGAGCGCCGAGGAGTTTCGCAATGCACTGGTTGGTAAAAAGGCCGGCGATGTTGTGGATATGGAGGTGGGAGAAGGGGATGAGAAGGACCGGTTCCGCCTGACCGTCAAGAAGGTGGAGAAGCCGAACAAGGTGGAGCTGACCGATGAATTTGCCAAAGAGCAGTCCAACGGTGAGGCGAAGAACACCGATGAGTTCAGAAGCTATCTGAAGAGCAGGATGCAGGACTACTACGACAAGTCCAGTGATGATCTGTTCCGCCAGGATATGATGACAGCTCTGACCGAAGCTCACGATTTCGAGATCCCCGCGGTCTTTGAATCGCAGATCCTCAACAGTTACGTAGAGTATCTGAAGCAGCAGACAGGCGGACAACTGCCGCCCGATTTTGATGAAGAGGATTACAAGAGCCGGATGAAGGACCAGGCGCTGCAAGAAGCTAAATGGTCATTTATCAGTGAGAAGCTGCAGGAGAAGTTTGATGATATTGAGATCAAGCCTGAGGATATTGATGACTATATTGGTGCCGAAGCGGCACGGTATGGTGTCAGCGTGGATCAGATGAAGCAGTTTTTTGCACAGGATCCCGGTCAGCTGGAGAGCCTCAGAACCAATATTCGTGAGGCTAAGGTGTTTGACAAGCTGAAGGAGGTGGTCACGATCAACGAAGTATCGAAGGACGAATACCAGGAGATGCGGAAAAAAGAGGAAGAAGAGAACGAAGAAAAGGAGAATTAGATTAACGATTCCAGAACTTCAGACCAGAACGAAATGTATATGCCGATCAACCAACCGATATCCGAGATGCCAGACCCCGAAGACATGAGTCAGATCCATAACCAGTTGGTTCCCATGGTTGTAGAGACAACCAGTCGGGGCGAACGTGCTTACGACATCTATTCACGACTGCTGAAAGACAGAATTATCTTTCTGGGCACCCCGATCAATGATGTTGTGGCCAGTTCAGTAGTAGCACAGATGCTTTTCCTGGAGTCGGAGGATCATGAGAAGGATATCAACCTCTACATCAACAGTCCGGGTGGAGTGGTCTCCGCAGGGCTGGCGATCTACGACACCATGCAGTACGTGCGTTGTGATGTGGCTGTGACCTGTGTCGGTATGGCCGCTTCGATGGGAGCCGTTCTGCTGGCAGCCGGAGAGGAGGGTAAACGAAATATTCTGCCACATGCCCGGGTGATGATCCACCAGCCGCTCGGAGGAGTCCGCGGACAGGCAAGTGATATCGAGATCGAGGCACAGGAGATTCTCCGTATCAAGCAGCTTCTTAATGGTATTCTTGCACGTCACACCGGCAGGGATCCTGAAGAGATCAATATCGATGCCGACCGGAACAAGTGGATGAGTGCTGAAGAGGCGAAGGACTATGGTCTTGTAGATCAGATCATGGAAGCCAACAAGAAGCCATAATCTGATTCAGAAGGGAATGGCTGCGCTGTAGCGAGATGATGCGTGGATAGGTAGTGGGAGTCGGGGATCAGAACAGACACATGAAGACCCGCATCAGGGCGTTAACAGAGAACATCTTGGAATTGACAAGCAGAAGTGGGGAACGGCTATGAGCAAGAAAAGTAATGAAGATCTGGTACACTGCTCATTCTGCGGGCGCTCGAGTAATGAGGTCAGCAGCATGGTGGCAGGTCCGGAGGTCTACATCTGTGACCGGTGTGTAGATGATGCGGCAAGTATTATCCAGAGTGATCTGGCATCTCTCGCCCGGCGTCGCGACAAGCAGTACAAGACCGGTCTGAAACCGATCGAGATCAAGGCGAGACTGGATGAGTTTGTGATTGGTCAGGAGGAGGCGAAGAAGACACTGTCTGTAGCAGTCTACAATCACTACAAAAGAATCAACGCCTCGGCCACCGAAGGATTTGAAGATACAGATATCGAGAAGAGCAATATCATGCTGCTCGGTCCGACCGGCAGCGGGAAGACCCTTCTTGCCCGTACACTGGCCAAAATCATCGATGTTCCGTTTACCATCGCCGATGCCACGGTGCTGACCGAGGCCGGCTATGTAGGGGAGGATGTGGAGAGTATTCTCAGTAACCTGCTGCAGGCTGCTGACTACGATGTGGAGCGGGCCCGCAGAGGGATCGTCTACATTGATGAGGTGGACAAGGTGGCCAGAAAGAGTGACAACCCCTCCATCACCCGCGATGTCTCAGGTGAAGGCGTGCAGCAGGCGCTTCTCAAGATTCTTGAGGGGACCGTAGCCAACATACCGCCCAAAGGGGGGCGGAAACACCCCGAGCAGAGTTTCATTCAGCTCGACACGACTCAGATCCTCTTTATTGTTGGTGGAGCATTCAGCGGACTCGAGGATATCATCTCCCGTCGGCTCTCCACCAGTGCCCTGGGCTTCCACTCAGAAGAGCAGGTGAAGGTGGACAAGCACGACCCCAATATCTTCACCTATGTAGAGGCCGAAGATCTTCAAAAGTACGGTCTGATCCCTGAGCTGATCGGCCGTCTGCCGGTGATTGCGGGACTGCAGGAGCTGGATGAAAAGGCTCTGATTGAGATCCTGGTCATGCCGAAGAATGCCATCACCAAACAGTATAAGAAACTGTTCAAGATGGAGGGTGTGGATCTGGTCTTTGAGGAGGAGGCGCTCGAGGCTGTGGTGGAGAAGGCGCTTCAGCGAAAGACAGGTGCTCGTGGACTGCGATCCATTCTGGAAGACTCGATGCTGGATATCATGTTTACCCTGCCATCACAGAAAAATGTCAAGCAGTGTATCGTAACCCGCGACACCATCATGAAGAGTGCCCCGCCGGTCTATGAGAAGCAGAAAGCGTCGGCCTGACCTCTTCTGCTGGAAGCTGTGAGGTCTGCTGGTTCGGTAGTTTGTCTCCTCTCCGATTTTTAAGATATTGGGTTCAGTCCACCAGAGGGTGTTGTCAACCGCTGCTGTCGCAACATCTTCCATCACCTGAACCGGGGAGTCATGCAACTCTTTCTGCCGGCCGGCCGCACCAGATTTATATTGATCACCCTGCTCTTTACGCTGGGGATCGGTTCCTATATCCACAACCAGTACCTGATAGAGAAGATCAGAGAGCAGGAGAGTGCCAGTGTGGAGTTGTGGGCCAAGGCCATTGAGTTCAACAGCCGGCCAGTCCATGAGCAGGTCACCACACAGCTCAATGAGGCTATCTATCAGCTGCGGCTGATCCCTCAGGTACCGGACAGTCTGATCCGGGGGATTGAACAGGTTGAACGGGCCCAGAGTGTCCACGATTTCGTCACCGAAAATCTGGTCCTGAGTGACCGCTTCCAGGTCCCCTCCGTCGTAGTGGATGAGAGAGGGGAGATCCTCATTGCCAACCACATCCGGCATGAAGATGTCAGTCCGGAGCTGATCAGCCAGTTTGCTTCGATGCACACCCCGGTCCGGATCGAGCTGGGTGATGAACGGCTTCGTCAGACACAGTATGTCTACTACAGTGACAGCCAGACGATCCAGTATCTGCGCTACTTTCCCTACGTACAGTCGCTGCTTCTGGCCCTCCTGCTGGGCGTGGGATACACCACAATCCGAACGATCAACCGTTCTGAACAGTCTAATCTCTGGGTGGGAATGGCCAAGGAGGCTGCCCATCAGCTCGGCACTCCGATCTCCAGTCTCTATGGATGGATCCAGCTACTGAAGGACAGAGTGGGGGGCAGTGGTGGAGCCGATCCCGTTATACAGGAGATCGAGAAGGATGTAGCCCGACTTAGCGGAGTGGCTGAACGGTTCAACAAGATCGGTTCGAAACCGGAGTTGAAAGAGATGACGCTCGAACCGGTAGTGGATCAGGCGATCCGTTATATGGAGAGTCGTCTGCCGCAGCTGGGCCGTAGAGTGGAGGTGCATCGGGTATGTGAGACACAGGCCAGGGTACGGATCAACCCGGAGCTGTTTCACTGGGCGCTCGAGAATCTGATCAGAAATGCCATGGATGCTGTCAGGAGCAGCAGTAAACCTCCGCGGGTGGTTATCTCGGTTACCCAGCTTGAGGAGAGCATTCACATCGATATTGCCGACTCCGGCAACGGGATCGGAAAGAAGAACCTGAAGGAGATTTTCAAGCCAGGGTTCAGTACAAAGAAGAGGGGGTGGGGGCTTGGCCTTAGCCTGGCCAGGCGGATCATAGAGGAGTATCACAAAGGGGAGCTGGAGGTGTTGCACACCTCATCCGAAAGGGGAACAACAATGAGGATCACCCTTCAGGCGGTCACCCTGGAGAGCGGTGAGGCTGAAGGATGATCTCTCATACTGTCTGGCGCTTAACCGGCTGAGAATCCTCGTTTCTCCGCGTACTCAACAAGCTGCGCTTTTAACAGGTTTCTGCCTCTGTGAAGTCGTGAACGGATGGTACCTATCGGCACATCGAGCATATTGGCGATCTCTTCATAGGTAAATCCCTCCACATCGCAGAGAAGGACGACTGTTCTGAAATCTTCAGGCAGCGCCTCCAGTGCACCGGTGATATCGTCATCCATCAGATTTCGGTAGAGACGATCTTCAAGGTCTGACGTATCGGTATGTTCGGCTCTTACGGATTCATAGAAGGTGGAAACTTCGTCGTAATCCACCTGTTGAGGTTTTTTGGATCTTTTACGGTAGTTGTTGATGTATGAGTTTTTCAGTATCCGGAATAGCCAGGCCTTTGCATTGGTCCCTTTCTCATAGCTGGTGAAAAAGCGATACGCCTTGACGATGGTGTCCTGAACCAGATCTTCCGCATCGTTAGGATCCGCCGTCAGGCGAAGTGCAAAGTTATACAAGGCATCCAGATGAGGAATAATCTCCTCATTGAACTCTTCCTGTTTTCGGACTTCTTTTCTGGTTAGCTCTGTCATCCCGCTTTTTGTATGAGCTTTTCTATTAACTGGTTATACAGTAACTACTTAACCGGATGAAAATTGTCACGACTGTATCAACTCTCTTGATTATTCTGCTGCTCAAGAAGCAACCCGTTCTCTCCCCGGGCTGAACCAGAAGTCACAGAATCAGTAATACGAAGTGCATCTTTCATCCATGGGTAGAAACTGTTATCCGACTCTCTATCTCTCTCAAATACCAAATGATTTCAGACTGCCATTTGTTTAAACAATGGCGGGAGTCCATGTTGCCATCCCAAATCCCAATTAAACTTAATCAAGATTTCCTGCTATGCCAAACAGATTGGAGTATAAAAGTCAGTCTGCTGAAGATTCTTATCTTTTATGACATACAGGGAATGGTAACGTTATCTCAAATTTTTCACTCCTCCTGATAAAGTACTACCCGGCTTTGAGTTCGACCGTCCAGGCCAAGCAGTTGATAGGCGTACTGTGATAGCTTGATGCCATCCCCGGAGAAGCGGTCGTTGATCTTGACGTAACTTCCACGCCCGTTGTCGGGATTCTCCAGATAGACGATGCTTCCGAGCGTCATGTTGGCATGGGCCGCTGTCAGTTGTTGGGGGTCATAGAGTTCTCCACTGGTGGTGGGGGTGGAAGCACTCTCGTTATAGGGAGTGACAGGAATCTCTCCCAGTCCCCGCAGACCTGTCGCCCGCTGATAGGGGTTGGCAAACTGGCGGGAGGGCGGTAACAAAACCGTAATTCGCTGACCTGAACCGAGGGAGCTGAAGTCGGTACCGGGATTGAGCGCCTTCAGTGCATCCATCGACATGGAGAATCTCTCCATCACACGCTCTGCACTGTCGCCGGATTGGGTTCGGTAGGTGACAAATCGTCCCTGAGGTGTCGATTCACCCAGCTCCGGATCAACAACCGGAGTGGATTCCAGGGATTTGACAATCAGCTGCTGGCCCACCCGGAGCATGTCGCTCTCCAGCTGGTTCAGTTGTCTCAA
>Ga0209487_1002873_pt1 | contig 13738 bp, 10 predicted proteins | sample Poulit2012_FD_187524 | JGI IMG/M metagenome (GOLD analysis project Ga0209487, IMG submission 187524) | Agricultural soil microbial communities from Georgia to study Nitrogen management - Poultry litter 2012 (SPAdes) (version 2) | ecosystem: Environmental > Terrestrial > Soil > Agricultural land... | reverse complement strand
TCATGGCGTGCGGAACCGGGTCGGGATCGCCGACGACGAGTAGGCCCGCCTCGCTGCGGTGCACCGCCCGCACCGAGGACACCTCAGTGGGGTGGCGCCCGACCTCGTCGCCAGTGGTGACATCGAGGATGACCAACTGCCACTCATCGGCATCATCGCGAGCGAGGCAGACCAACTCGTCGTCGATGATGGCTCGCCCGCAGTAGGCCGGGAGTTCGGCTTGCCACAACGCGTCGCCGGTGCCCGGGTCGAGGCCGAAGATCTGGCGGGGGTAGTCATCCTCGGAGTCGGCGGCGACCACCCAAGCCGCCTCGCCCTGCAGCACGTACTCGGAGTCGAAGCTGCCATCGAGGTTGGGCAGGAAGATCGTCTCATCGGGCATCGAGTTATCCAGGTCCGCCGGTGCGATTTGCCAGCTGGTCTCGATCTGCTGGACCTGTCCGGAGGAGGGGGATGAGGAGGACGAGGAGGAATCACCGGGGCCCAGCCCCAGAATCGGCACCGCTAGGGCGATGAGGAACCACGCCGCGATGACGATGCCGATCACCCGTTTCGCGCCACCCTTGGGCTGGTGCACCTGGCCGCCCCCAGCAGCGGGGGGCGTGGTCCAGGTGGCGGGGTCGCTCGGGGGATGCTGGCTGCCCGGGCCGGCACCGTGTTCGGGTGGCCACACCGGTTGTGGCTGCTGATCGTCTACTGGGCGCTGGTGCGCCGGCGCGGGTCTGTCGCTCGGGGGCGGCGGGGTGCCGGGCTCGCGGGGCGGTCCGCCGGTGCCATCGCCCAGCGGACTGCCGTGGGGCGATCGGTAGGGGTCGGGCGCGGGGCGTGCGAAGCGCTCCGGTGGGGCGTTGTGGCGGTATCGGGCCGGTAGGTGGCCCCCGGGTTGGAACCAGCGATCATCGTTCTCGCTCACCGCGCGCCACCCTCGCCTCACTGGGAGCAGCCCGCGCGAAGGGCCCGCTCGAACGGGCGCGGGCCGGCGCCAGTGCTCCCGTCATTTCGATCTGTACCAGCTGAGACTACCCCCGCCCAGGATGCCTGAGGGTCTCCTGATCGGTACCGCAGCACGCCGGTCAGCGATTCTGAGACGCAATAGTTATCGGCTTGTGTCGGCATAAGGCGAGCGATGGCCTAATATTGATTGACGGGCCGCCCATCAATGAGAGCCGAACGTGAACTAAACCCCAGTATGGTGTGATTTTGACCATTTCTCGCCCAGTTCCAGGCCCTGTCGGGCTGATTGAATGGCCTAGATGGCGTGGAACTGGCAGGGTGTCTAGTTGCGTCCTGTCCCGCCACGGTGTGTGACCGGCGACTGCGGTGTGCGAGCACCGACTGCCCTGATCGTCAATCCTTTCCGGCCCGACCGGAGTAACTTCCGAATCGCTGCGAGGTGAGCGTGACCGCTCTACGTGTCGAGAACGTCTACAAGGTGTTCGGTCGTCGACCCCAGGAGGTGGTGCGGCGAATTGAGGACGGTGCCACCCGCCAGGAAGTGAAGTCCCTGGGAACCGCGGCGGTCGTCGATGCCTCCTTCGAGGTCAAGCGTGGCGAAATCTTCGTCGTCATGGGCTTATCCGGTTCGGGTAAGTCCACCCTTATCCGGATGCTCAACGGGTTGCTGACCCCGACGTCGGGCACCGTGCAGATCGGGGACTCCTCGATCACAGCGGTCTCGGCCCCGGAACTGCGTCGGCTGCGCCGGGAGAACGTCTCGATGGTCTTCCAGCATTTCGCACTGCTGCCCCACCGCACTGTGCGGGACAACGTGGCTTATCCACTGGAGATCCGTGGCGTTGCCAAGGCTGAACGGAGGCAACGCGCTGATGAAACGATCGCCCTTACCGGTCTCGGGGGCTGGGAAGACTCCCTGCCCTCGCAACTTTCAGGCGGGATGCGCCAGCGAGTGGGTCTGGCCCGCGCTCTGGCGGCCGACACCGAGATCCTGCTGATGGATGAGGCATTCTCCGCACTCGATCCGCTGATCCGGCGGGAGATGCAGGAACAGTTGGTGGAACTGCAGGCCAAGCTGGAGAAGACGATTGTTTTCATCACCCACGATCTGAACGAGGCGATGTACCTCGGTGACCGGATCGCCGTGATGCGCGATGGCCGGATCGTGCAGATTGACACCGCAGAGCGGATCCTGGCCGAGCCGGCCGATGAGTATGTGGCCAAGTTCATCGCGGATGTGGACCGCTCCCGGGTGATCACCGCTGGAGCGCTGATGCGTAAACCGCGGGCGGTTGTGCACCTCGGCAGCGGGCCAAGCGTGGCCCTGCGGGAGCTGGCCGATGCCCAGTCCTCGGCTGCCTATGTCGTGGACCGGCACCGGGTGCTGCTCGGCTCGGTGCACGACTCCGACCTGCTGGCCGCCCAACGCCGCGGGGATACCACCTTGGACCAGTCGGTCCGGCCGGACACCTCGGCAGTCTCGGAGCAGACTGCGCTCGCGGACATGTTTGCCCCCAGTGCCGAGGCGCTCCTGCCCCTGCCGGTGACCGACGACGAGGGACGGCTGACTGGTGTGGTGCTCCGGGTGTCGATGCTGGAGGCCATGGCGCCCCCGGATATGGAGTCGGGGTCGGTAGTCGAGTCCCAGGTGGCGGAGCCGCCCGAAACCGATGAACCGGACCCGAGCGTCCACCCGGATACTCGTCAGAAGGGCATGCTCGGAACAGCCGGAGGAGGGGCACTGTGAACGAGGATTTCCGAATCCCGGTAGGCCAATGGGCCGCAGACGGCATCGACTGGCTCACCTCGACACTGTCGGCGGTCTTCGGGCTGATCCGCAGCGTGCTCGCCGCGCTCTATGACGGTAGCGAACTGGTGTTCACCGCCCCGCCGTTCTGGGCGGTCATCATCGCTCTGGCGGTGATCGCTTTCCTGGCCAGTGGGTGGAAGCTTGCGCTGGGCACTGTGCTCGGGCTCGGGCTAATCGTGGGCATGGATACGGATCAGTGGGAGAACGCGATGTCCACGATCGCGTTGGTACTGGTCGCCGCGCTGGTGGCTACCATCCTGGCGATCCCGTTGGGGATCTGGATGGCTCGCAACAACACGGTGGCCATGATCGTCCGTCCCGTGTTGGACTTCATGCAGACGATGCCTGCTTTCGTCTACCTGATCCCGGCCGTGGTGTTGTTCCGGGTCGGCGTGGTACCAGGGATCGTCGCCACGATCGTGTTCGCCATGGCGCCGGGCGTGCGGTTCACCTCGCTGGGTATCCGGCAGGTGGACAAGGAGGTTGTCGAAGCCGGTCACGCCTTCGGCGCCTCCCCCCGCCGCATCCTGCGACAGGTGCAGATCCCACTGGCCCTGCCCACGATCATGGGTGGTATCAACCAGGTGATCATGCTCGCGCTGTCCATGGTCGTGATCGCCGGCATGGTCGGCGCCCCCGGACTCGGACAGCCGGTGGTCCAGGCCCTGCAGACCGTGAATGTGGGCCTGGGTGTCGAGGCTGGTCTGTCCGTGGTCATCCTGGCGATGTACCTGGACCGGGTCACCGCGGCACTGGGCGATCGGGCACCGGTGGCAAAGGCATTGAAGGCCCAGGCCGGCGGCTGACCTGTCGCTGCGCCGGTACCGAACAACAAAAACGTGTATCCGAAGGAAGGAAGAAGAATGACTGTGAAGCGACGCGGTGGCGCGATTATCGCCACGACTGCTGCTGTTGCCCTGACCTTGGCCGCATGCGGCGACGACGGAGGTAACGGAGGTAACGGCGATAACGGAGACAACGGCGGTGCCGCTGATCCAGCTGACGCCGAGCCGATCGTGGTCGGCGTGCACTCCGGCTGGGAAGAGGGCATCGCCGTCTCCCACCTGTGGCAGCACGTCCTGGAGGAGCAGGGCTACACCGTGGAACTGGAGACCGCGGACGCCGGGATCGTCTTCACCGGCCTGGCTGCCGGCGACTACGACCTGAACTTCGACACCTGGCTGCCCCTCACCCACGACAGCTACATCGAGGAGGCCGGGGAGGACGTCGAGGAGCTCGGCATCTGGCTGGAGGAGGCTCCGCTGACCATCGCGGTCAACGCCGACGCCCCGATCGACTCCCTGGACGAGTTGGCTGACAACGCCGATCTGTTCGACAACCGGCTGATCGGGATCGAAGCCGGCGCTGGGCTGACCGAACAGACCCAGAACGAGGCCATCCCGACCTACGGCCTGGAAGACATGGAGTACCTGATCTCCTCCACACCGGCCATGCTGACCGAGCTCAGCGCGGCCCTCGACGCCGGTGACAACGTCGCAGTGACGTTGTGGCGTCCGCACTGGGCCTACGACGAGTTTGACATCAAGGACCTGGAGGACCCCGAGGGCGCCATGGGTGAGCCCGACGACATCTACAACTACGCCACCGCAGGGTTCTCCGAGGAGTATCCCGAGGTGGCCGAGTGGATCGAGGGCTTCGAGCTGACCCATGATGAGCTCCACGAGCTGGAGAACATCATGTTCAACGAGATGGACGGCGAGGATAACGACGCTGCCGTCCAGCAGTGGGTCGATGAGAACCCCGAGATCGTTGACGGAATCACCGGCGGCTGATCGCAGCCTCCGCCAACGGCCCCGTCACCACACGCGGTGACGGGGCCGTTGGCTTTCGCGCACCCGATACGACAGTTCGTACACTGGAATGTTGTGAGCACCTACCTTGACCACGCGGCCACCACCCCGGTGCGGCCCCAGGTGGCGGCCACCTACGCCGACCTGGCCACCCGGGTGGGTAACCCCGGGTCGACCCATGCCCATGGGCGCCACGCCCGCCGGGTACTGGAGGATGCGCGCGAATCGGTGGCGGCGGACCTGGGCGCCCACCCCACCGAGGTGATCTTCACCTCCGGTGGCACCGAGGCGGACAACATCGCCGTCAAGGGCATCTGGTACGCCGCCACCGCCGACCGGCCCGAGGGCACCGGCCTGTGCGTCTCGGCGATCGAGCACCACGCCGTCCTCGACCCGGCACAGTGGTTGGCCGAGACCGCCGGTGCCCGGGTGCACCTGGCCCCGGTGGGCGACGATGGCGTCCTGGACCTGACCGCCCTGGCCGAGCACCTGCACCACGACGGCGCGCGCACCGCGGCGATCTCGGTGATGTGGGCCAATAACGAGGTCGGTGCACTGCAGCCACTTCAGCAGGTCATCGACCTAGCCGCCCAGCACCGGATCCCGGTGCACTCCGACGCGGTGCAGGCGGTGGGACGGGTTCCGGTGGACTTCGCGGCGAGCGGGCTGAGTGCCCTGTCGGTGACCGGCCACAAACTCGGGGCCCCGGCGGGTATCGGGGCACTGTTGGCGCGCCGGGAGCTGGGCATCACCCCGGTGCTGCACGGCGGGGGACAGGAACGCGGCGTGCGCTCGGGCACTGTGCCGGTGGCCGCTGCAGCCGCCCTGGCCGAGGCCGTCAAACTCGCCGTCGAACAGCGAACTGAAGAAGCCAAGCGTCTGGAGGAACTGGGCGGCCAACTGGCCGATGCAGTGCCGGTGACCGTCCCCGGTGCACAACTGCAGGGACCGCCGGTCGGGGGCGGGCGCCTACCCGGGCACCTGATGTTCACCGTGCCGGACACCGACGCCGAGGCGGTGCTGTTCGGACTGGACTCGGCGGGTATCAGCGCGGCCTCGGGGGCCGCCTGCCAGGCCGGGGTGAACCAGCCCTCCCACGTGCTCTCGGCGATGGGGCACGATCACCTCGCGGCCCGGTCCGGAATCCGACTCACCCTCGGGCACACCAGCACCGACGAGGACATCTCGGCACTATTGACCGCCTTGCCCGAGGTCGTCCAGCGGGCCCGGGCCGCATTCAGCACACGTCGCACGAGCCGCCCGACAACGATGGCGGCCGGCACCGGAGGTCAGCGATGAAAGTATTGGCAGCACTGTCCGGCGGAGTGGACTCCGCGGTTGCGGCGGCCCGAGCGGTGGACGCCGGGCACGACGTCGTCGGGGTGCATATGGCCCTGTCCCGGTCCCGGGCCCAGCACCGCACCGGCTCCCGGGGCTGTTGTTCGATCGAAGACGCCTCCGATGCCCAGCGCGCCGCCGACGTGCTGGGGATCCCGTACTACGTGTGGGACCTCTCGGAGGAGTTCGAGGACACGGTGGTGGCCGACTTCCTCTCGGAGTACTCTGCCGGGCGCACCCCCAACCCGTGTGTGCGCTGCAACGAACACATCAAGTTCGCCTCGCTGCTGGACCGGGGGATCGCCCTGGGCTTCGACGCTGTGGCCACCGGACACTACGCCAAGATCCTCGACGACGGCGACGGGGGCCGGCAGCTGCATCGCGCCGATGACCTGGCCAAGGACCAGTCCTACGTCCTGGCGGTGATGGGGCCGGAGCGCCTGGCGCGCTCGATCTTCCCCCTCGGCGACGCTCCCACCAAGGATGAGGTACGCGCCGAGGCTGCCCGTCGCGGCCTGAGCGTCTCGGCGAAGCCGGACTCCTATGACATTTGTTTCGTGGCCGACGGGGACACCCAGGGTTTCTTGCGCTCCCGGCTGGGTTCCCGCCCCGGTGAGGTGGTCGATCACAACGGTGAGGTGCTCGGTGAGCATGACGGGGCCTACGCCTACACCGTCGGGCAGCGCCGCGGACTGGGCCTGAACCGGCCTGCCGCCGATGGCCGGCCCCGCTATGTCCTCGAGGTCGATCCGGGGGCGAACCGGGTCGTGGTCGGCCCCACCGAACTGCTCAGTGTGCGGCGCCTCCGCGGGGATCAGGTGGTCTGGTTCGCCGAGGACGTCCCCGCCCGGGAGGCGATCGGTGCCGAGGTGCAGATCCGCGCTCACGGCGACCCGGTGGCGGCCCAGGTGCAGCGCGATGGCGAGGTCCTGGATGTGCACCTGGACGAACCGCTGCGCGGGATCGCCCCGGGGCAGTCGGTGGTGGTCTACGACGGCACCCGGGTGCTCGGGCAGGCCACGATCAGCGTGGCCGGACGGGCCGCGGAAGAAGCTGCCGAGCCGGTGGCCGAGGCCCGAACCTGACCTTTCGGGGTGGCCGGCGCCGGCGGCTGATCAGATCCCGGTCTGCTCACCAGGGGAAGGGCAGCCCCAGATCCTGGCGCAGCCAGAAGACCAGTACCGTCATTGCCCCCACTGCAATGGTCAGGGCGATCAGGCCCGCGCCAGCGCGTAACCGCGACACGAAGGAACCGGCGACCTTGATCGTGATCAGCGAGGCGAGCCCGACCACGCCGGTGGCCACCAGGGAACGCGCCGCGATGCCGTCCTGGCCGCATCGCGGGGTGCCCAGCCCACTACCGCAGGTCACGTCGTTGATGGTGATCAGCCCGGCCAGCAGGAGCGTCACCAGCGCAGTGCTCAGGGCCGTGAAGGTCACCAGCGCGGTGAGCAGACCGGAGCGGTAGGACACGCGCAGGGGATCGGTGTGCAGGTGGTTCGGGTCGAATCCGCTCTGTCCCTGATGCGGGTGGGTGTAGGGGTCGTCGTCGCTCATATCAGACCCCACAACAGGCTCAGGCCCAATGCGGCCAGCGCCAGCAGGGACAACACCGCGCCCCGGCCCGGCCGCTGATGATGTTCGACCGCCGCCCCGCGCAGCAGGCTAAGCGCGGCCAGAATCGCGATCACCGGCCACAAGCCATAGCGCCACAGGCCCGGATCGGTAAAGCAGTACACATCGGGGTTGCCGGCCATGCAGGTGCCCACCAACTCCGTCGACGTTCCCAGAAACCCGGGACCGAACTGCCACAGGTACACCACGATCGCCCCGACCACGCCGACCTGCAGCAGGGCCGAGGTCTGCCTGGCGGCGCGCCCGCCGGGGGTGGCGCCGGGTTCATCGGGTCCGATGGCATCGCCCCCGGGGCCATCGGCAGGTGGGCCCGGCGAGGGGCCCTGATGAGCGGTGTTCATGGCCATATCTCACCACAGCGGACGGGTCCCGGGGTGCCGCGCCTGGGGACCGGACCGGCGGCGGTTCTGAGGGCGGGAGTGGGCGATGTCGGTGCGCCGATGGACAATGGGCGAGTGAGCACCGAGAACGCGTTGCCCCAGACCCTGACCGATGCCGACTCCCGGGCCCGGGCGCGGTGGGCCGAACTGGTGGAGCAAATCCGCGACGCCCAGTTCGCCTACTACGTCCGTGATGCCCCGCTCATCTCCGATGCGGCCTTCGATGGGCTGGTCCGGGAGCTGGAGGAACTGGAGGAGCGCTACCGGCACCTGCGTACCCCGGACTCACCGACGCAACGGGTGGGCGGGACTTTCTCCACCGAGTTCACCCCGGTGGACCACGTGGAACGGATGCTCTCCCTGGACAACGCGTTCTCCGAGGAGGAACTGCTGGCGTGGAACGAGCGGGTGCACCGGGAGCTGGACGCCACCCAGATCCACTACCTGGGCGAGCTGAAGATCGATGGGCTGGCGATCTCGCTGGTCTACGCACGGGGCCGGCTGGTGCGGGCGGTCACCCGAGGCGACGGACGCACCGGTGAGGACGTGACCCTGAACGTGCGCACCATCGCCACCGTGCCGCACGTGCTGGATGGGCCGGAGTCCCAGTGGCCGGAGCTGATCGAGATCCGCGGTGAGGTTTTTCTGCCGGTCTCGCAGTTCGCGGCGTTGAACGCAGCCCAGGTGGAAGCCGGTAAGGCCCCGTTCGCCAACCCCCGCAACGCCGCGGCTGGGTCGCTTCGCCAGAAGGACCCGAAGGTGACCGCCTCCCGGCCGATGCGGATGTATGCCCACGGGATCGGTGCCTTGCAGTGGGGACGACGCAAACCATCGGAGCTGACGCGCCAGTCCCAGGTCTATGACCTGCTGGGTGGGTGGGGTATCCCCGTCTCCGAACACAACCAGGTCGGTGCTGGGCTGGAGCAGATGCAACAGATGATCGCCCACTATGGGGAGCACCGCCACGACGTCGAGCACGAGATCGACGGTGTGGTGATCAAAGTCGACGACATCGCCGTGCAGCGTCAGCTTGGCTCCACCTCCCGGGCCCCGCGGTGGGCGATCGCCTTCAAGTACCCGCCGGAGGAGGTGAACACCAGACTGCTGGATATCCGGGTCAACGTGGGGCGCACTGGCCGGGTGACGCCCTATGGCGTGATGGAACCGGTGCTGGTGTCCGGCTCCACCGTGGAGATGGCCACTCTGCACAACGCCAGGGAGGTCAGCCGCAAAGGGGTGTTGATCGGGGACACTGTGGTGCTGCGCAAGGCCGGGGATGTGATCCCCGAGATTCTCGGTCCGGTCGCCGATCTGCGCGATGGCAGCGAGACCGAGTTCGTGATGCCCACCCAGTGCCCCTCCTGCGGCACCGACCTGGCTCCGGCGAAGGAGACCGACGTCGACATCCGCTGCCCGAACTCGCGCACCTGCCCGGCGCAGCTGCATGAACGACTCTTCTCCCTGGCGGGCCGCGGTGCCTTGGATATCGAGGCCTTGGGCTGGGAGGGGGCCGGCGCCCTGCTCGCAGCCGGGGTACTGACCGATGAGGGAGACCTGTTCGACCTGACGGCAGATGAGCTGCGCACCGTGGGGCTGTACACCCGGGCGGCGAAGAAGACCGACCCGGCCGAGGATGTCACCGACGGCCGGGTGCTGTCGGCCACCGGGCAGAAGCTGCTGCGGAATCTGCAGGAGGTAAAGTCGGCCCCGCTATGGCGGGTGTTGGTCGCCCTGTCGATCCGGCACGTGGGACCCACCGCAGCGCGCGCTCTGGCCACTCATTTCGGCGATCTGGAGTCGATTCGCGGTGCGAGTGAGGAAGAGCTGGCCGGCGTAGAAGGCGTGGGCCCGACGATCGGTGCCGCACTGACCGAGTGGTTCGCTGTGGATTGGCACCGTTCGATCGTCGATCGATGGGCCGGCGCCGGGGTCCGGATGGCCGATGAGCGGGACAGTTCGATCGAGCGCACCCTCACCGGCCTCACGGTGGTGGTGACCGGGTCGCTGGAGAACTTCAGCCGGGACGGGGCCAAGGAGGCGATCATCGCCCGCGGCGGCAAGGCATCAGGTTCAGTGTCCAAGAAGACGGATTTCGTGGTCGCCGGCCCTGGTTCGGGATCCAAGGAGGACAAGGCTCGCGACCTCGGTCGCCCGATTCTGGACGAGGCAGGTTTCGAGGCACTGTTGGCGGGCGGGCCGGAGGCGGTCACCGGCGGGCAGTGAGCCCGGGGCCTCAATGCTGCTCGGTGACGCAGTGGAGTCCGGGGGACGGTGGATGCGACGATGGTGTCATGGCAGCAGCGCGCTCACCGGTCGTCAGCGATGCCCTGGCCGATGATCTGGAGCAGGCCGGCCTGCGGTGGAACCCGGTGCCCGGCGACCAGTTCAAGATCAAGGCTCAGGCCTTGAGCGAAGAGGTGTTCATCCTCTCCCACATGGTGATCGAGGCCAAGGAGTTCGACACCGGGACTGTCCTGGGATTCAACGGCACCACCGAGTGGGCGTTGGACTCGGTCGCCAAGGAAGATGCGTTGTGGCTGCCGCGGGAGGACCAGCTGCGCGAACTGCTGGGGGGCACCTTCGTGGCCCTGGAGAGTGCTGCCGGCGGGTACCGGGTACGCACCACCGCCCGGGGTGCGGAGCACGCCTTTGCGGCAGACCGTCCTGCAGATGCCTACGCACAAGCCTTACTCGCCCTGGTGCACCGGGCGGTCGACCCGGCCTGACCGGAACGCGACGTTCCGGGCCGGTGCAGGTTCGATAGCGCTGCCATACGAGCCGGACCAGAGGCAGTACTCGCCGGCGGTGCTCAGGTCCTCCCGGCCGGCCCGTACCCGCCCCCACCGGGGGTTTCGATGATGAAAGCATCACCAGCGCTCGCCGGCACCGAATCACAACCGGCCATCTGGGTCACGGTACCGTCGGCGTGTTCCACCCAGTGCCTGCCCAGTGCCCCGGGCCGGCCACCGGCCATACCGTAGGTCGGGATGCGCCGGTGGCCACTGAGGACCGTCACGGTGACATCCTCCGTGAAGCGCAGCACCCGCCGCCCGCCGTCGCCACCGGAGTACTGCCCGGCGCCACCGCTGCCGCGCCTAATTCGGTAGGACTCCACCCGCACCGGTAGGCGCAGCTCCAGCACTTCCGGATCGGTGAGGAGGGAATTGGTCATATGGGTCTGGACGACGTCGGTACCGGCGAATCCCGGGCCGGCACCGGAACCGCTCGCGAGGGTCTCGTAGTACTGGTGGGTTTCGTTCCCGAAAGTGACGTTATTCATCGTTCCCGCTCCCTCCGCCCCCGCGCCCAGGGCCGCATACAACGCACCGGTGACCGCCTGAGAGGTTTCCACATTCCCGGCGACCACCCCGGCCGGATAGTGCGGAGCGAGCATCGAGCCGGCAGGAATGCGGATGTCCAGTGGCTCCAGACAACCGGCGTTCAGCGGGATGTCATCGGCGACCAAGGTGCGGAATACGTACAGCACATTGGGATGTCATCGGCGACCAAGGTGCGGAATACGTACAGCACCGCCGCCTTAGCCACGGCAGCGGGAGCGTTGAAGTTGCTCGCCAATTGTGCCGAGGTGCCGGCGAAGTCGATCGTCGCGGTGCGCGTGGCCGGATCGGGGCGGATCTGCACGGCAATGACTGCGCCGTTGTCCAGCTCATAGCGGTAGGCGCCCGTCGGCAGGGTGTCGATCACCCGGCGCACCGCCTCAGCGGCATTGTCCCGGACGTAGCCCATGTAGGCCCGGACCACTTCCAAGGAAAAGGTCTCACACATCGCCACCAGCTCCTGCACGCCCCGTTCATTGGCGGCAATCTGGGCGCGCAGGTCAGCCAGATTGGCCTGCGGGTTACGGCTGGGGTGCGGCCCGGCGGAGAGTAGTTCGATCGTCTCCGCCTCCCGCAGCCGGCCCCCGGAGGCCAGCAACCAGTTGTCGATCACCACCCCCTCCTCATCCAGACGGGTGCTGAAGGCGGGCATCGAACCCGGGGTGATGCCCCCGATCTCGGCGTGATGTCCGCGGGAAGCCACGAAGAACTCCAGCTGACCCGCCACGAAGACCGGTGTCACCACGGTGACATCGGGTAGGTGGGTGCCGCCGTGGTAGGGGTCGTTGAGGGCAAAGACGTCCCCCGGGCGGATCCGGCTCGCGTTCCGCTCGGCGACGATCCGGATGCTCTCACCCATCGACCCCAGGTGCACCGGGATGTGCGGGGCATTGGCGATCAGATTGCCCTCAGCGTCGAAGATCGCACAGGAGAAATCCAACCGCTCCTTGATGTTCACCGACTGGGCGCTGCCGCGCAACCGCACCCCCATCTGCTCGGCGATCGAAGAGAACAGGTTGTTGAAGATCTCCAGGCGCACCGGATCGCGCTGAGTGCTCACCCGCGCCGGCCCGGGGGTCGCCTCGGCGGTAAGGACCAGGTTGCCGTCGGCCCTCAGGGCAGCGGACCAGCCCGCCTCCACGACCGTGGTGGAGGTGTCCTCGGTGATGATTGCCGGCCCAGCGACCTCCTGGCCGACGCGAAGGGTTGCCCGGGTATGCAGTGGCACCTGGTGCCAGGCGTCGCCACTGAACATCGCCACCGTCGTGGCCTGCGGATCCCGCCGGTCCTGCCACTGCTGCCGATCCTGGCGGGGCTCGGCGTGGTGGACGTCCTGGCTCGTGCTGGTCCCCGCGGGGGCGATCAGCTCCACCGAGACCGCCTCGAGAATCAGGTCCTTGTCCGGCATCAGAAAGGAGAACCGCTGCTGGTAAGCCGCTTCGAACGCCTCCTTCATCTGCGCGGCGGATGCCAGTGGCACCAGCAGCGCGGTGTCGGTGCCGGCGTAGCGGATGTGGGCCCGGGTGGCCTGCTCCTGTGGCGCTGTGGTGAGCTCCTGCCGGGCCTGGGTGGCCAATTGCCCCACCACGGCGTCGACCTCGGTGAGCAGGTCTGGCCTCAGGGGTGCCTCGATGCTCTGTTCGCGGATCGCACTGACGTCGGCCAAGCCCATCCCGTAGGCCGACAGCACCCCGGCCAGCGGGTGGATCAACACCCGGGAGATCCCCAGTTCATCAGCCACGGCACACGCGTGCTGACCACCGGCGCCGCCGAAGGTGACCAGGGTGTAGTTGCCGAGGTCGTAACCGCGCTGGATGGAGATCTTCTTGATCGCATTGGCCATATTCGCCACCGCGATCTGCCGGAACCCGGCGGCCACCTGCTCTGGGGTGCGTCCGTCGTCGATGCGGGCGGTGAGGTCGGCGAACCGCTCCCGGGCGATGGCGGTGTCCAGGGCCTGGCTGCCATCGCCGAAGACGTGCGGGAAGTGCTCCGGGTGGATCCGGCCGAGCATCACGTTGGCGTCGGTGAGAGTCAGGGGCCCGCCCCGGCGGTAGCAGGCCGGGCCCGGGTGGGCTCCTGCGGAGTCCGGACCCACCCGGTAGCGCGAGCCGTCGTAGTGCAGGACGGAGCCGCCCCCGGCGGCCACGGTATGGATGCTCATCATCGGTGCCCGCATCCGCACCCCGGCGACCTGGGTCTCGAACTGGCGCTCGAACTCCCCGGCGTAGTGCGAGACGTCGGTGGAGGTGCCGCCCATATCGAAGCCGATCACCTGGTGCTGCCCGGCTGCCTCGGCGGTGCGGGCCATGCCCACGATGCCGCCGGCCGGTCCGGACAGGATCGCGTCCTTCCCGCGGAAAGCATCCGCCGGAGCGAGACCGCCGTTGGATTGCATGAACAACAGGCCGGCCCCGGGCAACTGGTCCCGGATGCTCTCGACGTACCGGGAGATCAACGGGGACAGGTAGG
>Ga0209487_1002871_pt1 | contig 13741 bp, 16 predicted proteins | sample Poulit2012_FD_187524 | JGI IMG/M metagenome (GOLD analysis project Ga0209487, IMG submission 187524) | Agricultural soil microbial communities from Georgia to study Nitrogen management - Poultry litter 2012 (SPAdes) (version 2) | ecosystem: Environmental > Terrestrial > Soil > Agricultural land... | reverse complement strand
TTAGTTATAGGGGAGAGAATTTTAATGATTTCAGTTAATGATTTTAAAACGGGAATGACAGTTGAATATGAAGGAGGCTTATGGCAAGTATTAGAGTTTCAACATGTAAAACCTGGAAAAGGGGCTGCATTTGTCCGTTCCAAATTACGTAATTTACGAAACGGTAATATTCAAGAAAAAACATTTAGAGCTGGAGAGAAAATAAAACGAGCACATATTGACCATAAGAAAATGCAGTATTTGTATGCCTCCGGTGATACTCACGCTTTCATGGATACAAATACATATGAACAAATTGAGCTATCTTCAAGTCAAATAGAACATGAATTAAACTTCATAAAAGAAAATATGAACGTAGATATGATTATGTATGAAGGAGAAATATTAGGAATTGATTTGCCTAAAAATGTTGAATTAGTTGTATCTGAAACGGAACCAGGATTAAAAGGAGATACGGTTAGTGGTGGATCTAAGTCAGCTACCATGGAAACTGGTTTGGTCGTTCAAGTACCATTGTTCATCAATCAAGGAGATACATTAGTAATAAGCACAGATGAAGGTAAATATGTATCGCGTCACAATTGAATGAATTAATTCAGTTAAAAATAGAATAAGAAATTTACAACAATATATCTTTATAACAATCCTATCCAAAGGATTGTTTTTTATTTGGGCATATTTTCTTAAGACAAGCATAAGTTTTATTAATAAAACATGTTCAATTACAAGGTAGTGAATATATGGAAGAAATCATTCGTTTATTGCCTGAGAGAATGAAAGATATCGTAGTACAAACGATAGCGGGGAGATGGGGACAATTAGAAGAAATAAGATTAAGACTTCATAAACCGATTGAATTAAACTTTCATGATGGACTTGAATGGATTAAAGATGTCATTTTTATTGAAAAAGATAGTAACTATGTACTGAATCAATTAAGTGACCATTCCTTATATCGAATGGAAGATGAACTAAGAGAAGGATTTATAACGATAACCGGAGGACATCGTGTTGGATTAGCTGGGGAAGTAACAACTCAATTTGGCAAAATGGAACGACTGAAATATATTACTTTTTTTAATATTCGTATTGCTAAAGAAATTATTAATATTGCTACACCATTTTTTCATTATTTACACAAAGGAGAACATTTTTTTAATACGATTATCGTTGGAGCTCCCCAAACTGGAAAAACAACTATTATTCGTGATATTGCTCGTCTTATTGGCGATGGATCAACAAAATTAGCACATCAAAAAGTTGCAGTCATTGACGAAAGGTCCGAAATTGCTGCATCTAAAGATGGAATTCCACAACATCTTGTTGGTTTGAGGACTGATGTAATGGATGCTTGTCCCAAAATAGACGGAATGATGATGATGATCCGTTCTATGTCTCCTGATGTTCTAATTGTTGATGAAATAGGAAAAGAAGAAGATGTACATGCGTTAATGGAAGCAGTATATGCTGGTGTAACAATTGTTTGTACGATACATGGTACTTCAATTGAAGAACTTCGGCGAAAACCATCATTACAATTATTATTTAAACATAAAGTATTTCAAAGAATTATTATTTTGCGAAAATATGAATCTACCAATTTTGATTTGAAAATATATGATGCAAATGGAAAATATATCGCGAATACAGTGGTTAAAAAACAATGAAATGGGTTGGAATTTTTTTAGTAATTGGCACAACTACATGGGTAGGTTTTGATATTAGTAGTAAGTTTAGTAATCGAGTGATTCATCTACGGCAATTTATTTTATCTTTACAAATGTTAGAAACTGAAATGGACTATAGTAAGGAAACATTACGGCAAATATTTAAAAATATTAGCAAACGTACAACATTTCCAATTAATGTTTTCTATGAAAACTTAGCAAAAGAGCTTGAAGGGATTGTTAATGATTTTTTCAATCTGTGGGACATCCAAATAGAGGAATTAAATAAAGTTTCGGCATTAAATAGTAATGATCTTGAAATAATAAAACAATTTGGTAAAAATTTAGGGATGCATCATTTTTCACAACAACAAAAACATATTCAATTATCTATATATCATTTAAAAGGTCAGCTAGAAGAAGCGATTGAACAATGTGCAAAATACGAAAAAATGACAAAAGTTTTAGGTGTATTAATAGGATTATTATTCGTTATTTTGTTGTTTTAATAGAAAGGGGCATCCGTTATGTTTGATGCGACGATTTTATTTCAAATTGCTGGCATAGGCATTGTTACAGCATTAATTCATACAATTCTAAAACAAATGAAGAAGGAAGATATTGCACAATTTGTGTCTCTAGTCGGTTTTATTCTTGTACTTTTTATCGTAATCAACCATCTTGCAGACTTATTCCAGCAAATTAAGTCCGTATTTTTGCTTCAGGGTATGTAATAAAATGGAAATTGTGCAAGTTGTATTATTTGGTATTGTCGCATCATTATTATTTCTTATTTTAAAAGATGTACAACCTTCATTTGCATTTTTTATTATTTTAATTACTTCTATACTTATTTTAAGTTTAGTTGTCAAACAAGTAGGTGTAATTATTTACTTATTACGGGATTTGAGCATGAAAGCGTCCATCCAATCCGTTTATTTAAATACTATTTTGAAAATCATTGGGATTGCATATATTACGGAATTGGGTGCAAATATTACAAAAGACGCTGGATTAACTTCAATCGCTTCAAAAATTGAACTTGCTGGCAAAATCTTCATACTTATATTAGCAATCCCAATCATTAGTGCTGTTGTAGAAGTTATATTAAATTTTGTTCCAAACTAAACTATTCTCTATATAGAAAGGAGTAGGCAACAGATGAATGATCGCTAATAAACATAAAATATTTTTTTTAATAATATTCTCTCTTTCGATTAGTTTCCCACAATTAGTTATTGCAGCAGAAGAAAATAACGAGGAACAACAAATTGAAAATGAGATGTATACAACATTAAACATGGAGGATATATCTTATTTTTGGAAGGAATTACAAAGCGAATATGGAGCATATATGCCAGAATTTATGAATAAAAGTTTAACAGAATTTGTAAAGGATGACGAAAGTATCTCATTAAAATCAAGCATACAAGGTATATTAAAATTTTTATTTTATGAAATTATTGAGAATGGAAAATTATTAGGATCATTAATTATTTTGACATTGTTTTCAGTTGTTTTACAAACGATGTATGCTTCATTTGAGAATAGTGTCGTTAGTAAAATTGCTTACTTCATTATCTTTATCGTTTTAATATCAATCGTTTTAAATAGTTTTTATCTCGTATTCACTTATACAAAAGATACGATCGACATGATGAGTAGTTTTCTAATCGCATTATTGCCTCTTATACTCGGATTAATTGCAACTTTTGGACAAGTTATTACTGTTTCATTTTTTCATCCAATTGTATTGTTTTTAATCCATGCAAGTGGAATTTTAGTAACAACTTTTATATTTCCATTACTATATTTATCAGCTTTGCTTACAATAGTTAGTCAACTGAATGATAAATTCCAAGCAACCCATTTAGCAGAATTATTCCGCACGGTAGGCATGAGTGTTTTAGGTGTTTTTTTAACTATATTTTTAGGGGTTATGTCTGTACAAGGAGCAGCTGCAGCTATTCAAGATGGGGTTGCTTTAAAAACGACAAAATTTATTACAGGTAACTTTATTCCAGTCGTAGGGCGCACCTTCACGGAAGCTGCTGATACTGTTTTATCAGCGACATTATTATTGAAAAATGCAATTGGGATTATAGGTGTTATTATTATAATTTTTATTGCAGTTTTCCCGGCAATAAAAATAATAGTTATATCATTTATATATAAATTAGCCGCAGCATTATTGCAACCACTTGGTAATAGTCCTATTATCGAAAGTTTAAATACGATAAGTAAATATATTATGTATGTACTTGCTTGTTTATTTACCGTAACTTTTATGTTTTTTCTAGCAATCGTTCTACTTACAGTTGCAAGTAATTTACCTTTATTAATTAGGTAAGGTGAATCAAATGACTTTAATATCAAATTGGGTAATTCAAATCATTATTTTTATCATTATTGCCTCTATTGTCGATTTAATGATCCCAGCTAATAAAATGAAAAAATATGTTCATCTCGCATTTGGATTATTATTGTTATTAATTTTCACTAAACCATTACTTTATATATTTTCTTTAGATATGGAATCTGAAATACAAAAGGCTGAAATGATAATGTACGATAACAATGAACAGTTATCAATATCAAATAATCATTTACAATCTCAAAAAAAAGAAATACAAGCTGAACAAAATGCATATATATTAAAAGAGGTTAAAGAAAACTTAATTAATAAAGCAAATCCAGTTTTAATGGACAAATATAATAGCAAAATAGTGGCCATTCATTTTGAGTTTGTTGATGAAATAATGGACAACTATGAAAATTTAGAACATATTTCTGTAACAATTCTTTCTTTAGATTCAAATGAAGAAAAGACAGAAATAGAATCTATAGTAATCGACACAGATTCTTTAGGTAAACGTCCAGATGACAATAAAATTACAGAAGAAATAAAAGAACAATTAGAAAGCATCTGGGGATTACCAAAAGAACAAATCATTGTAATTTGGGAGGGAGGGGCAAATTGATAGAAAAATGGAAACATAATTTGGATAAGTTTATTAAAAAAATAGTAGACAATAAAAAAAGTAGATATATTGTAATTATTGCTTTAATGGGAATTCTTCTTATCATTGTTAGTAATATTTTTTCAACAAAAGAAAATGTAACTTCACAAATCGAACATGAAACATACTCCCAAAAAAAAGATGAAGATATAGAGGAAGTATCTCTTATTGCTAATGTTAATGAAATAGAAGAAAATTATGAAAACCAATTGCAAGTCATGTTAAATGAAGTAATCGGACTTTCTGAAGTTGAAGTAATGATAAATATTGATTCAACAAATGTCAATATATATGAGAAAGATTTAATTGTAGGAATGCAAACGACAGATGAAACAGATCGAAATGGTGGAGTAAGAAATGTTGAAGATGAAACAAAGGAAACAAAATTAGTCGTTTTAAGACAAGGGGATCAGGAGGTGCCATTATTAGTTCAAACAAAGAAACCAGAAATAAGAGGGGTGCTCATTATAGCAAAGGGGGCTGACAATGCTACTGCAAAAAAGACAATTATTGATGCAATATCAAAAGTGTTAGATGTCCCGACATACCGTATTTCTGTAATGCCAAAATGAAAGGGGAAAATAAATTGGTAAAAAGACAAACAGTATGGCTATTAACAATGTTAAGTTTAATGATTGTATTAAGTGCATATTATATGCTCTCAGACAAAGAAGAATTAGCTTATATTGATGAAAACGAAGAAGATCAATCTGTAAATCAAGAACAGTCAGAAGCAACGAGTGATGTTGATATTGAGGATGTAAGAAATGTAGAAGGTAATGATTTTTTTACTACAATTAGAATGGAACTTCAAGATAAAAGAAATATACAAAAAGATCGATTATTAGAAGTAGTCGCAGCAAATAATGCCTCTGCAAACGAAGTTAATGAAGCATTAAACGAAATAGACTATTTGGAAAAAATTGAAACGAAAGAAAATATATTACAGGAAACTATATTATCAACGGACGATAATTATGAAGATGTGTTAGTACGCGCAGATGAAAATAAGGTGCATGTACATGTTATTACAGATTCATTATCAAAAGAGGCAGCTGTTCACATAATGCAAATGGTAAGAGATGAAACAGGAATAGATAATGTAGATGTAAATTTTCAGCCAGTGAATGGATAAGATTAATCCAGGTGCGATCGTTGCATCTGGTTTATTTTTTTTTAAAATATAAAAATTAGCTCCTAATATTTTTTCCTTAACAATTATCAATAAAATAGATTAGAAAATATTAAAAAAACGAATTCACCCCAAAAGTTTCCACTATAAAAACAGGCTCTTTTTCTTTAAAATGAACTAATTACCGTTAAATTAAAGTTATTCATAGAAAATTATGTTAAAATAATGTTGGACATTTTAATTTTGTTAAAGGAGAGTTCTAACTATGAAGGTACAGGAGATTAGAGAAATAATTAGATTAGTGGATCAATCCACCATTAGTGAATTTACTTATGAAGATAACGGTTCTACTATAAAGATTAAAAAACAAACAGTAACTCAACCAACACAACAACCAAAAAATATAAACGAAACGGTTGGTTCGAAACAAGTAGACCAAGATTCAGTAGTAGAAAAGCAATTAGTCCAAAAAGAAATTGTTAAAGAAGAAAGTAATGAACAAGATGAAACTATTGTAGAGGGTGTCAGCGAAATTGTCTCTCCAATGGTCGGAACATTTTATCGTAAACCATCACCCGATAGTAAAACTTACGTAGAAATCGGAGATGAAGTAACACCAAATACGATTGTATGTATTGTTGAAGCAATGAAATTGTTTAATGAAATAGAAGCTGAGACTACTGGGGAAATCATCGAGGTTTTAGTCGGTGATGGTGAATTAGTAGAATACGGACAACCACTCTTTAAAGTGAAAAAAAAGTAAGGAGCGATTTAATTGATTAAAAAACTATTAATCGCTAACAGAGGTGAAATAGCTGTTCGAATTATCCGTGCATGTAAAGAATTGAATATTCAAACGGTAGCGGTATATTCAGAAGCTGATAAGGAAGCATTACACGTTCAACTTGCGGACGAGGCCTATTGCATTGGTCCAGCCTCAAGTGCAGATAGTTATTTAAATGTAACAAACATTATGACCATTGCAACATCAACTGGAGCTGATGCAATCCATCCTGGGTATGGTTTTTTAGCAGAGAATGTTGATTTTGCCGAGATATGTAAAGAATGTAATGTAACTTTTGTTGGACCATCACCCGAAGCGATTCAAAATATGGGAATAAAAGATATCGCCAGACAAACAATGAAAAAAGCTGGTGTCCCAATTGTCCCTGGATCAGATGGAGTTTTGAAAAGTGAACAAGAGGCAATTGAAGTAGCAGAAGCTATTGGATATCCGGTTATAATAAAAGCTACAGCTGGTGGCGGAGGTAAAGGGATTCGTGTAGCAAATAATGAAGAAGAATTAATTAATGGATTTAGAATTACACAAAATGAGGCCGCTACTGCCTTTGGTAATCCAGGGGTTTATTTAGAAAAGAATATTGAAGATTTCCGGCATGTTGAAATTCAAATCCTTGCTGACCAACATGGAAATGTTATCCATTTAGGTGAAAGAGATTGTACAATTCAAAGAAGATTACAAAAGCTAATAGAAGAAACACCGTCTCCTGCTATATCTCCAGAAATACGTGAACGCATGGGACAAGCCTCTATAAAGGCAGCGAAAGCTGTAAATTATGTTGGGGCAGGAACGATTGAATATATATTTAATCGTAAAAACAATGAATTTTATTTTATGGAAATGAATACACGAATTCAAGTAGAGCATCCAGTTACAGAAATGGTAACAGGGGTTGATCTCATTAAAGAACAAATTAAAATTGCCAACAATGAGAAACTTTCAATAACTCAAGATGAAATCACTTTTAATGGTTGGGCAATTGAATGTCGGATTAATGCGGAAGATCCATTTAAAAACTTTTTACCTTCACCAGGAGAAATTGAAATGTATTTGCCACCTGGTGGGTTCGGTGTAAGAGTAGATTCTGCAGTATATCCGGAATATACGATACCTCCTTTTTATGATTCGATGATTGCAAAATTAATTGCCTATGCACCAACACGTGAAGAAGCAATAATGCGCATGAAACGTGCTTTAGACGAATTTATCATCGATGGAGTAAATACGACAATTCCTTTTCATCAGGCAGTGATGGAACACGAAGTTTTTCAAAAAGGAGATTTTAATACGAACTTTTTAAAATTATATCCAGTTATGGAAAGCGAAAAAGAATAATTATTGCTATAATAATTTTCAACTAAATAAAAAGGTCAAAAGGAAATTGTTCCTTTTGACTTTTATTCATTCAATTAAAATAATTTGTGTCTTTCTAGCAAAGTGCTTGTAAATTTGGTACGATTTGTTAGAAGAAAAGAATGAAGGAGAAAAATGATGGATCGACAAACAGCAAGAGAGGAAGCATTTAAACACCTTTTTCAAAGTAATATTAACAATCAAGTAATGGTTGAACAAAATATGAACTATTATACAAAAAAATTGATTCAAGGTGTTTCTGAACATGCAGATGCTATAGATGAAGTGATAACAACCCATTTGGAAAATTGGACATTGGACAGAATAGCTTTAGTTGAAAAAACTATTTTACGAATTGCTACTTACGAACTTAAGTTTACCGAAGATATCCCTATTGCAGTTGCAATAAATGAAGCAGTAGAATTAGGACATAAATACGGGGATGAAAAATCAAGCAAATTTATTAATGGTGTATTATCAAAAATTATTCGATAAAGGAGACATTTTCATTGGTAGCTAAAATAATTGATGGTAAACAAATAGCGCAACAACTCCGTAATGAAATGAAAGAAGAGGTAACCCAACTAAAACAAAGGAAAATTACTCCTCATTTAACAGTAATTTTAATAGGAGATGACCCAGCATCTCACTCTTATGTAAATGGAAAAGAAAGAGCTTCTAAAGAGGTTGGAATTTCATCAGAGATTATTAAAATGCCAACTGAAACGACCGAAAGTGAACTCATCCAAACAATTACGACATTAAATGAGAATGAGGAAGTCCATGGGATCTTAGTACAACTTCCTTTACCTGAACATATTAATGAACAAAGAATTATTGAAGCAATTGATCCTAAAAAAGATGTTGATGGATTTCACCCTACGAATATAGGCAGAATGATTGTTAGGAAAAAATCGTTTCTTCCTTGTACTCCTTACGGGATTATAAAATTGTTACAATTTGAAAACATTCCTATTGAAGGGAAGCATGTTGTTGTTATTGGAAGAAGTAATATTGTTGGTAAGCCGATGGGACAATTATTATTAAATGAAAATGCAACGGTTACTTATTGTCATTCCCGAACAAAAGATATTCGCGAGTTAACAAAACAAGCTGACATAATTATCGTTGCTATAGGTAAAGCAAATGTCATTGATGCAAGTTACATAAAAGAAGGAGCAGTTGTAATTGATGTTGGTGTAAATCGTACTGAGTCTGGTATTTTAACAGGAGATGTTAATTTTGAAGCTGTAAAGAAATTGGCTTCATTTATTACGCCTGTTCCTGGTGGTGTTGGTCCTATGACAATAACTATGCTTTTAAGAAATACAATTAAAGCAGCTAAAGGGCTGAATGAAAATTGAATGAAAAATATTTAACGGTAACAGCATTAACTAAATATATAAAAAGAAAAATGGAACTAGATCCTCATTTACGTACCGTTTTTTTAAAAGGAGAAATTTCAAATTTTAATCATCATAATCGCGGTCATATGTATTTAACGATTAAAGATGACCGGTCAAGAATACAAGCAGTCATGTTTCAAGGGAATAATCGACGTTTGAACTTTACTCCTGAAAACGGGATGCAAGTATTAATCCAAGGTGAAATTAGTGTGTTTGAGCCATATGGTCAATATCAACTGTATATTAAATCAATGGAACCGGATGGAATAGGCTCATTATATTTAGCTTTTGAACAATTAAAAGAAAAGTTAAGCAAAAAAGGCTATTTTAATGAGAAACATAAACGTAATATCCCCACATATCCAAATCATATTGGTATAGTTACCTCTCCAACTGGTGCAGCAGTACGCGATATTATTACAACAATTAGAAGAAGAAACCCAAACGTTAAATTAACAGTCATACCTGCTATCGTACAAGGATCCGAAGCAATACAGTCGATTATCCATGCAATAGAAATGGCTAATAAGCTGCAACATTATGACGTTTTAATCGTCGGTAGAGGTGGAGGATCAATTGAAGATTTATGGGCTTTTAATGAAGAAGCTGTTGTGAAAGCAATTTTTAATTCTAAAATTCCAATAATTAGTGCGATTGGTCACGAAACTGACATTACTATTAGTGATTTTGTTTCCGATTTACGGGCTTCTACTCCGACAGGAGCAGGTGAATTAGCAGTAGTAAAGTTAGATGATATAATCACAAATAATAGAATGTTAAGGGAACGTTTAGCGAAAGCATATAAATTACAGCTAACAAAAAAGAACGAAAAACTTTCTAGATATAGACGTGCATACGCTTTCTATTTACCGCAACAACTTATACATAAAAATGAACAACATATTGACCAGATACAAGATGCATTATTAAAAAATATGTCATCTATTCAACAACATAAAAATCATAAACTTTCAACGCTTCAAACACAATTAGTGATGTATCATCCACAAAAGAAGCTTGATTTAGTAAAAGAAAAAATAAATGAATTGAAACAAAAACAAATGAAAAGTTTAAATCTTATATTACAAACTAAACAAAATAAATTATTAACTGTAATGGATAAACTTACATTGTTAAATCCTTTAAACATTATTAAACGCGGTTATGCACTCCCATATAAAGAAGATAATCTAATTAAAACAGTTGCACAAGTTAACGTTTCTGACAAAATCTCCATTATAATAAAAGATGGTAATATCGATTGTGAAGTAAAAAATATACGGAGGAATGATCATTATGGAAAAGAACGATGAACTATCATTCGAAACAGCCTTAGAAAAATTAGAAACAATAGTTAAATTGCTTGAAGAAGAAGACCTTCCATTAGAGAAATCTATTAGCTATTATGAAGAAGGAATGAAACTTACTAAATTATGTGATGAAATGTTAAAAGAAGCACAAAACAAATTAACATATATATTAAAAGAAAATGAAGAAGTTGAACCATTTGAAATAAAGGAGGAATAGATACGTGTCAAATCATATTGAACAATATATTGAAAAAGGAAAACAAACGATTGAACATGTATTAAATAATTTAATTAATCGCGATTCTATTCCAAAAAACTTATACGATTCCATGATATATTCTTTATTTGCTGGTGGAAAAAGGCTGCGTCCTATTCTATTATTTGCTAGTTATGAAGCATATGAAATGAATGTTAGTAAAGTACATAAAACAGCTGCTGCATTAGAAATGATTCATACATATTCACTCATTCATGATGATTTACCAGCGATGGACGATGATGATTTTAGACGAGGAAAATTAACAAACCATAAAAAATTTGATGAATCTACAGCAATTTTAGCTGGAGATGCATTATTAACGAAAAGTTTTGAAATCATCGCTTCTGATGAGCAATTAACAAATAAAGAGAAGGTTTTTCTAATTCAATCTTTAGCAAACGCAAGTGGTCCAGAAGGAATGGTAGGAGGGCAAATATTAGATATAGAAGGTGAATCAACTTCATTAAATTTAAAACAACTTGAAACAGTACATAAATTAAAAACTGGAAAATTAATTAAATTTGCCATTATTGCAGGAGCCTATTTAGCAAATACGGATGAGGAAATAATGAATCATTTAAAAAAATTCGCAAAATATTTAGGACTAATATTTCAAGTACAAGATGACATACTAGATATTGAAGGGGACCCTGAAAAGTTAGGAAAGCCAGTAGGCAGTGATGTAGATAATCAAAAAAGTACTTATCCAAACTTATTAGGTTTAGATGGTGCAAAAAAACAAAAAGAAATATATATAGAAAAAGCAACTGAAGCTTTAACGTTGGCAAAAGCAAATAATTCTTATTTAATGGATTTATTACACTATTTTGGTGAAAGAGAATACTAAAAAACACATCAAATATCATAGTTAAAATCGACAGATTATGATATAATATAAATACATCAGGAATGGTGCAGTATCCTAGTCAGTCCTCCTATTCTGAAGGCGGGCCTAAAAATCTGCCAAAGGGCATATCGATGAAGTTCCTTGTGTTGGCTTGAGGCGCCCAGCCTTGGGTTAATGCTGGGAGTTAAGGTTTTTGGGCGATCTACAAAGGCATGTAGGCGTTGACCCAATAATCGTGGAGGCCCATCTTTGTAGTTGAATCTTATAATGATTCGCTATGAAATGGGGTATGAACCTGTCAATAACTGACAGCGTAGCCTGCTTTGAGTGGTGTTCGAGGGGATTAGAGGTTATAAAGAATTTGTTAGATGGCCACTAACAATTCTTTCTTTCTCTATGAAATCGATACTGCAAAAGAAGCTAGGAATAGGTCAAAGACTGTTGAGGAAATCTCCTAGGCTGTTCAACTGACATTTAAAAGGGATTATAGTGCGGACTAAGTGGTAATCCAGTCTAACTTATGGTGACATAGTTAAAATAGATTTAAAAGGAAACTGCCTTTGTGGTGACACTCGGTATCTATTTGGGAAAACCTACTGGACCTAAGCCGCAGTCTTAACTTTTTAAATGACCATTCCTACATTACATATAATGTTAAGGTTTGATGGATTGTATGAATGATAAATGGAAACGATCGATAAAATTCAGCTTAACTATAGCCGTTATCACATTTGTGTTAGCGGCTATTTTTTCAAGTATGTCCTCTACATTACTTAGTAAAGTAAGCTGGATGATTGGATTGATTATAGTATTAATAATCGTATGTATTGGTATTTTATTTGATATGTTGGGAATTGCTTCAACTGCTGCAAAAGAAGCACCTTTACACGCCATGGCCGCGGAAAAAGTGCCAGGTGCAAAAGAAGCAGTTATTATTCATAAAAATGCAGATCGATTCGCAAGTTTTTGTAATGATGTGATTGGTGATATTTCAGGGATTGTTAGTGGTAGTGCGTTAACTATTGTCATTATTGAAATTACTCATTTAATACGTGGGAATACGGACGAAACATTGCAAATCGTACTTTCCATTATTTTGACAAGTATTGTGGCAGCACTTACTGTTGGTGGTAAAGCAATTGGCAAATATTTTGCTATACATTCTTCTGTAAAAATACTTCTAATCACGGGGAAAATTGCTTATTTTATACATGATAAATTTAAAATAAAATTACTTCCAAAATAAATATAAAGGACTTTTATTTATGGCAAAAGAAAGATTAGACAATTTATTAGTAAAACGAAACTTGATTGAAAGTCGTGAAAAAGCTAAAAGAATGATTATGGCTGGTTTAGTTTTTTCAAAACTAGAACGTTTAGACAAGCCTGGAATGAAAGTTGATGAAAATATTCCTTTAACTGTAAAAGGGACATTAAAATATGTAAGCCGTGGTGGATATAAGCTCGAAAAGGCACTTACTAAATTTAATACTTCTGTACAAAACAAGGTAATTGTTGATATAGGCTCTTCAACCGGGGGATTTACAGATTGTGCTCTGCAAAATGGAGCAAAGCTCATTTATGCAATCGATGTTGGATATAATCAACTTGATTGGAAATTACGTAATGATAGTCGAGTTATTGTTAATGAAAAAACAAATTTTCGATACGTAACAAAAGATCTTTTTACAGAAGGATTACCTAATTTTTCAACGATTGATGTTTCATTTATATCACTTCGTCTAATTTTGCTAGTTTTAAAAACAATATTAAAAGAGAATAGTGAAGTGATTACTTTAATAAAGCCGCAATTTGAAGCAAAAAGAGAACAAGTAGGTAAAAAAGGGGTTATTAAAGATAAACAAATTCATAAATCGGTGCTTAAGCAAATAATTGATTTTGCAGAAAACGAAGGCTTTCCATTATTAAATGTAACGTATTCTCC
>Ga0209487_1002869_pt1 | contig 13762 bp, 13 predicted proteins | sample Poulit2012_FD_187524 | JGI IMG/M metagenome (GOLD analysis project Ga0209487, IMG submission 187524) | Agricultural soil microbial communities from Georgia to study Nitrogen management - Poultry litter 2012 (SPAdes) (version 2) | ecosystem: Environmental > Terrestrial > Soil > Agricultural land... | reverse complement strand
CCAGTATCTAAATTGACGTCGACATTTGATACACCGTCCAATTCTTTTAGTGCACCTTCCACAGAAGATTTGCAATGGCCACATGTCATGCCTGTTACATCTAAAGTCATTTCTTTCATAACACTTCACCCCCTTTCAATATGAGTAGATTTTACTGGGAGAACAAGTTTAGCCTGTCTCCTTTTTTGAAAGGAATTCATTTACCTTTGGAATAGATCCTTTATCATCATGAGGTCTATACTTTTACCCTTTTTAAACGAAGGGAGTTGGAAACGACACTGACGGAGCTCAATGCCATCGCAGCTCCAGCAATCCATGGGGCTAATAAACCTAGAGCAGCAATCGGAATTCCCGCGGTATTATAACCAAAGGCCCAGAATAAGTTTTGGCGGATATTTTTAATCGTTGCTTTACTTAATTTGATTGCTTTAGGAATGAGTAATAACTCTCCTCCAAGAATCGTGACATCCGCTGCTTCAATGGCCACTTCTGTGCCTGTTCCAATCGCAATCCCGATATCCGCTGTTGCAAGAGCAGGTGCATCATTCACCCCATCACCAACCATCGCGACTTTTTTACCTTGTGCTTGAACTTCTTTTACTTTTTCCGCTTTTTCTTCTGGTAAAACTTGAGCAATGACGCGGTCAATTCCAACTTGTCTTGCAATCGCATCAGCCGTCAGTTGATTGTCCCCTGTTAACATTAGGACTTCTAAACCTTGGTCATGTAACTCAGCAATCGCTTCTTTTGCCGTATCTTTGATCGTATCAGCTACAGCGACAATACCACGATATATGCCGTCGATAGCAATTAACATCGCCGTTTTACCATCAGCCTCATAAGTTTTGAGGTTATCTTCCGCATTGATGACATCAATGTTGTTATCTGTCATTAGCTTTCTTGTTCCGACAAAAATATCTTTTCCTGAAATAATCGCACGGATACCGTGACCAGGTATTGCTTCAAATTCATCTGTATCTAAAAGTTCAATTTCATTTTCTGTTGCATAAGCGACAATTGCTTCTGCTAAGGGGTGTTCTGAACCTTTTTCCGCACTAGCGAGTAATTGTAATGTTTCGTCATCCCCTGTAAAGTTTGTCACTTCTGGCTTACCTTGTGTAATCGTTCCTGTCTTATCCAGAATGACGGCATTTAGTTGGTGAGTACGTTCTAGGTGTTCTCCACCTTTAAAAAGAATGCCTGTTTCCGCAGCTTTTCCAGTTCCAACCATGATCGATGTTGGTGTTGCTAAACCTAAAGCACACGGACATGCGATAACGAGCACCGCTATGGAGGCAACTAACGCGGGTTCAAAATCACCGGGCTGAACGAGCGTAATCCAAATAATAAACGTTAAAACCGCAATCCCAACAACAATCGGAACAAAGTATCCTGAAATAATGTCAGCAAGACGTTGAATTGGAGCTTTCGAACCTTGCGCATCTTCTACTGCCTGAACAATCGAAGCGAGAGCCGTATCTTTCCCTACTTTAGTCGCTTCCATTTCAATCGTTCCATTTTTGTTAATGGTTGATCCTACAACATCCGCACCGATGTCTTTTTCAATCGGAATGGATTCTCCTGTAAGCATCGATTCATCGACAGACGTTCTTCCTTTTGTAACCACACCATCCACGGGCATTTTTTCTCCCGGTTTTACTAGCATTATATCTCCAACAGCAACATCTTCCACTGGGATCATCACTTCTTGTCCATTTCGAATGACCCGCGCTTGTTTTGCTTGTAAATTCAATAATTCAGATAACGCGGCGGTTGTTCTACTTTTCGCGTTTGTTTCTAAATATTTTCCGAATAAAATAAGTGTAATTAAAATAGCACTCGTTTCAAAATAAAGATGTGGGTCATATCCAGGATTTCCAATCGTTTTAAACCCTTCATATAAACTATAGAAATAAGCGGCACTTGTACCAAGGGCGACAAGCACGTCCATGTTTGCTCCACCATTTCGTAAGTTTTTATAAGCCCCATCGTAAAATTGCCAACCAATGATAAATTGAATCGGAGTGGCTAAAGCAAATTGGAACCAAGGATTCATGAAAATAGATGGAAGGGAAATGCCTAATAAATGGTCGAGCATCGTAACTAATAATGGAATTGACAAAATTGCAGAAATAACGAGTTTCCACTTCATTTTCTGTAATTCTTTTTCTTTTTGGGACTGCTTTTCCTGTTTATCGGCTTTTATTTTCGCGTCATATCCAAGCTTCTTAATTCGATCAATAATTGCTTTTTCATCAATAAGACCAGGATTGTACTCGATTGTCGCGTTCTCTGTCGTCAAATTGACAGTAGCTTCTTTAATTCCTTCCTGTTTATTGAGTACTTTTTCAATACGCGATGAACAGGCTGCACATGTCATGCCCATAACGTCAAGCTCAGACTTTTCCATTTGAATCCCGTAGCCAACTTTTTCAATTCGATCGGTAATATCATGAATCGAAGTCGTTGTTGGGTCATAATCGACAGTAGCTTTTTCCGTCGTTAAATTTACTTGCGCTTCCACACCGTCCATTTTGTTCAAGACCTTTTCCACGCGACTAGAACAAGCTGAACATGTCATTCCTGTTACGCCAACTGTTGCATGTTTTAATTCGCTCATCTATTTCCCCTCCTATTTAGCAAAATGTTTCATGATATCAATTAATTCATCAATGGACTCCTCCCCGTCACCAGACTTCACCGCATGGCTGACACAATGTTTCGCATGTCTTTCTGCTACGGAAAAACCGACTTTTTTCAATGCGGCATTAATCGCACTAATTTGCACCAATATATCGACACAATAACGATCATCTTCTACCATTTTCTGAATGCCTCGAACTTGGCCTTCAATTCGTCTTAAACGATTGATGACTGCTTGCTTCTCTCCATCCGTTCTAGGCACAATGGGTTGATCATGAAGATAGTCTCCCATTTTTGTCACTTCCTTTTATATTTTATACTCTTACTATACCCCCCTAGTGTATATTTGTCAACAATTTGATTTTCATAAATAAGTCTTTCTAATAAAAGAGGTTCAGTGAACTTTCATTACGTTCATTATGTATTAATACAAATAAATTAGATTTATGAGTTAGTTATAAGAAGTAATCATTGGTCGATTATGTTAAAGTTATACATTTAAGGGAATAATATTTGATGCTAGAAAGTCTGCAGATATGGTCTAAGTAGACTGCCTAGATTTTGAAAGAAGTGGAGTTGTTACTTATGTTCCATGATATTGAAATTAAAGATTTATTACAAACAAAGGGTGAGCATACGTTAGTCGATGTCCGTTCACCTAGTGAATATGAAGAAGCAACGATTCCGGGGAGTATTAATATTCCTATTTTTTCTGATGAAGAACGTGCTGAAGTCGGCACGATTTATAAGCAAGTAGGAAAAGAAGAAGCAAAACAAAGAGGCCTAGAAATCTTCTCTGCCAAATTACCAGATTTTATTGATCAATTTAATAAGATTAATACTCCAATGACCGTCTTTTGTTGGCGCGGAGGCATGCGGAGTAAAACAGCAGCGACTGTTCTTGACCTTATGGGAATTCACGCAAATCGCTTACACGGTGGCATCCGATCTTACCGGCAATGGGTTGTCCAAGAACTTGAAAAACAAGATTTCGCACCAGATTTATATGTACTAAATGGATACACTGGATCTGGAAAAACAATTATTTTACAAAAATTAGCTACTAAAGGCTATCCTGTCATTGACTTGGAAAAATTAGCTGGTCATCGTGGGTCTATTTTTGGACAAATTGGATTAAAACCAAGCAAGCAAAAAAAGTTCGACTCTCTTCTTGTTCAAGCGATGAAACGTTATGAACATGAGCCATTTGTTTTTATTGAAGGGGAAAGTAAGCGTATTGGTCGTGTAGTTTTACCTGACTTTCTTTATGACAAAAAAGAAAACGGAAAACAAATTTTTATTCATCTTCCTTTTGAATTGCGAGTTAAGATCATTTTGGATGAATACCACCCTACGATTTATTCAGACAAGTTTATGGAAGCATTTCAACTTATTAAAAAGCGCATTCACACACCCATTTCTAAAGAAATTGAGGAAGCGTTACGAGCTAGTGATTATGCACAGGCGGTTAAGCTGTTGCTTAAGTTTTATTATGATCCACGTTATGAACATCATACAAAAGATTATACGAATCACCAAAGGATCGATATTCATGCCAATACAATTGAAGAAGCCGTTAGCAAAATTGAACCTCTTTTTGCAGGTCAAGATTGAACGTCTCTTATGAATAATTATGCGACATGACGTGACTCAAATTAGCTTGAAACATTAGTATAATCCCTTTCATCTTGCACTCTACCCGATACAGATTATTCATACTCTATTCATAATAAAATTATAAAGTAATAAACGTATGAGGGAAAGAGAGGGATTTTCGTGCAAAAATACAGTAAAATATTACTTCGTCTTTCAGCATTATTTGCTGTTGTAGGAGCAATTTTAGGCTCACATATGGCCGGCTCCGGCAGTTATGCCTTTCAAAGTGTGCACGCCCACATTTTAGTCGTTGGCTGGTTGTCGCTTTTTGCTTGGGCTGTTTTCTATAAAATTTTTACTCCGGCGAAAACCATAGTTGCAACACTTCACGTGTGGTCAGGTATCATTGGTGCATTTGGTTTAACGACAGGTATGTGGCTTTATTACGTGAATCCATTTAATATGAATGACGTCATAACAACCGTATTCTTCATAGTAGGTGGAACTATTTTACTCATTAGCTTCATTTTATTCTTTATCCTAACGTTCATGAAAACAGAAGAAGAAAAATAAAAGTCTTCAGGAGTTATTCATAAAAGAATAACTCTTTTTTAGTGGATATTATATTGAATGAAAAAAACCTAGCATTATCAAAAGCCAGGTTTCTATCAATCTAATTTAATGTTGTATTTTCTTAAAGTAATCAATAATGCCAAGAGAGCTTACTTGCATGTCAAGATTGATTAATATGTAAGCTTTATGTTCGTCTGGGACATCTTGGTCTCTTAAATAAGTTCTAACACGTCCAAAAAGTCGCTCTGACAAGACGTCATAACTTTCATCCTCTGCAGCAACCTCTTCCGCTATTTCCATAAAAATATCGAGCCAATTAGAAACCTGTTTTAATGTACCTTTAGGACTTTCTGTCATCCCGAAATGTCCGAAGTAAATTCTATCTAGATTCATGTCTGCTATCCGATTAATGGAATCATGCATATCACTTGGGTTGAAATGGTTAGGCGATGTTGACGGTAAAAATAAATCAATCCCGTCTTCCACCAATTGTTCATATCTAATACCTACTGTGTCCCCTGTAAACATGCCGTTACTCACCGGATCGTAAATACTAAAATGGTGTTTTGCATGTCCCGGTGTACTGTAAAATTTCAGCGTGCAAACCGGTCCAATTTCTAATGTATCACCTTCATCTTTAACAAGAAGGCGATCTTTATCAATCGGGTATATAGGATCAAATAACTCTGAAAAACTATCACCGTAAACAGCGCGTGCCCCAGCCACTAACTTTTTAGGATTTTCTAGATGCCCTTCCCCTCGAGGGTGAACGACTACTTTAGCATTCGGGCATTGTTTTGCTAAAACACCTGCACCCCCAGCGTGATCTAAGTGGATATGAGTTACAATGATGTACTTCACTTGGTCCAGTGTAAATCCTAGTTCCTCTAATCCTTTTATAATATAATTAACCGATGGGCTAGGACCTGTTTCAATTAAGGTTAATTCATCTTCATTAATCACATAGATTCCCGTTCGACCTTCCACGCCTAAATCATAGCCGTCAATTAAATGAATCCGTTCATCTAATTTAATAGGTGCTTTATTTTGCATATAATCCCCCACTTCTTCACTTTAACTTAATTGCTCTTATCATAGCATAATCTTATTGTTTGATGAATCCTTCGTTTATTAAAAATTCTGCTATCCCTTCTATTAGTCCATCAGCTAATGGAAGATCCGGATTAGTATACGTTTTAAGATTACCTTCCCGGTCTGTTGGCACTTCTTTTAAAACGTGATTCATTTTTTCTATTAATAGCAATTCAGATATATCACTCGCTTCGTGAAGCAGTTCAGCCTCATGTTCAGGTGTTTGCAAATCCCGAGTTCCGTTGATAATCAAAGTAGGTGATGATATTTTTTTAAATTCTTCAGCTGGCTCATATGCCATCCACGATATGAGAAAAGGCTGAACGGACTTGTGAAACATTCCTTCTAATTCTGGAGATATCTCATCTACCATTTGTCCTTTTTTTAATTGAGCAATAATCTCTTCACTTTCTTTTAGAAGATTTTCCGGCAATTGCTCTTTCAATTGATTATAAAGCGTTTTGTCTATAGAATTTCCGGCACCTGCTAATGAAATGAATACGTCAATCTCTTCTTCTTGTGCTGCCAATATTCCCTCGAGTGAACCTTGACTGTGACCTATTATACCAATTTCAGTAAAACGATCATCTTTTTCAGCTAAATCAATCCAAGCAACGGCATCCTCGACAAATTGAACAAAGGTGATTTCTTCTTCAAGAATTTTTATATCAGCATTTTTCCCTGCACCTGGCTTATCGTAACGAATACTAGCCACGCCTCGTTCTGCTAGTTCTTCAGCTAAATATTTTAAGCTGTTGTTATCCCCAGCCAACGTATTTCCATTTCGATCAGTTGGACCAGACCCAGGGATAATAATCATCACAGGATAAGATGCTTCACCGGATTGTTCAGGAAGTTCTAGTTCACCGTAAATTTTACCACGATCTGTTTCAACGGTTAAAAAGTTATTGTTGCCTTCATCATCTTCGCTCACTACTTTACCTTTTTCCAATTCAAATGGAAACGTCTGTCCATGTTGTTCAAACGAACCTTGGATTTTATCTTGTTCAACTTCTCCATCAAACGTGACGAGCTCGCCTTGAACATCCATTGCAAACAATACTTCCCCATCATCTAATTTCACTTTTGATAAAGGGTAGTCACTAACACCTTGAATAGGTATACTAATTGTCCCGTCCAAACTGTCTTCATGTTCAAAGGTGACTTGAATTGGCAAGGGTTGATCGGGAATGTCGATACTTCCATGCCAGTTACCTTTGAGGTTATCCATCGTTTCCTGATCGTTTGATTTTTCACTTTCGTCGCTGTTACTGCAACCTGCTAAAATAATGAATAACAAACCCAAAGGTATGAGTGATTTTAAGATTATTTTATTCAAATTTTGATCCCTTCTTTCTTTAAAGCTTCGTGGTCTAATTATATAGTAATTTATATTGTTTTATTATTCTACCTATTGCGTATGTCTTTTTTATTTTGAAGAGGTGATGAGGGATGTGTTACCCCTAAGACTGATTTTCTCTTTCAGGGGGGACGAGTATTGGCGATACGTTACCCCTAAGACTGATTTTCTCTTTTAGGGGGGACGAGTATTGGTGATGCGTTAACCCTAAGGCGGATTTTCTCTTTTAGGGGGGACGAGTATAACTGATGCGTTAACCCTAAGACCAATTTTCTCTTTTAGGGGGGACGAGTATAACTAATGCGTTAACCCTAAGCACGATTTTCATTTTAAGAGGGAAAGAGAAAAAAGCACTATCGCTTCTCGCCCGCGTTAGTGCTTCTCTGATTTCAGTTAAACTTCTGTCGATGCTAATGAACCGAATATTTTCTCTTTCAATAGTCGGCCTGTTGGTGTATCTGCGAGACCACCTTCACCTGTTTCTCTTAAAGTGGACGGCATTGTTTTACCAATTTGATACATCGCACCGATGACCTCATCACAAGGAATACGACTCGTGACTCCAGCTAGTGCCATATCTGCTGAAACAATTGCTAATGATGAACCGGCTGCGTTTCGTTTCACACAGGGGACTTCAACGAGTCCTGCAACTGGATCACAAACTAGGCCAAGCATATTCTTTAACGTCATGGCAAAGGCCTCTGCTGATTGTTGTGGTGTTCCGCCAGCCATTTCAACAATAGCCGCTGAAGCCATGGCTCCAGCTGAACCCACTTCTGCTTGGCAGCCGCCTGCCGCACCAGAAATAAAGGCATTATTAGCTACGACAAATCCGAATGCCCCGGCTGTAAATAAGTAGCGGATCATTTGCTCACGGGTTGGATTGAGTTGATTTTTCACAGCAAATAATGTTCCCGGAACACATCCTGCACTACCAGCTGTCGGTGTGGCACAAATGGTCCCCATTGCGGCATTGACCTCATTCGTCCCCATCGCTTTACTGACTGCATCTAAAAGTAAATGGCCGGATAGAGGATTTTCATTTTTCATATATTCTTGAATTAAAACGGCGTCTCCGCCAGTTAATCCGGTAACCGATTGAACACCTTTCAAGCTATCTTCTATCGCTTTTTCCATTACTTCTAAGTTTCTTTCCATTTCAGCGTAAACTTCATCACGCGATTTTTCTTTAACACCCATCTCTTGGCGAATCATCACTTCTGAGATTAAGATATCTTCTTTTTCAGCTATTTCAACTAACTCTGCTACTGTACGAAACATCAAATAACCTCCTCTCTGGAACTTCCGATTAACTAACAATTGTCGATATATGAATAATATGATCTGCATTTTCTAGTTCTTGTAACACATTATCATTTAAATTTTGGTCTGTTTCAATTACCATGAGCGCTTCTTTACCTACGTCTTTACGGTTTACTTCCATATGTCCAATATTTATTTCATGCTTAGCTAATATATTTGTGACGGAAGCAATCGCTCCGAAACGGTCATTATGCATTACTAAAATTGCTGGATGGTTACCAGATAAGCGAAGGACAAATCCATTTAGTTCTATGATTTCAACCTTCCCACCACCGATGGAAATACCGACTAATTCGACTTGCTCAGATTCATTACCAATAATTAAACGCGCTGTATTGGGATGATCTACTGCCGCTGTATCTTCAATAAACTCAATTTCCAAACCACGACTTTTAGCTAAATCGAGCGCCTCGCTCATTCGTGTATCATCTGTTTCAAAACCAAGTAATCCACCAGCCAAAGCATAATCAGTCCCATGACCTTTATACGTTTTTGCAAATGATTCATATAAATGGATTTTAGCCCAAGTTGGTTCCGCGCCTAGTAAATCGCGCGCTGCTTTACCAATACGAGCTGCTCCTGCTGTATGTGAACTTGACGGTCCTATCATGACAGGACCGATAATATCAAACACTGAATTAAATTTCATTCTACTCACCGCCCTAAAATTTTAATGACCTGAGTCGATGTGTTTCACCAATTCTTTATCTAATCACTTATTATAGCATAGTTAAGCAAGTTCAGCTTCAGGCTCATGGGTAACTTTAGGTTCCGACTTTTTATCCATTTCAGCCAATTGGTCCACTCGACGAATTTTAAAGTTTTTAAAGATTATAGAACCAACGTACCCCCATAGTGCACTCATGGATGCACAGAGTAGTGCGACAATTGTTACTTTCATCGGATCGTTAAACCCGTACATAACAGCAAATCCTGCGATTGGGGTGGCTGTTCCTGTCGCTCCATTAACCAATCCTGCTAAGGCGATAATTATGCCTGATGTTGCTCCCCCAAGAAAGTTTGTGACATAAACAGGAATTGGGTTGGCTGATATTATATCAACTTGGGATAATGGCTCAATCGCAACAGAAATGGTTGTTTTACGATCGCCAAATTTCATTCGATGGAAAAATACGAAATTCATAAAAGATGAACCAAATACAGCTAGTGCGCCAATCGCCATGGGTGTTCCAGTTAACCCTAACATTGCCGTTAAAGCCATTGAGCTTAGTGGTGCTGTTGCGACGATGGTGATGACTCCCCCTAAAATAATCCCCATAACAATTGGACTAGCATCAGTCGTTTGAGTAATAATTCCACCGATATTAAGTAGCGTTGCATCAACGAGCGGATCGACAAGTACGGCTAACAGACGCACAAGTGGCGCTGCAACAATAATGGCCACAATCAAATCAAGACCATCCGGTACTTTCGTTTCAATCTTCTTAACTACAAAGGATAAAAGATAACCTGCAATAAATCCTGGCAAAAGCCCTAATCCAGCGCTAGAGACCCCTAACATAAGTGCATATACAGGTGACACACCCATGGCCAGTGCGACAAGTGCTGCAGCTGCGACACCACCCATACCACCAGCCGCGTCACCGACCTGCCCTAAAAATTCTATACCTAATAAATCCCCTCCGACATAACGCTGAAACGCTTCCACTAAAAACGTAGCTATAGCAGCACTGGCTAATGCTCCCATCGCCTTCATTCCTCGCGGTGCTTTATAACTAAATAACGTGAAACCGGCTAAAACAATCAGTAGCAGCACGGTACCTTTTAGAATTTCCATGTTACTCTCTCCTCTTGGTGTATTTTTCTAAAGTTGATATTGTAAGATTTATTCTAAGTTATTGGCTAAGTACTCATTCGTCGCTCTGACTTTGTTCAAGTAATTGTAGACGGTGAATTTTGAAACGCCTAAAGCTTGTGCAACATATTCCGTCGCGCCTTTAATTAAAAACGTTCCCCTTTCATCCAATTCACCAACAACATCTATCTTTTCTTCCATAGACATATCAGAAGGCGCCTTATTAAACTGACTTAAAACTTGGTGTGTCATGTCTTGAATGACATCATGTACAGATGTGAAGAATGTTTCTGACGGCTGCTTATCCTTGTTAAATCCAACGAACTCTTCAATTTTTCCATTTACCTGCATCAATAAACTTATATCGAAATTAGTACATAATGCTCCAATAATATTGTCCTTACCGTCCCTTAAGAACACGGTGGTGGACTTCATAATATTTCCATCCTTCGAGTTCGTCTGATAGCTGGGAATATCTTTTATTTCTGAATGATCTTTTCTTAATTCTTTTAAAACTAAATCGGTAATCGGTGATCCAATTTCCCTTGAAGTGACATTACCAGCAATATAAATTAACGAATGTTGTAAGTCCGAAAAGTCATGTACAGCGACTTCACAGAGTGAACCAAACATTTCCACTAACATGTCCGCTGTTCTTATTGCATGATCAAAAATTATTTTATTTTTTTCCTTCATAAGAGGGCTCCTTTTTTTGAAAACGTTTTCAAAATTAACTACCACTAGTTTAACATGGATTTAGTATAATTAAAATAGTTTTTTAAAGGTTAAAAAATTGTTGTAAAAATTTAAAAAGAGCAAATATAAAATAAAAGTACCAGCCACAGGGACTGGTACCGAAATAGCATAAATCTTTTTAAAATAATTTTGTTACAAGCCATGGTGCGGCATATAACGTCATAAACAACACACCATAGTTCACGCCCCAGCGGTGAAGCACACCGGCAACGAGTCCAACTAATAAAACACCACCAATATTAATCCAACCAGCATCCATATAAGCGAGCATTAAGACAAGCCCAAAGAATAGTCCAAGCATGGCTTCGTGAGGAATATATTTAAAGACGAACGCACAAATTTGTTGTGAATACTTTATTGTTACATAATATGTCAAGCTTATAGCTACAGCTGCACCAATGACTGTCGCAATGATAAAATCACTAGTTGATAAAATATGATGTAAATTATGCTCTTCAGTAAAAACAGGCGGTGCGTTGAACAAAGCAATCCCTGGTCCTAGTGCTGTTGGAGAAAGTGGGACACCAAGAGCGATTAACGGCACTAATACTCCTGCTAGATAAGCAGAGTTTGTTAAACCATCCATGCTGGAAATAGCTCTTGCTGCTTTTTTGACTGGGTCTTTGATACGGCTTGTTAAAGTTTCCCCTAGAAAGATTGTCATCCCGACAGGACTCATAAAAAAAGTCAGGACACCTAAAGACGATGCTAGTGAAGTAGTTCCAATTTCTTTTTTATCCAATATTTTAAAAGGATTGGGGAACCCTTTTTCTCCTGCTCTCCGTTTAACTTTAATTTCCTTCTTATCTTGGTGTGGTAAAGCATTTCTAATATCAACATTCAACAATTCAAATAGCTTTAAAATAACTGGTCCAATCGTTATGCCTAAGAAAAAGGATGTAAACACTGTCGTATCTTCAGGTACCACTCCAAGTCCCCAATACAAATGCCTGAGACCTTGAATTAATAAGGCAAAAGGGACAATAGCAATAAGGGCAAGCCATCTATTCTTTGTCATAAAAGCTAAAAATAGCGCTCCAGCAAAAAATATCTGATCTGAATATTGTGTAATATGACCTCCCCAAGGCGCGATTAAGCCTGCCAAAAGAAGACTTAATGGTACACCTATTAATGTCCCGATTACTGAACCTGACGCCATTTTTCTAATACTGACATCCGGCATGCCATATTTTTTTAAAACCATAGCATGATCGACCATAGGTGCAGACATCACACCTCCTGGAATACCAGCAACAGCTACAGGGATTGAATCTGTCAATTTTTTTGCAACAATGGCTGAAATAAAGAAAGCTAAAATGACTACTGGTTTAAAACCCATCATAACAAGTACTAATGTAACAGGAGCGAGAACCGCTGTTTCATCTGTACCTGGAGCAATCCCAATTAAAGTATATAATACAGCTGCTAATACAGCTGCTATAATCATTTCCATTATCAACATGATATCCATGGTTTATTGCTCCTCTTCATCTATGTACTCAAATGTTCGTTTTGGTTTAAACAGTACGCTGCAAATTACAAATCCTATCACCGCCCCAATCAGTCCAAAAATAAGTGGTTTGGACGCGTCATTTGGAGCAATTAAATATCCACCAAGTGTTGTCACACTACTGATGATCAAACTAAAAATCAAATCTCGAATATTAACTACATCTTCCCAAACTTCAATGTTTTTGCTAGTTGTTTCATTTGACGGTTTTTCAGTCATTCAGATAACCTCCTGTATCCGTATGAAGCATGTTTACCTTAAATATTAACAAACAAAAATATCATTGTTCAGAATATCACATAAAGCCCTTTCACTCAACAGTTATTAACGTATATTTTATGCCTTTACGCTCAAAATAACCATGATCACTTAACAAGGAGGAAATTCCGATGCAAAACCAGCAACCACAACAAAATTTTCAACAATCAAGTCAAATGCCACCTCAAATGAATCATGGTGCTCATGAATTGATTGAGGCGCATAGCGCGATTGGTGGACTCGTTGGATCAATGGAACAGTCCCTGCTCTATGAGCAGCATATCCAAGACCCAGAATTAAAAGCAATGTCCGAACGTCATAAAGCTTTTAAGACACAGATTTATAACACGATAGTTGATACGTTGCAGTCCGGCCAAGATCCTAACACACCGACTCAAACGTATGAAATGAACGAAAGTAATAATGTCGTTTACGGCATGAAACCTTCTCAACCTAAATCACCAGCACAGTCTGTTAATGAAATTAATGATGAGTGTATCACAGGTTTTATGATGGGGAACATAAAGTCTTGCGCTACCACATTTACAACTGTGGCGTTAGAAGCAACAAACCCTGTATTAAGAAGAGTATTCGCTGACAGTATTCCGAATATCATTGAGATGGGTTACGAACTGTTCCTATACCAAAACAAGCATCAGTATTACCAAGTGCCGCAGCTGAACCAACAAGATATGCAAAATTATATGAATTCATTTTCGCCGGTTCAAGGCGGCGGTCAGATGTTACACTAAAGTTATATAGTATGAACTATAAAAGTTCTGCAAATAAAAAAGTCAGGTGGGTTAGAAGACGCGCCTGACTTTTTTTATGTTAG
>Ga0209487_1002868_pt1 | contig 13763 bp, 13 predicted proteins | sample Poulit2012_FD_187524 | JGI IMG/M metagenome (GOLD analysis project Ga0209487, IMG submission 187524) | Agricultural soil microbial communities from Georgia to study Nitrogen management - Poultry litter 2012 (SPAdes) (version 2) | ecosystem: Environmental > Terrestrial > Soil > Agricultural land... | reverse complement strand
CCTGGCCATTGTTTGTGGCAATCCGGTCATTTGGAAACCTTCGGAAAAGGCTCCCCTCAGTGCACTGGCTTGCCAGGCCCTGTTCCAGCGTGCCCTGGCGCGCTTTGACGGCGAGGTGCCCGAGGGTTTGCTTCAGGTGATTGTCGGCGCCCAAGCCCAGGGTGAGGTTCTGGTTGACCACCCCAAAGTTGCCTTGGTCTCGGCAACGGGTTCGACCCGGATGGGGCGCGCCGTAGGCCCGCGCGTGGCAGCCCGGTTTGGCCGCTCTTTGCTTGAGTTGGGCGGTAATAATGCCATCATTGTTGGCCCAACGGCCGATCTGGATTTGGCAACCCGCGGCATCGTTTTTGGTGCCATTGGTACGGCAGGCCAGCGGTGTACCACAACACGCCGGATAATCGTACACGAAAGCGTCTACGACGAGCTGTTGCAACGTTTGCGACAGGCTTACCAGGGTGCCCCCATCGGTAACCCGCTTGAGGCAGATACCTTGGTGGGCCCACTGATCGATCAGACGGCTTACGAAATGATGCAACAAGCCTTGCAACAGGCACAACAACAGGGTGGGCAGGTGTTTGGCGGGCAGCGTTGTCTAAGCGATCGCTATCCCGATGCTTTTTATGTTGAGCCCGCCATTGTGGAAATGCCGGAGCAAACGGATGTTGTTCGTACGGAAACCTTTGCCCCCATTTTGTACGCCTTGAAATATACGGATTTTGACACAGCGCTGGCGATGCAAAATGATGTACCACAAGGACTGTCAGCGGCCCTGTTCAGCAATGATTTACGCGAAGCAGAGCGGTTCATGTCTGCGGCGGGTGCCGATTGCGGCATTGTAAACGTCAATATTGGTACTTCTGGCGCAGAAATTGGTGGTGCTTTCGGGGGCGAAAAAGAAACCGGTGGCGGACGCGAATCGGGTTCAGATGCCTGGAAAGTTTACATGCGCCGGGCGACCAATACCATTAACTACTCCACTGAACTGCCGCTGGCCCAAGGGATTAAATTTGGTGCTGACTAATTCGTTGGGCTTTGGTCACTGGCCATAGGTGATCGCATAAAAAACGGGCACCGCCTCAAGGGCGGTTGCCCGTTTTTCTTAAGTTAAGCTGATCGCGCTCAATATGAGCGCGGCCGGGCCAGGCAAAAGCGTGATTGCCCGTCGCCGGCCAAGGTGTGAGCATGGGCGTTATTTTTGGCTGGCAGCCAATGCTTGCTCCAGATCAGCAATAATGTCATCGATGTGTTCAATGCCGATGGACAGGCGAACTAGATCGCTGCTGACGCCAGCTTGGGCCAGCTCTTCTTCATTAAGCTGGCGGTGGGTGGTGGTGGCCGGATGGCAAGCCAGCGATTTGGCATCACCAATATTTACCAAGCGGGTAATGAGCTGCAAATTATCAATAAAAGCAGCGCCTGCGTCACGGCCGCCTTGAATGCCAAAGCTTAAGATGGAAGCCGGTAAGCCGCCGAAGTATTTCTGTGCCAGGTCATGTTCAGGATGGGATTCAAGCCCAGCATACTGCACCCAGCTGACCAAGGGGTGCTGCTCGAGGTATTGGGCAACCTTAAGGGCGTTTTCGCAGTGGCGCTCCATGCGCAGTGGCAAGGTTTCAATGCCCTGCAAAATTAAAAAGGCATTAAAGGGGGATAGGGCCGCACCGGTATTTCTCAGGGGGCCAACACGGCAACGGCCAATAAAGGCTGCAGGGCCCAAAGCCTCGGTGAAAATGGTACCGTGGTAAGAAGGATCGGGCTCATTCAAAATGCGGAATCGTTCTTTGTGCTTGACCCAGTCAAATTTGCCCGAATCAACAATGGCACCCGCAATGGTAGTACCGTGGCCACCCATGTATTTGGTCAATGAATGCACCACGATGGCGACGCCGTGCTCGATGGGGCGGCACAGGGCGGGTGAGGCCACGGTATTGTCAGCAATAATGGGCACGCCATGCCGATCGCCGACAGCAACCAAAGCATCAAGGTCTATGATGTTGCCGGCGGGGTTTCCAATTGTTTCGCAGAAGATGGCGCGGGTTTTGTCATCAATCAGGGCTTCCAGGGCGCTTGGGTCGTCATGGGGGGCAAATCTGACTTCAATTCCCTGGCGCGGCAGGCTATGGGCAAAAAGGTTATAAGTACCACCGTAGAGTTTACTTACCGAAACAATGTTGTCGCCTGCTTCGGCGATGGTTTGGATAGCATATAGGATGGCAGCCATGCCAGAAGAAACGGCCAGGGCTGCAATCCCCCCCTCGAGCGCAGCGACGCGTTCCTCGAGCACGGCATTGGTTGGGTTGGTGATACGGGTATAAATGTTGCCAGGCACCTTGAGATCGAATAGATCAGCGCCGTGCTGGGTGTTATCAAATGCATAGGAGGTGGTTTGGTAGATAGGCACCGCCACGGCTTTGGTGGTGGGTTCGGGCTCATAGCCAGCATGTACGGCAATGGTTTCGAATTTCATGATTGACCCCATTCAAGATTTAAGAACGATATTGATTACAAAAACAAGCCTTTATACTAACCTTTTCTTATTATGAATATGCAAGAAAAGTCTTTGTTTAATAGATAAAAATGCTATAAGTTTAACTTTTCTGGTTGGAATGACGTTTGGCCAAGCGTGTTTTGCTAGGCCAGCTTCAATTCCCCCAACACTATAGCCCACAACGGGCCGGTTTAAAGCGGGTAAAGCTTGGGAGTCTTAGGGTTTGAATGAGAACTTGGCATGTGGATAAAACGACTTATTTTTGCCCTGGTTGCGCTCATTATCATTTCTGTGGTCGGGGTTGCGGTTTTTCTGCTGACCTTTGACCCAAATGCTTATAAGGGCAAGCTGGAAGAATTCGTTTATCAACGCTACGAACGTCAGTTAACCATCGATGGGCCGATACAGTTATCCCTGTTTCCGCGTATCGGTTTGTCCCTGCAAGATGTGCATTTATCAGAGCAAGGCTCCACTGCCCCCTTTGCAGCGGTTGATACCATGCGCTTTTCGGTCGCGGTGTGGCCGCTGTTGTGGAACCGTTTGGTCATTGATCACCTATCGCTCGATGGCGTTGAAGCCTGGGTAGAAGTAGATGCAGACCAGTTCACCGATTGGCTGGATTATGACCCTGCCCAAGAACGGGCCGAAGGACCGCTGCCGGTTGCCCGCGTTAATAAAAAACCAGTTCAAACGGGCGCAGATGGCTCGAACTCACCGTGGCCATTATTGCGTAACGCCTTGGCCCAACCGCTGGAAGACGCGGTGTTGCCACGCCTTGAGCGCTCGGAGTTTCAGATAGACATTGCCGGTTTGGATATCCAGGGGGTTCGGGTCAATGTGTTTGATCGGGGTCGCAGCTGGATAGCTGAACTGAATGACCTCTCGCTGAACACAGGGCGAGTGACTCTCGAGCAGCCTTTTGATTTATCACTCAAAGGCAAGGTGTATAGCCAGCAGCTGGGCCTGGACATGCAATATGAAGGGCAAGGTGTGCTGCAGATCGAGCCTACTTTGCGCCGCCTGACGGTACATCGTTCACAATTACAGTTTGCGGGCCAGGCTGATGATTATGCTGTGCAACGCGGCACATTAAGAACGGCCTTGCAGTACCAATTACAACAATCCCTGTATTTAGAGCAGTTTGATTTGTCCACGGTGGGTCGTTGGGCCCAGCAGGCCGAGGAGGAGAGCACACAGTTCTCTTTAACAGCCTCTTCAATAGGTGCTTATTTTTTACAGCCAGAATTTTGGCTGGAAAAGCTGCAACTAAACGGCCAATTACAAAATAACGACCAACGGATCGAGTTTGGCCTGGATATTCCCGACTTAAAGATGGGCCAGCAGCACACCGAGGCGCAGCCAGTTTCTGCTTCTCTGCGCTATGCGCAGGATGAAGAGGTGTTCGGCTTGAATATCCATCTGGATGATTTTGCCAAGGGCTGGCAGGCCCTGGAGGTTAATCGCTTTAATGCTGAGGGCAGGTACCAGCATCCTGAACAGTCATGGCAAGTGCAGCTGCAGTCAGCGGTTCAGTGGGAGCATGAAGCCCGTCAGCTTTTTTTTGCTGATTTGGCGGGGACCATAGGCCTTGAGGATCAAAGCCTGGCAGAAGGGTTTAGTGGACGTTCTTTGGGCGGCAATTTTTATATAGAGCCTTTTAACGGCCATGCTGCCGGAGAGCTATATGGCCAGCGCTGGGAACGCGATCAAGCAGTAACGAATGCGGTGGATGAGCAGGACTTCAATGAACGCCTGGATTGGTTTTTATGGTTTGACAAACATAACCGCCCAGCGCGTTTAATTACCCATCTGGAAGCCAAGGTTCTGGATTTGAATGATTGGTTGCCGTGGGCAGAGGCCAGCAGCGCCAAGCATCACGAAGATGCCGACATAGAACAAGAGGAAGACGATGCCTCCGAACACAAAGACCGGGCAACTTTGGCGGCGCGGCCCTTACCTGAAACCGAATGGCGCTGGTTTGCCTTGCCCATAGACTGGTCTTGGCGCATAGAAGCAGAGCAGTTCCATTTCCGCCAAATCTGGTTAGAGCAGTTCCAGGTTTATGGGCAGTGGCGCCAAAAAGCGCTTGAAGTCTCCGAGTTGCAGGCACTTTTACACGAGGGCTCGCTCAAAGCCCATTTGTCCTGGTTGGACAGTGATCAGTTCCAGGGTTATTTGAGCTTGCATGAGGTTGATTCAGCAGCTCTACTTGCCGGTTTGGGCTGGCAGCCATTTTTACAGGGCCAAACCAATCTGGAGGCAACCTGGTATACCCGAGGTACGACTCCGGCCGCCTGGTTGGCGCAGCTATATACGGAAGCGCAGCTGACTATTGAAGAGGGCGCTTTTATTGGCTATTCACTGTTGGGGCAGGTAGATGCGGCCAACGAGGTGTTGCGCCATTTGTTTGCTGGTCAGGTGCCCCCCATGCCCGAAGATTATGATGCCCAGTATAATACGCCCTTTGAAAAGGCAACAGCAGAGATACATGGTGCCAACGGTCAGTTGCAATTCCAAGAGCTAGCATTATCGGGGCCTGAATATCAACTCTCTGGAAAACAGCCAGCCTGGGTCGATCTGATCAACCAACAGCTTGATATCAATTTGGCGCTGGATCTTCACATTGATCAAATCCGGGACAACCCTCAGCATCGCATCGACTTTGCCCAAGCACGGATACCGATGCGTTTGACAGGTAGCCTGTGGGCGCCCGAACTGCGGATGCAATGGTCAGACATGCGCCATCGATTTGTGCGGGAAGCCATCCACGAAGGCTTGCTAGACGTGCTCGGGTTGCCCGTTTATGTGCCTTTAGGCGACGAGAGCCCACCAGATGGCGAAGAGCGCACGATGATGGAATCTTTGGTTGAGGATACTGCCAAGTATTTTGGTGCCACCCTGAAAGAGTTTTTACAACGGATAGATTAATATGACGGCTTTTCAACCCATCGTTTATGCTTCGCCGATGAGCGATGCACGCGCCGAACCTTATCACCAGCGCTGGTTTATTTGTGATACCGAAGGCCGCCTGCTAACTGCTGATAAGGTCTCAGGCTTGCAACAGCTTAGCCTTGATCTGTATTTGGGGGCTTTGCGTTTGCGTGCTCCGGGCATGCTGACACTGGAGCTTTTGCTGGATGTGATTGAAGACGATGATAGCGTCCGGTGCCAAGCCCAGGTTGGTGATCAGCTGGTGGCGGCCATTGATGAGGGGACTCTGGCTCATACCTGGTTTTCCAGGCTTTTGGGGCAACAATGTTTGTGTTTAAAAGTAGACCCCGAGCACAAAAAGCAGGTGGCTTGGCCCGAATAAGACACAGAAGTGGCACCTTGGGGCGCCATGGGTGTTAGTTGTTTTCTGCTTTCGCCGTCAGGCTGTGGTATTTTTGCATAAGCTCTTCTTGGCTTTCCTGAAAATCAGGATGAATTTCAATGCAATCTACCGGACAAACTACCTGGCATTGTGGCTCATCAAAATGCCCAACACATTCAGTACACAGGTTGGGGTTGATTTCGTAAATTTCGGGGCCCATATAAATGGCCGAGTTCGGGCACTGCGGCTCGCAGACATCGCAGTTAATGCATTCGTCGGTAATGTGGAGTGCCATAGCGGTGTTTACCTAAGTGGTGATAACGTTGTCATTCTAACGTACCAGGCCGCAAAAGACAGGAATAGCCGACTAGAGATCGTGCTTTTTGCGGTAGCTTTGGGCTTTGTCCACTAGCCAGCGCTCAACAGAGGGGAAAACGAATTTGCTGACATCACCCCCCAAAATGGCGATTTCGCGCACAATGGTACCGGAGATGAACTGGTATTGATCCGAGGGGGTCATGAATAGGGTCTCGACCTCGGGCAGCAGATAGCGATTCATGCCTGCCATCTGAAATTCATACTCAAAATCAGAGACAGCGCGCAAACCACGGACGATCACCCGTGCGTTCTCTTCGCGTGCAAAGTCTTTCAGTAGCCCGCCAAAGCTTTTGACCTCGACGTTGGGGTAGTGGCCCAACACCTCGCTTGCGATTTCTACCCGCTCTTCAACAGTGAAAAAAGGCTTTTTGGCACGGCTATAGGCCACCCCTACCACGACGCGATCGAATAGGTTGGCTGCGCGGCGAACGAGATCTTCGTGACCGCGAGTAAACGGATCAAAGGTACCTGGATAAACTGCAGTAATCATGGCAATAGCAAGAGCGAAAGTTTAAAATGAGAAAACTGGGTGGGTGCCTTAGGACGAGCCCAGCGTCGAGGGAATACTACTGGCATTATTGTCTTTTTTAGCGTCTGCAGCAAACTCTAAAAGTTGATAGTGAACATGCCCTGCACTTTGTTGGCGTAAACTAGTATAGTGCGGTGGGATGCTTAGGTCCTTTTCTGCTTCGATGTAGATCAGGGCATCAGGCGCCAGCACATTGGGCAGCAACGGCCAAAGGCGCTCAAACCAGCCTTGGCCAAAGGGTGGATCCAAAAAGACCAGATCGTAAAGGTGCGTCGAGCGCTCAAGTATATGCAAGGCGCAGCCCTGGTGAATGCGTACCTGTGGGGCTTGCAGCTTGTTGCGAAATTGGCGCAAGCTCTGCACCGCCTTGGGGTTTTGTTCCACCAGTTGTACAAACTCTACCCCATGCGAAGCAGCTTCAAAGCCAAGGGCGCCCGTACCAGCAAACAGATCAAGCACATGTTTGTCGGCAAAGTCATGCTGCCAAAAGTGACGTAACCAGTTGAATAACGTTTCCCGCACCCGATTCGGGGTAGGACGCAAGCCCTTGGCATCAATGACAGGCAAGCGGGTGCGTCGGTACTGGCCGCCAACAATGCGTATCGTTGTGGTCATTTTATGCTCACTTATGATCCCGTAAACAACAACAGTTTATATAAGTTACCGTGTTATGTTTAGTTTTTTAAGACGACGTAAAAAAGAAGAGCAACGCCCCAAGCAGCAGTCCGAGCCAGTCAAGGGGCAATCAGCAGATACGCTGGTTGAGACTGAGCAAACAGAACAAGCCCATCAGGTTGCGCCCAGCGAATCTGCCGAACAGCCAGAGGCACCTAAAGAGGCAAAAGGGCCTGATTCATCAAGCCATTTAGGGCAGGCCGAGGGGGCAACGCCAACAGAAACACCAGAGCAGCCCCAGGCGCTCGCGCCATCCGCACCTCAACAGCAGGCTGATGTATCCGAGACCCCCGAACTTCAAAAGCAGGCAGATGCATCTGAAGCATCCACATCTCAAAAGCCGGTCGAGGCACCAGAGCCCGCTGCAATACCAGAACCTATTGAGGGCTCAGCTAAAGAAAAGCCCTCCAAACGTTCTTGGTTTGGCCGCTTACGGGCCGGCTTGGCGCGCACTGGCCAAAACCTAAGTAGCCTCTTCGTCGGGGTGCCTGTTGATGAGAACCTGTTCGAAGAGCTGGAAACAGCCTTGATTATGGCCGATAGTGGCATGGAAGCTACGGAAAAACTGTTGCAGCAATTACGGGCGCGAGTACGCAAAGATCGCCTAAGCGATGCCCAGCAAGTCAAACAGGCCTTACAAGAGATATTGGCTGATCATTTGCGCCCTCTGGAAAAAGCATTTCCATTACAGGCACACAAGCCCCTGGTGGTGATGATCGCCGGGGTGAACGGCGCAGGCAAAACAACCTCAATTGGCAAGTTGGCACATGCCTTTCAGACTGCTGGCGCTTCTGTTTTATTGGCCGCTGGGGATACCTTCAGGGCTGCCGCACGTGAGCAATTGGTTGAATGGGGCGAGCGTAATAACGTCACCGTGATCGCCCAAAGTGGTGGTGATCCAGCCGCAGTTGCTTTTGATGCGGTACATGCTGCACAGGCACGTGATATTGATGTTGTGATGGTGGATACCGCAGGACGCCTGCCGACCCAGCTGCATTTGATGGAAGAGCTGAAAAAAGTGCATCGAGTGACCAACAAAGCGCTTGAAGGGGCACCGCACGAGGTTCTGCTGGTCGTCGATGGCAATACGGGGCAAAATGCCTTGGCACAGATTCGGGCCTTTGATGCGGCCATTAACCTGACAGGTCTGGTGGTGACCAAATTGGATGGAACGGCCAAAGGCGGCATCCTGGCTGCCGTGGCCGCTGGCAGTCAGCAGGTACGGCCTGTACCCGTCTATTGGATAGGGGTGGGCGAGGGGCTATACGATTTACAGCCCTTCGACGCACAGGAGTTTTCAGCAGCCTTGTTGGGCAATGACCGCTGAAGGTAGTAGCATGGGCAGTCAAGCTGTCCTATTCAGCAGCTAGTCAGGCCTATTTAGTTGTCAGGCAGGCCCATTCAGCAGTCAAGCAGGCATATTAGCTACAGCCGTGTCATAATAGACTGCTCCTTCAGGGCTACAAGCTACAATATAGAGTCCATTCTGGTTAATTACCCGCCAATGCGACGATTTTTATAGCCGTCATTGTCGGGTTTCTTTTCAGGCTTTATTGAACCATCGTTCATTTAGGGCAACTACTATGAGTCAATCAACCGACCAAATTGAACCCCAAGAGCAGGTAGGCATTTCGCCTATTACCGATATCATCGCCGAGATTAGGGCCGGGCGCATGGTCATTCTGGTCGATGAGGAAGACCGCGAAAACGAGGGTGACCTGCTGATGGCCGCCGAATTCGTCACCCCCGAAGACATCAACTTCATGGTGACCTATGGGCGTGGTCTGGTGTGCTTGACCCTGACCGAAGAGCGTTGCCGGCAATTAGATTTGCCGTTGATGGCCACCCGCAATGGGACCCGTTTTGGCACAAACTTTACCGTCTCTATCGAGGCTGCCCATGGTGTGGAAACAGGAATTTCTGCCGCTGATCGCGCCCGTACCGTACAGGCAGCCGTCGCACGCGATGCCAAGCCTTCTGATCTGGTTCAGCCAGGCCATATTTTCCCTCTTAAGGCTGCGCGTGGCGGGGTTTTGGTGCGCGCCGGCCACACCGAGGCCGGTTGCGATTTAACTGCCCTGGCAGGCCTGACACCCGCAGCGGTAATCTGCGAAGTACTCAATCCTGATGGCACCATGGCCCGCTTGCCCAATTTGCTGGAATTTGCTCGTGAGCACGGGCTTAAAGTGGGTACCATTGCTGATCTCATCCAGTACCGCAGCACTCATGAGTCCATGATCGAGCGCTTGTTCGAGCAACAAATGACGACGCCGTGGGGGGTATTCCAGGCCGTGGGATACCGCGACTTATCTTCTGGCGCGGCACATATTGCATTGGTCCACGGTGATATTGAGCCCGAACGGGAAACCTTGGTGCGCGTTCACGAGCCAACGACCGTGCTCGATTTGCTCTGTGCCCAAGAGACCGACCACAGCTGGGATATCCCAACAGCCCTAAAGGCGATTAAACAGGCACCTGCAGGTGTTTGTGTCATGATGAATTGCCAGGGGGCTGAAGAAAAGATTTTTGCACAGTTCGCCCAGCGTGGCGCAGCCGAAGCTGCTGAAAGCGAGGCTCAACCCGCCGAGCCACAGGGTGCCGCCAAGCGTTACGACCTTCGTACCTATGGCATTGGGGCACAAATCTTGCGTGACCTAAATGTGGGGCAGGCCCGTTTGCTTGCCCGCCCAAGAAAAATGCCCAGCATGACAGGTTTTGCCCTTACAATTACTGGTTATTTAAGTGAAGACGATCTTTCAACTTGAACGGAGCGATCAGCCATGACCCCCTACTACATTACTCCTAACCTTGATGGCGAAGGGCTACACGTTGGTATTGTACGAGCCCGCTTTAATGAAGATATTGGCCAGGCCCAAGAGAAAGCCTGCATTGCCCAGCTAATCGAACTGGGTGTTAGCCCCGAAGACATCACTGTAGTAACAGTGCCCGGTGCACTCGAGGTTGGCGTCACTTTGCAGCAAATGGCCGAATCAGCCGAATTCGATGCGCTGATTGCGCTGGGGGCTGTTATTCGGGGTGAAACCTATCACTTTGAAATTGTCAGCAATGAAAGTGCAGCAGCAATTTCACGGGTAGGCCTGGATACTGGTTTTCCTATCGCCAATGGCATATTGACCACAGAAAACGAAGAGCAAGCGCTTGAGCGTGCGGTTGAAAAAGGCCAAGATTGCGCCCAGGCAGCGGTGGAAATGGCCAATCTGTTTGTCTTGCTAGAGCCAGACTATGAAGAAGACTTCGACGATACCGAAGAAGGCAGCGAAGACGACAGTGAAATCGACAGCGAAGACGACGAATTTGACAGCGAGGACTAACCTTGAGCACTGATGCAGAGCGTTTAAGCAAAAAGGCCCGTGGCGGTCGTCGACGGGCGCGCGAGTTTGCGCTGCAGGGGGTTTACAGCTGGATCTTGCAGGGCGCTAGTGATACCGAAAGCGCCGGGCTGATTGATGCCCACATCCGCGAAGAACCAGGCTTTGACGAGGCTGATTTTGATTGGTACCACACTCTTTTGCATGGGGTCATCCAAGAGTCGCCCAGCCTCGAAGCCCAATTCAGCCCCTTTATCGACAGGCCCTTGAGCGAGTTGTCTCCGGTCGAGCGTGCCGCTTTATTACTTGGAACCTACGAGCTGGTTCATCGTATCGAGGTGCCTTATCGGGCAACCATCAACGAAGCCGTCGAGCTAGCCAAGTTTTTTGGGGGTTCCGAGGGGTATCGTTTTGTCAACGGCGTTTTAGACAAGGTCGCCGCGCAGGTGCGTCCTACTGAATTCGAGGCTTATCGGACGCGACACAAATAACCTGGAGGGGGTATGAGCCGCTCAACACCTAATGCCCTGTCTGAGTTTGAATTAATCGCTCAGTATTTTTCACGCCCCGCCTCCGAGGGCGTTATCGGTGTCGGTGATGATTGCGGTATTTTTTCGGTTCGGCCAGGCTTTCAGCTGGCCGTCAGTACCGACACCTTAATTCAGGGGCAGCATTTTTTTGCCGACACCGATCCAGAACGATTGGGTCACAAGGCTCTGGCCGTTAATCTGTCCGATCTTGCTGCCGTTGGGGCTGTGCCCCGCGCCTGCCTGTTAGCCTTGGCATTGCCCACACCCGATCAGCAATGGCTAAAAAGCTTTAGCCGCGGGTTTCATGCGCTGGCTGAAGCGACTGATTGCCCACTGATTGGCGGGGATACGACCAAAAACCCGAGTGGGGTCATGATGACCGTGACCGTACTGGGCGAGGTACCCGTTGCCCAAGCTTTGCTACGCAACCGGGCCCGCCCCGAGGACGATATCTGGGTAACCGGCCATCTGGGGGCCCCTTTCCTGGCCTTGCAAATGATTTCAGGCCACTGGCCGAGCGAGCAGCAGGTTTTGGCCCTGGCCCGACCCCGTCTAGAGCAACCCCAACCGCCCGTACTTTGGGCAACCGAATTACCTGGACAGGCCCATGCAGCCATTGATATTTCCGATGGCCTGGTTCAGGACCTCACGCATATTCTTACTGCCAGCCAGTGCGGCGCCCGGCTGTATAGCCGCCTTTTGCCCCAGCATCCTGCCCTTAAAGACCAACCCAGGGCGCATCAGTATCAGGCCTTGCTGGCAGGGGGTGACGAGTTCGAGTTGTGTTTTACTGCACCAAAGCAGGCCCGGGCTTTTATTTTGGATAGTGCGCGCAAGGCGCAGGTGACGGTGACTCGTATTGGCCAGGTTACCGAGGACCCAGGGCTAAGCATATTTGATTTTGACGATCAGCCGCTTGAAATTACTACTGCCGGCTTTGATCATTTCCGATAGGCATTGTCCATGCAATTTCAAGCCACCTCTAAACGCGATTTTCCCCCCGCAAGCTGGGTGTTTTCCTCATTATGGCGTTGGCTGGCCTTTGGCTTGGGCACGGGGTTAATTCGCCCGGGGCCTGGAACTTGGGGCACCGCCCTGGCCTGGCTGACCTGGTGGTTGGGCCTGGCCAAGCTATCTAATGGGGCTTTGGCCGTACTTTTGGTGGTCACCTTTATTTTTGGCTGTTGGCTGTGCCAGCGAGTAGGTACAGAAATAGGCGTTGCGGATCATAGTGGCATCAATTGGGACGAGTGGGTGGCCTTTATTTTAGTGCTGGCGGCCATTCCTTCGGCCTTCGTTTGGCAGGCCGTGGGTTTTGTGTTGTTTCGAATTTTTGATATCACCAAACCCATGCCCATTCGTCAGCTTGACCGCAAGTTAAAGGGTGGGGTGGGGGTGATGGTTGATGACCTGATGGCGGCAGTTTATGCCATTATCGGGGTTTGGCTGATCCATTATGTTGTTCAGTAAGGGGTAGCCATTACCCGCAAGGCCATTACCAGAGTGTCATTACCATGAGCTTGATAGGCCAATGAGCACCGGGCTTAAAAAGGGAAAAGGCATGAAAGAAGACTACAAGGTAAAACAGCTGGGACTGCATTTGGAACGAATAGGGGCGCGCATGGCCTGTGCCGAGTCTTGTACGGGCGGGCTATTGGCAGCGGCTTTGACCAATGTAGCGGGCTCAAGTCGCTGGTTCGAGGCCGCTTATATAACCTATAGCAATGCGGCAAAACAAGCAGATTTGGGGGTTTCTCCTGAAACCCTGAAGCGCTATGGAGCAGTCAGCGAAGAGACGGCGCTAGAAATGGTCAATGGGGTGCTCGAACGCTTGCCGCAGGCCTCATATGCGGTTTCTGTCACCGGTGTTGCAGGCCCTGATGGGGGCACTGAAGCCAAGCCCGTGGGCATGGTCTGCTTTGCTTTTTCACGCCGCTTGTCTTCGGGGGGCATTCATAGTGATGCCACCACACAGCATTTTTCGGGTTCCCGCCAACAGGTGCGTGAGCAGGCCGTGGCCTTTGTTTTGAATACCTTATTGGGCCGCTTGCGCGAGCACGAGGCCGATAGCCTGCCGGTGGGCGAGCAGCCCGATTAAATTGATCAGCCTTCGATTGGATAGTTCAATCGGCTAGACTTCAATTGGCCTGACTTCAATCAGTCAGACTTTAATCGGCCTGACTTCGATCGGATAGTTCAATCGAACAGCCCCAGCTCGAGGAAAGGCCACGGCTGGCCTGATGTTGTTCAGCGAAGACTAGGCCTGGCCAGCCCGGGCCGACCAAATTGGTGCCTATGACTGCTGCGCACTAGACAGGGCGGCATTAATCGCTTGTTGAGTCTCTTGGGCAGCCAGGCGAGCGGCTTGCAGCCAATCGCTGCCTGTGCTGGCGTATAAGATCGCACGCGCAGAGTTAATCAGCATGCCGCGCTGATTGCTGTTTTTGCCTGCCTGTACAGTTTGGGCGATATTACCACCTTGGGCGCCAATACCGGGGATCAAGAGGGGCACCTCGTCGCC
>Ga0209487_1002867_pt1 | contig 13763 bp, 8 predicted proteins | sample Poulit2012_FD_187524 | JGI IMG/M metagenome (GOLD analysis project Ga0209487, IMG submission 187524) | Agricultural soil microbial communities from Georgia to study Nitrogen management - Poultry litter 2012 (SPAdes) (version 2) | ecosystem: Environmental > Terrestrial > Soil > Agricultural land... | reverse complement strand
TCGAACCCCCGCGGGCTTTGACACCCCTTTCGGTTTTCAAGACCGACCCCTTCAACCAGACTTGGGTATTCCTCCATAACCAACATTTAATAATATACAATATTTTTTTAACCCTGTCAATAAAATTCATTTAAATTACAAATAAACATAGACTGCGAACTAACTAAATTCAGACTATTCTTATGAAGGTCTACAAGTTGATATTGAATAAGTCTAGAATTAATGTTGCTTGTAACCACTATGAGTGACCATAAACCATCAAAACGGCAAAGTGCGGTCGTTCATAACTACTATAAGTGACCGTGAACTGCCAAAACGTTCAATGACGAGTCTTCATAACCGCCATGAGTGACCGTGAATCGCCAAAACGTTCAATGACGAGTCTTCATGACCGTCATGAGTGACCGCGAACTGCCAAAGCAGTCAATGACGAGGCTTCATGACCGCCATGAGTGACCGTGAACCACCAAAATGTTCAATGACGGGGCTTCATAACCACGATGAGTGACCGTGAATCGCCAAAACAGTCAATGACGAGTCTTCATAACCGCCATGAGTAACCGTGAATCGCCAAAACGTTCAATGACGAGTCTTCATGACCGTCATGGGTGACTGCAATCCACTAAGACAGTCCTTGCCACGTAGTGTATTTCTGAAGCGGTAAAAATTTCATACTTCTTAGTTCGCAGTTCTTATCAACTATTTAAGAACATCAAGGTTAGTTTGGTGTTTTTAGGTGGGAAAAGTTAGTTTAAATTACTTAATAACTTCTTTTCCACCCATATAAGGACGCAGTACTTCTGGAATGAGTACAGAGCCATCTTCTTGCTGATAATTCTCTAGGATTGCCGCAACTGTACGTCCAACAGCTAAACCAGAGCCATTTAATGTATGCACATATTCTGTCTTGCCTTTTTGCTCTCTTCTAAAACGGATCCCTGTTCGTCTTGCCTGGAAATCCTCAAAATTTGAACACGATGATATTTCACGATATGTTTCTTGAGCTGGTATCCACACTTCAATATCATATTTTTTTGCCGCTGTGAATCCTAAATCACCTGTACACATATCCATGACTCGATAAGGTAAGTTTAGTAATTGCAATACCTTTTCAGCGTTGCCTGTTAGAATTTCCAATGTCTCATAAGAATCCTCTGGCTTAGTAAAATGAACAAGTTCTATTTTATTAAATTGATGTTGACGAATCAATCCACGTGTATCTCTACCGGCTGATCCCGCTTCTGATCGGAAATTAGCACTATATGCTACATACTTTTTAGGTAAATCAACTAATATTTCATCACGATGGTAATTCGTCACTGGGACTTCAGATGTCGGTATTAAGAAATAATCCCATTCTTCAGTATGAAAGGCATCTTCAGCAAATTTAGGGAGTTGTCCTGTACCCGTCAAACTTGCTCTATTCACCATATACGGTGGAAGCATTTCCTTATAGCCATGCTCATCTGCATGTAAATCCATCATAAAGTTAATGAGTGCCCTCTCTAATCTTGCACCTAATCCCTTATAAAACACGAATCGGCTCCCTGTTACTTTCGCGGCCCGTTCAAAGTCTAAAATATCTAACTCTGTTGCGATATCCCAATGTGGTTTAGGTTCAAATGAGAATGTCGGTATCTCTCCCCATTTACGATTTTCAATATTATCTTCCTCATCTTCTCCAATCGGCACACTTTCATGAGGAATATTAGGTATAGATAGCATGACTAGATTTAACTTTTCCTGAATGTCTGTTAATTCTTTATCAAACACTTTAATTTGATCGCTTACTGCACGCATTTCTTTAATCGCACCATCAGCATCTTTCTGCTCTCTTTTTAACAATGAAATCTGTTTTGATGCTTCATTTCGTTTTGCCTTTAATTGTTCTGTTTCAGCAATGAGTTCTCTTCTTCTCGCATCCAATTCTCCAAATTGATCGAGTGCAGATAAATCTTCTCCACGGTGCACTAATTTCCCTTTCACTTCCTCAAAATGATTACGCAAAAACTTCATATCCAGCATGATTTTTTCCTCCTTTTATTATTAGAAACACAAAAACTCCCATCCCTAATAAAGTGTAGGGACGAGAGTATATTATTCATTCCCGCGTTGCCACCCAAATTGAAGATTATTCATAAATCTTCCGGCTCATTATGATTAACGGTACATAACCGGGCTTATTTACTAATGGGACTCATGCTCCCGCTGGTTCAATAAACCAATTCAAGGATGGATTCAATATATGTTTTCATCGATTTTCACCAACCATCGACTCTCTATGGAAAATCATATACATACTATTTCCTATCATCATTTTTAACTGTCTATTGTTTCATTAGTATAGCGAGTTTTTAGCACATCTACAAGTAAAATCCTTATTTACTGCGCCCTTGCATTAAATCCTCTTCTCTTAATGCACTCATTTCTATACCTTTCATAGGATCCCCTAAATCTTTAGATAATTCAGCGATAAGATGATAATCTTGATAGTTTTCTGTTGCTTGTACAATTGCTTTCGCAAACTTTTCAGGGCTCTTAGATTTAAAAATCCCTGAACCAACAAATACTCCATCAGCGCCAAGTTCCATCATTAATGCTGCATCTGCTGGTGTTGCTACTCCCCCTGCAGCATAATTTACAACAGGTAGGCGACCTTCTTCCCGAATTTGCATTAATAATTCATATGGTGCCCCTAGATCTCTAGCAAATGTCATCACTTCATCTGGAGACATGGCAAGTAATTGTCCAATTTCTGAATTGACTTGACGTAAGTGACGAACTGCTTCAACAATATTACCAGTTCCTGGCTCACCTTTAGTTCGTAACATAGAAGCCCCTTCACCAATTCGACGAGTTGCTTCCCCTAAGTTACGGCAGCCACAAACAAATGGTACGTTAAAGTCAGATTTCTTAATATGGAAAACATCATCTGCTGGAGATAATACTTCACTCTCATCAATATAATCGACACCCATTGCCTCAAGCACACGAGCTTCGACAATATGTCCAATTCTTCCCTTAGCCATGACTGGAATCGATACAGCATTCATAACTTCTTCGGTAATAGATGGATTAGCCATCCGTGCTACTCCACCAGCCGCCCGAATATCTGACGGAACACGCTCTAAAGCCATCACTGCTACAGCACCAGCCGCTTCCGCTAATTTAGCTTGTTCACCATTTATAACATCCATGATGACACCACCTTTTGGCATCACAACTGGATCTTTTTTAATACGATTATCATTTGAACTTGACATTTCAATACCCCCAGCATATTTGTTTTTTTCTTTTATAAATTATTTTAAAACCAACCTTTAACCGTATCAACAATGGATGAAAACAAATTCGCAAAAAAGTCTCCAATTGCTCCTAATGTAATCATGAACCAATTGCTTTTTTCAACAGCCTCGATTGTTACTAAATCTACCACTTTTTGATCTGATTCGTCAATAATATAACCATAATCTTCTTCACCATGATATACGAGCTCTGCAGTACCTATTCTTTTCCCTTTTTCAAGTGGTGCTGTCAATTCGCCTTCATTATTCAGTAATTTTTCATCGAAATGATATTCAATTGAATAATTTTCTGCTTGACCATCTTTCACTGGAGCATAAAAAGCATCATTTGTTGCAACTTCTACTGTTTTCTTCTTTCCTTTTATAACTGAAATTGTTGTTTGCTCTTCTAATTGATAGTCTGCTGGGAAAATTTCTTCTTTTTCAAATTGCGTATAACCATATTCAAGTAATTTCGCAGTCTCTTTAAAACGTTGATCTTCACTATCTGCTTTCATAATAACTGAAATTAAACGATTTCCATCTTTTTCAGCGGTCCCAGTAAAAGAGTAACCAGCTAAGTCAGTATGACCCGTTTTAAGACCGTCAATGCCCTTATAATAATATTGCTTAAAATTATCACCTTCATGTGGGAGCATTCGGTTCCAATTCACAATCGTATGACCATCAAATTCTGTTTGAGGAATCTTAGATATCTCTAAAGACTCTGGATAATCATTGATTAAATGATAAGCAAGTAATGCTGAGGAGCGGGCAGACAATAAATTTGTTGCATCTGGATCAGTTCCCTCTGGATAGTTTTCACCTAACGAGCTATTTTCCAACCCAGTCGTATTTACAAATTTATATTCTGATTCAGGAAGTCCCATTTCTTCTGCTTTTTGATTCATTAACTTTACAAATTCACCTTCAGAACCAGCAATAAGTTCAGCAAGGGCAATTGTTGTCGCATTATCAGAGTTAATAGCCATTGCCTCATATAAAGCACGAACCGTATAATCAACATTTTGGCGCAATCCTACACCTGAAAAATTTGTATTAGCTGATATACCGTATGGATAATCACTAATTTGTGTGGTTGTATCCCAACTGATATCTCCTGATTCGATTGCCTCTAAAACAAGATATTCTGTCATCATTTTTGTCATACTAGCTGGAGGCAGTGTCATATCAGGGTTTTTTGCATATAAAATCTTCCCTGTTTCTGCATCAACTAATATAGCTGATTCAGCTTCAATATTTAATCCTTCTTCAGCTTTGGCTTGCAACGGTTGTATTGTAATGAATGTCATCATAACAAGAAAAACGAACAAATATGACAAACTTTTATTTATTTTAACTCTCAAATTCTTTACCTCCACTAGAATATATATGCACTAAATTATTTTAACATAAATTCCTGTTTTAGAAAATTACTTTAAGAAAAAAGATAGGGGAGCGTTCCCTATCTTTTTTAATTGAAAAGGTCATGTATTTCTATGCACTTCGTGAATTTCCTAATAAAGATTTATAGTCACTTTGATACTATATGTAGTTACGTTGAATATTTCTGAACTACATACAGTACCGAATCGTCTGATTTCGGTCATTTAGATTGAATAGTTCGGTGCCTCTTTTGTAATTTGGACATCATGTGGGTGACTTTCTTTTAATCCGGCATTGGTAATTCGAATAAATTTCCCATCTTTTCGTAAGGAATCAATTGTTTTTGTTCCACAATATCCCATACCTGAACGTAGGCCACCACTTAATTGATGAATTGTATCTGCAAGTGGACCTTTATAGGCAACACGGCCTTCAATCCCTTCAGGAACAAGCTTTTTAGCGTCATCTGAATCTTGGAAATAACGATCTTTTGAACCTGCTTTCATTGCACCTACAGATCCCATGCCACGATACATCTTATATTGTCTACCTTGGAAAACTTCAAGGTCACTTGGACTTTCTAAAACGCCAGCGAAGATACTTCCAAGCATAACCGCATGTGCTCCAGCTGAGATGGCTTTTACAATATCACCAGAATATTTAATACCACCATCTGCTATAATTGGAACTCTATATTCACTTGCTGCCATCGCACAATCATGTATCGCTGTGATTTGTGGTACTCCAACACCGGCAATAACTCGAGTCGTACAAATTGAACCTGGACCAATCCCAACTTTTACAACCGATGCACCTGCTTCAATAAGCGCCTTTGTTGCTTCTGCTGTAGCCACATTACCAGCAATAATATCTAATGAAGGATATGCTTCTCTTACTTGTTTCACCTGTTCAATAACTCCTCTTGAATGTCCATGTGCTGTATCAATCACAATGACATCCACACTAGCCTCGACTAATTTTTCAATTCGATGCATCGCATCACCTGTTACCCCAACAGCTGCACCTACAATGAGCCTGCCTTGAACATCTTTAGCCGCATTTGGGAATTCAATCACTTTTTCAATATCTTTAATGGTAATTAATCCCCTCAAGATATTATTATCATCAACAAGTGGGAGTTTTTCGATTTTATGCTCTTGCAAAATGTTTTTGGCCTTTTCTAGAGTTGTTGCCACAGGAGCTGTGATTAAATTTTCACTTGTCATTACTTCAGAAATTAATATTGAATAATCTTCAACAAAACGTAGATCACGATTGGTTAAAATTCCTACTAGCTTTCTTTCTTCGACATTATTAACAATCGGCACACCTGAGATTTTAAATTTCCCCATTAAATGCTCTGCATCATAGACTTGATGCTCTGGTGTTAGAAAGAAAGGATTTGTGATAACCCCACTCTCTGAACGCTTCACCCGATCAACATGTTCAGCTTGTTCTTCAATCGTCATGTTTTTATGAATAACACCGAACCCACCTTGTCTCGCCATTGCAATCGCCATATCTGCTTCTGTTACTGTATCCATACCAGCACTGATAAAAGGTGTGTTCAATTTTAGGTTGTTTGATAACTTTGTACTTAAGCTAACTTCCCTTGGTAATACTTCTGATTCTGCTGGAATTAATAATACATCATCAAAGGTGAGACCCTCTTTGTCAAATTTGTCTTTTCGCATTATTGTCCTCCTCAATTTTGTTTTTGGTGCTCATGCTGACTAGTAATTGGTCTATTTGGTTACACTATACACGTCATTCTATTGTTACTTACCATACGTGATCAGAATCATTTTTTCAACTATAAAAATTTTGATAAATATTCCAAGTCCACTGTGATAGATATATCACTAAATCTAGAACTTACAAACACTGTTTTTATCTAATTTACACTTTAGTGAATTTCATCATACGGATTTATAGCCACTTCGATACGATATGTAGTTTCGTTGAATCGTTCTTAACTACATACAGTATCGAAGCGTCTGATTTTGGTAATGATGGAATTCACATTAGTGAATTTCATCATACGGATTTATAGCCACTTCGATACGATATGTAGTTTCGTTGAACCGTCTTAACTACATACAGTACCGAAGCGTCTGATTTTGGTAATGATGAATTTCACTCACTTGAATAGGAGAAAAAATAATGAATGAAAATAACATTAAAACATTTTTTACATATTTGCAATCAGAACAAACTGCACAACAATTTTTATATCAACAATATCAATGTATTGAAGAAATTAATCCGGAGATAATGAGTTACGAGAATTGCCAAACCTTTATATATTATATTAAACATGGACTTCACTTTTATGAGACTGGCAAGGGCTTGACAACTATTCTACAACCTATTTTATTTTTTTATGGCATGATTCATTTAATTAAAGCAGTATTGTTAACGAAAAGACCGCGTTATCCAGAATCAACCAAGTTATTGGCACATGGTGTTTCATCTAGAAAACGAAAAAAGCAAAATTATGTATTTATGGAAGATGAAGTAATGATTCATAATCATGGACTGTTTTCTTATTTCTCCGAGCATCTATACCGAATTGAAAGGATGAGCACGAATAAATTGAAAATGGGAGACTTACTTGCACTTGTTCCTGAAATGTCTCCATTATTTACATTGCATAACCAACAAGCTCTCGTTCGTATTGGGGAAATTGGAACGAAGAAATTAACATTTCCTACAACATTATTAGATCATTATCATCTCACAGCCAAGTCTTTCCAAAGACATCTATACACCTATTTACCAAAAGTTTTATCAACGAGTACCCATAAGGATTACATTCATTTAGAATTAGCAACACCAATCCAAGCATCCTCAGGTCCTTTTTTCTTTAATACAGAAGATCACTCTATTTCTTTTCCCTTACATCGTGATCTATTTATTCCTTTTTCGGAAGTCATGATTCATTATTTATTGCTTTATAACTTGAGTATGCTCTCCCGATATGAAACGGAGTGGTGGGGGGAACTCATTGCCACAAAGCCAAATACTGATTATCCCTTTATTGTGCATTTCTTATACAATAGTTCTAAAAAAATACCATTACTCCTTGGCAATGAAATGTATCAAAATCATTTAAACTTTAAATAAAATCGCTTATAAGTACAGATTGTTCATCTTTTAATGAATAGATTTGTTCATCGTCTTCAAGCATGACGAGCGGTGTCATCAGATTGTCCATATCTATAAATGTTATTTTACCAACTTGATCATTCGATAATTTAACTTTTTCTCCAAGTACAAAATTCGTAAAGCTATGAATAAAGATTTGGACGATATGTGAATCAAACTTTATAAATTGATTTTTCCTTAGTTCTTCCATTGCTTTGAACGGAGATTGCCTTTTTTGATATTTCCGTTCGCTTGTCATTGCATGGTATGTGTCACATACAGCGACGATTTGGGCGTATTGATTAATTTGATCACCAACTAGCCCAAAAGGATATCCACTTCCATCAAGCCGTTCATGATGTTGTAAAACTGCTAATTTAACCGACTCCTTGATGATTGATATCGGCTTTACTAGTAAATACGAATAACTTGGATGTTTCTTTATTTCTTCACGTTCTATGTAGGTTAAACGATCTTCTTTGTCCAATATATTCGGGTCTACCTTTGCCATACCAACATTACTTAAAAGTCCCGCCAATCCAACTTGAATGGATTCTCCTTTTTCGAATCCCATTTTTCTTGCAAGATATGAGGCTAATAAACTGACAGAAAGACTATGATGATACAAATAATCCTCTTTCGTTGCATATTGATGTAGCCTAAATAAAATAGATTCATTCTCCATAGAAGCTTCAATAAGTGGCAATAAAAATTCTCTTATTTCTGATATGTTGATCGGAACATTATTTTGCCATTGATTAAAGTAATCTTTATATTTGATAAGTGCATTATCATAATATTCATGAAATGTTAATTTTCTATTTGCCTCAAGCCCATTCGTAATTTCCAGCACTTTTGGCTTACATTTCTTACCATTAGCATGTATTTTAGAAACTTCCACTTTATCGACTAAAAATTTCTTTAATACTAAAATATGTTCATCTGTTAATATAGTATCTTTGCTTATGATTGGATCATTTGTTTTTCCATTAACATCCTTTGTTAATATTAAGCCTGAAACGAGTTGTGAGACGTGTACTTCCATAAAAACACCCCCATCACTTATTAAAAAGGTAAGATAACTCTATAGAACACATGGCTTTCTAATAGAGTTATCTTACCAAACCCAATTTTAGTATGGAAAATTATTCATCTGATTGTTCTGTTTCTTCATCATCTTCAATTTCTTCTGATTCTTCAATGGCAATTTTTGCAACAGTTGCCACTTCTTCGTTATTTTGCAAACGAATTAATCTTACACCTTGTGTATTTCGTCCAGTTTGTGACACACTTTCAACAGGTATACGGATCAGCACACCAGCAACCGTTATGAGCATTAAATCTTCTTCTCCTGTTACTGCTTTTACGGCTGTTACATGTCCTGTTTCTTCGGTTAGCTTACATGTGAAGATTCCTTTACCACCACGATTTGTAATGCGATATTGATCTTCTGGTGTGCGTTTTCCTACACCTTTATTCGTAACATGTAACACTTGCAAACCTGGTTCTAAAATTTCCATTGAAACGACTTCATCGTCTTCACGTAAAGAAATTCCACGTACCCCGGCTGCTGTTCGACCCATGGTGCGAACCTGTTCTTCCTCGAAGCGGATTAAATATCCTTGTTTTGTTGCAATCATAATATGTTTCTGACCATCTGTTAATCGGACAGAAATTAATTCATCATCATCACGTAATCCAACTGCAATTAATCCACCTTTGCGTATATTAGCAAATTGAGATAATGATGACCGTTTAGATATACCGTGTTTTGTTGTGAAAAATAAATACCAGTCTTCATTGAATTCATCAACCGCAATCACAGCATTAATCCATTCATCTTTTTCTATTTGTAGCAAATTAATAATCGGGATACCTTTAGCTGTTCGATTAAATTCGGGTATTTCAAAACCTCTTGCACGATATACTTTTCCTTTATTTGTAAAGAACAGTACTGTTGAATGGGTTGATGTTGATAATAAATGTTCCACAAAGTCATCATCATTTGTTCCCATTCCTTGAATACCACGTCCACCTCGGTTTTGGGTGCGATATGTTGTGGTAGGGAGTCTCTTAATATAACCTTGATGTGTTAAGGTAATAATAATCTTTTCTTCTGGAATCAAATCTTCATCCTCAAAGAAATCAGCGCCACCAAGTACAATTTCTGTACGTCGTTCATCATTATAACGTTCTTTTATTTCAAGTAGTTCTTCTCTAATAATTTCTAGTACTTTTTCGTGATCAGCTAATATAGCTTTATATTCACTAATTAATTGTAATAACTCTTTATATTCTTCTTCAATTTTTTCGCGTTCTAATCCAGTTAAACGCTGTAGGCGCATATCCAGAATCGCCTGTGCTTGTTTTTCAGATAAATTAAAGCGTTCAATTAATCCATTCCTTGCAATTTCTGTCGTAGCAGAATTTCGTATTAACGTTATGACCTCATCAAGGTGATCTAGGGCGATTCTTAATCCCTCTAAAATATGTGCACGTGCTTCAGCTCTTCTTAGCTCAAAAGCAGTCCTTCGTTCAATTATTTCAACTTGATGGTCTAAATAATGTTGTAAACATTGTTTTAGTGTTAATACTTTCGGCTGACCATCTACAAGTGCCAGCATATTAATACCAAAAGTTGTTTGTAATGCAGTATACTTATACAAATTATTTAATACAACATTCGCATTTGCATCTCTACGAAGTGCAATCACAATGCGCATACCTTCACGGTCTGATTCATCCCGTAAATCTGTAATTCCTTCTACCCTTTTATCGCGCACAAGCTCAGCAATTTTTTCAATTAATTTGGCTTTATTTACTTGATAAGGTAGTTCATTCACAATAATTGTTGAGGAACCATTCTTATTTTCCTCTATGTTTACTTCAGCACGAATCGTGATTGACCCACGTCCTGTTTCATACGCACGGCGAATCCCACTTTTCCCTAAAATATTAGCTGCTGTTGGGAAATCTGGCCCATAAATATAGTTTTCCATTAATTCATTGATCGTTATTTCAGGGTTTTTACTGATTGCTAAAACAGCATCAATGGTTTCTCCAAGATTATGCGGTGGAATATTTGTGGCCATTCCAACGGCAATTCCCGATGAACCATTTACAAGTAAATTAGGATAACGGGAAGGGAAAACAACAGGCTCCTTCTCTGATGCATCATAGTTATCTCGATAATCAATTGTATCTTTATTAATATCTCTTAATAATTCCATCGATAGTTTGGCCATTCTTGCTTCCGTATAACGCATTGCCGCAGCTTGATCCCCGTCAACTGAACCGAAGTTTCCATGACCATCAACAAGTAAATATCTATGGCTAAAATCTTGTGCCATCCTTACCATTGCTTCATAAACTGCTGAATCACCATGGGGGTGATATTTACCAATCACTTCACCAACAATACGGGCTGACTTTTTATAAGCTTTATCAGAATACATTCCTAAATCATGCATCGCGTACAATATTCTCCTGTGAACAGGTTTTAATCCGTCACGAACATCTGGTAATGCACGTGAAACAATAACACTCATTGCATAATCAAGGAAAGACGTCTCCATCTCATCACTTATATTAATCTCTTCAACATTTGAACGTTTTTCATCCACTATTAAAGTACCTCCTACTCATTGGAAAACTTTACATTCTACCTTGCTGTACAAGGTACTTCATCGAATACTCACATCTACATCTTTGTTATCTTACTTCGTTTTTAACTACAATAAGTAGTCTTTTCATATGATTGTCACTCTATTTTTTAAATATCTAAATTCTGAACATATTGAGCATTATCTTCTATAAAGTTTCTTCTTGGTTCTACTTTATCACCCATTAAGATATTAAAGATTTGGTCTGCTTCAATGGCATCTTTCAGTTTCACTTGTAGTAATGTTCGCGATTCAGGATCCATTGTTGTTTCCCATAACTGTGTAGCATCCATTTCTCCAAGACCTTTATAACGCTGTAGTACTGGTTTTGGTGATTCGGAAAGTTCTGCTAACTTCTCTTCTAACGCTTCGTCCGTATACGTATAATAAACAGCTCGACCTTGTTTTATTTGAAACAGTGGTGGTTGAGCAATATAAATATAACCATATTCAATCAGTGGCCTCATAAATCGATAGAAAAATGTTAATAATAATGTACGAATATGTGCACCATCAACATCAGCATCTGTCATAATCACAACTTTATGATAGCGTGCTTTTGTTATATCAAATTCTTCACCTATTCCAGTACCTAATGCAGTAATCATCATTCTGATTTCTTCATTTCCTAAAATTCTATCTAATCTTGCTTTTTCAACATTGAGTATTTTCCCACGTAAAGGTAAAATAGCTTGGAAATGACGATCACGCCCTTGCTTGGCAGATCCTCCTGCTGAGTTACCCTCAACGATATACAATTCACTGATTGATGGATCTTTAGAAGAACAATCCGATAATTTTCCAGGTAAATTTGAAATTTCCAAAGCACTTTTTCTTCTTGTCAATTCACGTGCTTGTCTTGCGGCGATGCGTGCACGAGAAGCCATTAATCCTTTTTCAACAATTTGCTTACCTATTGTAGGGTTTTCTAGTAAATACTTTGAAAATTCAGCACTGAAGATGGAGTCTGTTACGGTACGTACTTCACTGTTCCCAAGTTTTGTCTTGGTTTGTCCCTCAAATTGTGGATCCGTATGTTTGATAGATACAATTGCTGTCATACCTTCACGTACATCATCACCTGTTAAGTTTGAATCTTCCTCATTAAATAAATTGCTTTTTCTAGCATAATCATTGATTACTCTTGTTAATGCTGTTCTAAATCCAAATTCATGTGTTCCGCCTTCATGAGTATGAATATTATTCGCAAATGAATAAAGATGACTGGCATAGCCGTCATTATATTGCAGGGCTATTTCCACGGAAATATCTTGGTCTTCACCTTCTGCATAAATTGGTTCATGAAGCACTTCTTTTGTCCGATTCATGTACTCTACATAAGATCGAATACCACCTTCATAGTAATATTCGATTGGTTCTTCATCCGTTCGCTTATCTTCAAATGTAATCGTCAATTTTTTATTTAAAAATGCTAATTCACGTAATCTTTGTGTTAGAATTTCGGCATCATAGACAGTCGTTTCAGTAAATATTTCAGGATCTGGTTTAAAGTTAATCATTGTCCCTGTAATATCTGTGTCCCCAATGATTTTAATATCACCTTGAGTAACACCTTTTTTAAATAATAAATAATGAATTTTCCCGTCTCGGTGGACTGATACTTCTAATGTACTTGATAAAGCATTTACCACAGCAGCACCTACACCATGTAAACCACCAGATACTTTATAACCGCCACCACCAAATTTACCTCCAGCATGTAGTACTGTCAGAATTAATTCTACTGCTGGTAGTCCGCTATCTCCATGTATATCAACAGGAATTCCGCGTCCATTATCCTTCACTGTTATACTATTATCTTTTTCAATAATAACTTGAATATGATCACAGTAACCCGCTAATGCTTCATCAATACTATTATCCGTGATTTCCCAAACAAGGTGATGCAATCCCTTTGCACTAGTTGATCCAATATACATACTTGGACGTTTTCTAACGGCATCAAGGCCTTCAAGTATTTGAATTTGATTCGCATCATATGCTTGTTCATTTGTAACTTCTTCCATTGACATTGCCTCACCCACATTCCATATACTAAAAATCAATTTTTCTGAGTGAATTTCATCATTACCAAAACCAGACGATTCGGTACTGTATGTAGTTAAGAACGGTTCAACGAAACTACATATTGTAGCCGATTGGCTATTAATCCGTATGATGAAATTCACTAATCTAGCACAGATTAAAAATTTCTTAATCTAAGTATGCTTCTAATTTATTTATCCCTGAAAATACACTGGATCTTTTTTTCAATGTTAGTACA
>Ga0209487_1002865_pt1 | contig 13765 bp, 13 predicted proteins | sample Poulit2012_FD_187524 | JGI IMG/M metagenome (GOLD analysis project Ga0209487, IMG submission 187524) | Agricultural soil microbial communities from Georgia to study Nitrogen management - Poultry litter 2012 (SPAdes) (version 2) | ecosystem: Environmental > Terrestrial > Soil > Agricultural land... | reverse complement strand
AGAAGTCATCGAAAACCCAGAAAACGAACGACTCCAGGACTTCTTGCACCGATTTAATCGGTAAAAATACAAAAGCGTTTAGTTATCTCATTCATACATGTAGCCACACTTCTTATGCAATATAGAAATAGTAGATACTGCACAACTGATATAAACTGTGCAGGAACTCTTTCTGGCACTTTGAAACCGAAATTGGTAAGTGTTAGCCCCTCGCTACGGAAATACACTTCGCTGGTTTCAGTGAACTATCATTGTGTAAAAAACTTCATAATAGCATCATAGTCTGGGTGAGCGCAGGGCGGTGACTCCTGCGGGAATGGCGCGAGTCCGAAGACCCCGCAAGAAGCGTTCTTTGCTTCTGAGGAGGCTGAGGTGGGAAGAATGAACTTCAATTCTTCCTGGCACCGCGGAAAGCATCCGCCCGGAGCGATCCCAGACGGTGGTGATTACGCTTGCTCTGAAAACAACCTTATTGGTACTGCGCAGTTTATGTGTTAAGTCAATTCATTAAGTTGCTACAGATGTTATACTAAAAAAAGCTGTTACAATCTCCTTTGATTGTAACAGCTTTTTTAGTTGTCCTACTTAGTCTTCTCCAATAATCCGCACTTCTCTTTCGAGGGTGACGCCGTATTTTTCTTTTACGGTGGCTTGCACAAATTTAATGAGTTCCATATATTCGTTTGCAGTGGCATGCTCTTTGTTAACGATAAATCCAGCATGTTTTAATGATACTTGTGCCCCACCAATCTGCTTTCCTTGTAGCCCGCTATCTTGAATTAGTTTTCCTGCAAAATATCCTGGTGGGCGTTTAAAGACACTTCCACATGATGGATATTCTAAGGGCTGCTTAGATTCCCTCTTAAATGTAAGATCATCCATAACGGCTTTAATATCTTCATGGCTTCCATATTCTAAACCAAATGTAGCTTCCAAGACAATATATCCATGATTTGGAATGTTACTTGTTCTATATTCTAAATCAAGATCTTCGGCACTAAGATTTAGAAGTTCTCCTGCACGTGTGACTACTGTCGTCTTTAGAAGAACGTCTTTTATTTCCCCACCATACGCTCCGGCATTCATATATAAAGCCCCACCAACTGAACCGGGAATACCACAAGCAAATTCCAAACCAGTCAAGTCCTTTTTTAAAGCCGCTTGGGATACATCGATAATCCGCGCCCCACTTTGAGCGACGATAACTTTCTCATCTACCGAGATATCACTTAGTTTATGAAGGTTCATAACAATACCTCGGATTCCTCCGTCTTTAACAATCAGATTAGACCCATTGGCTAATAATGTAAAAGGTATGTTTTCTTGATTGGCTAAAATAATAGTTTGTTGAACCTGTTCATATGTTTCAGGTGTTATAAAATAATCAGCATTGCCGCCTAATTTGGTGTACGTATGTTTTTTCAAGGGTTCATCAACCATTACATTTTCCTCTGAAACAATACTAACCAATTGTTTGTACGTTTGATGATTCACCACTTAAATCATTCCCTTATGAAAAATTCCTTCACTTCTTGTGAAAATTTTAATCTCCTGTTTTATTGTAAGTGATTCTAGACACAGTTGCCACTTTTAATTGCTACTTTTCGTTTAAAAAGTCATGGACAAGTTTATCAACATGTTCATTTTCATGAAGAGCGCTATGACCCAGTTTTTCATTATCAACTATTACTTCGGTTAATTTATCATCAGTAACAATATCTTGAAGAGAGTTTACACTATCGGGAACAGCAATCAAATCTCCGGTACTCCCTACATTCAGCACATCAATATGATCTGGAAACGCATCCTTATTACTTCTTAGTATATTCAGTGCAGCTGAATCCGGCATTAAATCTATTGCCGCAGCGTCACGGTGTAATCGAAAGTATTCCTCACTGTATATGCCATCAAAAGGACTGCCTAATGTTATAAGCTTATTAATGCGAGGATATTTATTCTCATTTTGATAGTCTTCAATATACTTTAATGACACGACGCCACCCATTGAGTGACCCACTAAATTAATTGACTTAGCGTTATAATTTTTCTTCAGATGAGCAAGTACTTTTGATAGCCATTCGGATGTATCTTCAAAACTCGCTCGGTTATCTTCAAAAACAACTTGGATATATGCTGGACTAGCATCTATATCGCCTGAATGGGTCACACGGATGTTACCTTTTTTAGATATATGATAGACAAGTACTTTCTTTCCCCAGTCCTGGTCTTCAAATCGTTTCAACATATTAGCGAATGAATTAAAAGTCCCCTTATAGCCATGTACAAAAACAGTCGGCATTCCGGACAATTGTTTAGAATTAACCATTCCGAATAAGCGTGGTATGATTAAAAATAATCCCATAAGTAAAATCAAGACAGATACAGTAATTATAGTATGTTGTTTCCCCATAAATTTGACACCTCTAACTAAAAATTCGAGCTACTACAGTATACCCTGTTTTTCTAGTCTTATAGTGGAATTATACGTAAAAAAACCCGCCGTTTTATCGACGGGGTTCTTTATAATAATTTAGATTAATTTTTCGATGTCTGCAGAATCTTTAAGTTCTTCTAATTTAGCTTGAAGTTTCTCTTGTTTTTTCTGAGCTTCAATTGAGTCCTTTAATTCATCCTTAAGTTCATCATACTCAGCAATCTCATCGTTTTGCTGTTTTAAGTCCTCATACATTTCTTTAGCCTCATCGTCGGACACTTCTTCACCTTTTATTTCTTCGTCCATGTATTTATCAAGAACAAGACTAAAGAAAAGTTGTTCTTTGAATGTTTCTTCACTTATATCAAATTCATCAAGATAAGATTCGAGATCTTCATCATTTTCTTCTTTAAAATCCTCTAACTCTGTTTGTATTTCTTCATCACTTACTTTGACGCCTTTTTTCTCTGCATCTTGTTTTAATAACTCCTGTGCAATAAGTTCATCGAGAGTGTGTTCTTTCACTGTATCTAGATCACTTGTATCTTGGCCGAATTGGTGCATTTGCATTTTTGTTTGTTTATAAATTATATTATAATGTGTCCCTTTGACACCTTCATCGTTTATATTAGCAACAATGTCATCATCTTTAACTTTTTCCTCATCTGTTACTTCTACTTCGGCATTCGCCTGCTCAGCAACATCTTCATCAGGTTCTTGATTTTCTTCAGCATCATCATTGCCACATGCAGCAAGTACCATAGCCAAAGTTAAAGTTATTAAAAACATCGTAAGTTTCTTCATATTTGATTGACCCTCATTTCTAAACATTGTATTTCTATTCAACCATAGACCTTCATACATTTGCAAGTGACATGATTGTCGTAAAGGTCCTGTAATCCCGTTCACCACAGTCTTTATACAGCTTGTTTACATTTGAATAACAAAATCCCACCCTTTTCCATACTTTTGCCATAAACTATTAAAGAGCAACGCCTACAATTAGGGTTGCTCTTATTAGTTTCATTTATTCAATACTTTCATCAATTTCATTAAGCATTTCTTTGACAGAAATTAAACCGCCACCTGAAAGATACCATACATCAGGATTTAAGTAAATGATATCATCATTTTTATAAGCATTTGTACTTTCGACTAATTTATTTTCAACTATTTGTTCCGCCGCAGATTCTTCACCTATTGCAGCACTGCGATCAATCACATATAAAAGATCGGGATTTTGCTCTTTGACATATTCAAACGAAACGTTTTTACCGTGTGTAGATACTTCAATGTTCTCGTCTGATGCTTTAACTCCAAATACATCATGGATCAAACCAAAGCGTGAGCTAGATCCATAAGCGCTAATTTTATCATCATTCGCTAAAATAATTAAACCTTCTTTGTCACTGTCAGAAGCTTTTTCATGTATTGTATCGATTGAATCTTCTATATCTGCTAATTCTTTGTCAACTTCTGATTCTTTATCAAAAATTTCACCTAAAACATGCATGTTTTCTTCAAATGAATCCATATATCGTGTAGCATCAACACCTAGGTAAATTGTATTGTCTGTAATCTCAGTGAATTGATCATAAAGGTCGGACTGACGCCCAGATATAATGATTAAATCCGGATCAATTTCTGCAATCTTCTCAAAGTCTGGTTCTTTAAGACCTCCGACATTCTCATACTCATCACCCTCATATTTATCTAAATAGGACGGAAGGTTAGACTGTGGTACACCTGCTACGTTAATACCTAATTCATCAAGTGAATCTAATACACCAAAATCAAATACAACAACTTTTTCTGGGTTTTTTTCAAGTTCTGTTGTGCCTAATTCATGCTCTACTGTCACTGTTTCGGGCTGTTCATCAGCGGCATCATTCCCCGCCTCATCTTCATCATCAGCTGACCCACATGCTCCTAAAACGAATAACAATATACCTAAGATAATTAACAACCTATGTTTTTTCATATAAAAAACTCCTTTTTATGCAATTTTATTTTAAATAACTAATACTGCATAAATATGTAACTTATAGTCAGTACTTCACAACTAAAGAGAGCGCCTTATTACTACCAGATGTAAAAGGCTTCTATAATAAAGAGTATGTTCATGTCCATTAATTAAACAGTGACATAGAAATAATTTTTTGCCTATATGATAGAGTCGATATTCTTTGTCACCATAACAGCCTTATTCTTGTATTAAGTAAAATCAATTACTTTACTAACAAAAGAAAATAAGGTACAGTAAAAATAGTGGAGTTCCTTATATTAGTTTTGCCCCGTCCTTGGCTTTCTAATATTTGGGACTCTTTTTATTCTCTTTAACCATAATCGGTAGCATTATATACGAAACATATCATGCAGTATTAGTGATCAAAAATAAACACAAATTCGTTTGTCTTCAATATGCTTAATGTCTATATCCATATCATAAATTTCCTTCAACACACATTTATCAATAACATCGCAAGCTCTTCCCTGTTTAACAATTCTTCCATCTTTCAAAGCTACAATGTTGTCAGAATAGCAGGAAGCAAAATTAATATCATGAATAACAATTAAAATTGTTTTACCTAGCTCGTCAACAAGACGGCGTAATGTTTGCATGATTTGTACAGAATGGCGCATATCTAAGTTATTTAGTGGCTCATCGAGTAAAATATATTCAGTATCTTGGGCAATAACCATAGCAATATGGGCGCGTTGACGCTGACCACCACTTAACTCATCCAAATATTTATGCTGCATATCTCGAAGTTCCATATAATCAATCGCTTCATCCACTTTCAGCCAGTCATCATCTTTAAGTCTACCTTGAGAATAAGGAAAACGCCCAAAAGACACCAATTCGCGTACAGTTAATTTCATTCTAATTTCGTTGGATTGTTTTAATATAGAGATTTTCTTTGCAAGTTCATTATTTTTCGACTCCATAATATCTTGGCCGTCAATTGTGATTTTTCCATCATCTTTTTCAATCAAGCGACTCACCATTGAAATCAACGTACTTTTTCCTGCACCATTAGGACCGATAAACGAGGTAATCGTCCCTTTCTCAATTTCTACAGAGACATCGTCAATAACCTTTTTTTGGTTATATGATTTAAAAAGATTTTTTATTCCTACCATGATTTATTCTCCTTTAACAAAAGATATATGAAGTAAATACCGCCAACAAAATTAATAATGACGCTAATCGGTGTTTGAAATGCGAGAATTCTCTCAGCAATAAGCTGACCACCCACTAAGGCTATAATACTAAGAAACATTGAACCGAGTATAAGATAAAGATGGCGAAAAGTTTTTAAAAATTCATGTGCAATATTAACGACGAGTAATCCTAAGAATGTAATTGGTCCAATTAAAGCAGTTGAAATAGATATTAACATTGCCACGATAACAAGCAATTGCTTTACCACAGAATCATAAGGAACACCTAAATTAACAGCATGATCCTTTCCAAGCGCAAGCACATCTAAATACTTATAAAACCGTAAAAAGTAGAGTGTAATAACAATAATGAGTATGATTGATAGATAAACTAAATCACTATTAACATTATTAATGCTCGCAAACATTTTGTCTTGTGCAATCATAAATTCATTTGGATCAATCAGCACTTGCATGAATGAGGTGAAGCTCTGAAAGAAAGTGCCTAGTATCATTCCTATTAGCAAGAGAAAGTAAATATTATTACCTTCACCTCTAAATAACAGGCGATAAAGAATTAAAGAAAAGAGCACCATCACTCCAATTGATAATAAATAGTTGATATTACTATTCATCATGACAAGTGATTTAGAACCTAGGATAAAAATAATCATTGTTTGTGTTAATAAGTATAACGAGTCGAGACCTAATACACTTGGAGTTAATATTCGGTTGTTTGTTATCGTCATAAAAATTGTTGTTGAAAAGGCAATAGCTCCACCTGTTATAATAATCGCTATGACTTTAATAATTCGTCTCGGCAATATGTATCCAATATTGCCTGTTAAGTTATAGAAAATATATAAAGCTGTCAAAACTACGGCAATGACGGCTAGGATGATTGTCTTTTTTTTATATCCCATATTTCTTTCTCCTTAACAGTAAATAGACAAATATCCCGCTACCAATGACTCCAACTGTTAAACTAATTGGAATCTCATATGGATAAATGATGACCCTTCCGATAATATCACAGAGAAGAACGAAAACCGCGCCAAGCACTGCCGTATGTGCCAGACTCTTTTTCAAATGATCACCTTGGTAGATAGTAACAATATTAGGGATAATTAAGCCTAAAAATGGAATTGTTCCAATTGATAACACGACTGAAGCTGTCACTAGCGCCACAATTATCAAGCCAATATTGACAACTTGACGATAATCGAGCCCTAGATTTCTAGCAAAGTCTTCCCCCATACCTGCTATCGTGAACTTATTTGCATAAAAGTAAGCGATTAACAGGATAGGTATACTAATATACATTAGCTCATAGTTACCACTCATAATCATTGAGAAGTCGCCCTGCATCCATGACGTCATATTTTGAATCAAGTCATTTCCATATGCAAAAAATGTAGCGACTGAGCTAATAATACTACCAAACATTAAACCTACCAACGGAATGAATATAGCATCTTTAAACTTGATCTTCTCAAGTATTTTCATAAATATAAATGTGCCCATTAAAGCAAATGCAAAAGATACTATGATTTTTATAATCGGACTGGATCCCGTGAAAAACATCATTGATACGAGAATACCAAGTCTAGCAGAATCTAATGTACCTGCCGTTGTAGGCGAGACAAATTTGTTTTTACTTAGCTGTTGCATAATTAAACCACAGATGCTCATGCTCATCCCGGCAATTAGAATACTCATAAGCCTGGGAATTCGACTGATGAGTAAAACTTCTCTTTGATCTTCGGTGAGTTGAAAGATATCTAAAGGTGAAACATCAGAAACACCAATAAATATGGACACCAAGGATAAAATAACTAAAGATGCAATTAAGTAACGTAATTTCATAAGACGACCTACTTACAGATGCCCTTATTTCCACCTTTTTGGACGGGCTCTCATAATTTTGCCTAATAATAATGATTATTACATTTAAATAAATCTAATTAAGAATGAGATTCATTATCAATTAGATTCTATCTAAAGTATAGCATATAAATACATACAGTCAATGAAAAGTCGGTCTGCTCTTTTTATAATTATGGATAAATCCTAAACTCCATACCAAAATAATGAAAGCTTCATTAAATAGACATTCATGCTAACCATCATGCTTGTTGAATTAAATAACATGATTGCTTGTTTTATTAATGTGAGCTGGTCTCTAAATTTATTTGAAAGTAAACTGAAAAAAGGAGATTTACCTTTGCCCTTTAAAAGGATAGGGCAAGCTGATTGTGAGATAAAAAGCTTCTTTATACTACGCTTAGGAACGACTTCCAATGATTTTGGGAAGATAAAGGTTACCACAATATGAAAAAGCATATAATATCATGTCGAGATGTTATATGCTTTAACTAATTTATTTGAAGAGCTAAATTTTTTCGTTTTCCGTCTGTTAGCTCCATTCTTTATCGATTCTACATGTTTCACCGGAACAACAAGATGTCTCCGAGTTTTCTGTGGTCAATGATTTTAAGACTGGGTCTTCATTTTCCTCTTTCCAAACGGCATTGATTACTTCTGTGAAAGTTTCTACGGACTGAACTCCAGACACAGCGTAGGTTTCATTGAAGACAAAAAACGGCACACCTTGCACGTCCATTTGCTCAGCTTCGTCTTCGTCATCACGGACCATCGATGAAAACTTTCTTGATCCCAGAACTTTATCCACCTTGTCACAATTCAATCCCACTTCATCCGCAAGATTTCTTAGTACGTCTTCATCACTAATCAATTGACCCTCAGTAAAGAAAGCCCTGAACAAACGTTCAGCCATTTCGTCACCTTTTCCTTCTTTTGTTGCCAATTGTGTTACTCGATGTGCGTCAAATGTAGTTGTAGGTTTCAACGTATCAAAATTATATACCAAGCCCACCCTAGCAGCTTGGTTTGTTATATTTTCATTTATCTGTTCTACTTTTTTTAAAGACAAATCATACTTTTCAACTAACACTTCATAATATGTCTTTTCTCGTGTGTAATCAGAGTTAGGATTTAACTCATAGCTTTTATGTCGAATGACAATATTATCTTTAAAATCAATATTTTCAATAGCTTGTTCTAAGTTACGTTTACCGATATAGCAAAATGGACAAGCATAGTCTGACCAAATTTCGATTTTCATGCTATACACCTCGCATTCTATGATGTCATTCTAGCACAGCCAAAAGAAGTGTTAATAATTTTTTGCTTAATTTGACAGTAATTACAATTCAAACTAAAGATTGCATAAAGTTTATTTAACGAAAATAGTTAACATCTAAGTATTCAATTGACGTGTGAACAACTGGAAAGAGGGGTAATTACCATTTAGTAAGTTATCTAAGTGGAGGTTCAACATGATACAGGAGAAAATATGGTTAAAACTGAGAAGTAGTTTCTGGTTTTTACCTACGATATATGGAGTTATCGCTATTATCCTCTCCTTTCTAGTGCATAAAATCGATTCTTGGCTCATTGATGAATATAAGGATGCGCTGCCTAATATTCTGCTTACACATCCAGAGGTAGCAAAAGAACTGTATTCAGCGCTTGTCACTGCCATTTTGACGTTAACAACAATTAGTATATCAGTCATTATGGCTGTACTTACGACCTATTCTTCACAATTTTCACCCCGGACATTACAAGACTTTATGCGGAGTAGCTCAACACACCATGTCTTAGGATTTTATAGTTTCGGTTTTATATTTGCCTTACTTCATTTAATTATGGTTGATAAAAACAACCTTGTCGCAGGTCCTATCCTTATGGGCGTGATTGCGATAGTGATTCTTGGTATTTTTATTTACTTTATACATTATTCGTCCAATTGGGTTCATGTTAACCATCTCATTTCGAAGCTTCGAGCAGATGGGGCGCGCGTTATTAAAAATAATAATAAGCCGAGTAAACATTATTTAGGTTTCAAACATTGGAATCAAGCAGAAATTAAAACATATAAAAAACAAATTTCCGAAAAGCTTACGGCAAAAAAATCAGGCTACATTCAATCAATGGATTTTAATGACCTTGTTTCATGGGCTAAAAAATATGAAACTATAATATTTATGAATGTCCAAGTTGGTGCATTTGTTTTCAATGATTATCCTTTAGCCTATATCGTTACAATAAATAACGACAAACCACCTATGAAGGAATTACACGAGCACATCATTATCGACAGTGAACGAACGGATCTCCTAGACATTGAATTCTCAATTCAAAAGTTAGTGGACATAGCCCTTAAGGCAATTTCTCCCGCTGTAAACGACCCTCATACAGCGATCAACTGTATTAATCGGATGGGAGAGCTTTTACATGAACTGACAAAAGGTAATCCTGAGTTTCTCTATTTGACCGACAAGCAACAACAGATACGTTGTATATTAAAACAAAAGAAATTTGAGGATTATTTATATAAAAGTTTTTACCAAATCCGCCATTATGGTAAACATGATATTTCCATCATGTATGGCATTTTGGAAGTGCTTTATAAATTGTCTGTGGTTAGTGATGAACAAACAAAACATAAAATATGGTCGTTCCACTTCTATATAATAGATGTCATTCAACTAAGTGAATTATCAGCGCTAGATGTCGTCCATTTCAATCACATGTACGACGCCTTTAAAACATGTCACGATAAAAATATAAGAACAAAAGCTGAAGCGCCCGGGTAGCCCCGACAAGCTTAAGCAAGAAGCCGTAATGGCGATCTATGCCATGAAGGATTATTGCTTAAAATCTCGAGGGGCTGGGCGCTGAAGTTAGACGTGGCCAATTTCAGTATAAATTGGCCACAGAACTTTTCCTGTTATAGTTTTCTAAAAAGTTATAAAAGACACCGACTAACCTTTTAGGCCGGTGCATCTACATCAAGATCTTAACTTTTTAATGTTCTTGATCAGGCGCATATATCCCGTAATCAGGCACCGCCACTTGATCAAACTCTTTTACAAATTGATGGAGTTTTTCAGCAAACCCATCTCCTTTTATCGCAGTGCCATGACCTGTGACAGCCATTTTAGGATGTAGATCTGCCAATTGCTCCACGGATTGTTTTGCAGCATTCCAGTCCGTTGTTAAATATCTTGGCGGACCGTTCAATTCAGTTTTTTGCGTTAATACTTTATAGAACGAATCTTGTTTAACTGTAATAAATGCATCTCCAGCAATGAGAAGTCCATCATCTTGTCGATAGAAGGTAACATGCCCAGGAGAATGACCTGGCGTATGCAACCACTCCCACCCTGAAAGTTCTGGAACAGTGTGATCGGCTGGCAACGGCTTTAAATAAGGCTCAACATTAATCGGAGCGTTTGGGTAGATACTTGAAATTTTTGCAAGTAATCCGCCTTCTACTGTAACATCAGGCTCAGGATAGCTTTGTTCACCCGTTAAATAGGGGAATTCTAACTCATGCGCATAAACAGGAACCTTCCAATCCTCGAGAAGTTCAACCAACCCGCCTACATGATCGAAGTGGCCGTGGGTAAGCAGGATTGCCTTTGGTTTTGCATCCTGTCCAAAACGTTCGTGAATAGCATTTCGAATCGCATCCTCTCTTTCCGGCAAACCCGTATCAATTAATACCCAATCATCTTTAGACTTACCAACTAGAATCACATTCGCAATTTGGTCTGTGAAGTAATAGACGTCATCCATTATTTTTCGCAGTGAACCACTTGAAATAGACGTCATCGGGATAAACTTTTCGTCTTTTCCCTGATGCATTTCTTTGTTCATTTGTCTACCTCCCTACTCATTTATTTTGGGCGAAAACTCTTATCTTATTATGGACTAATGACTTTGTTTTACCCTTAAAAGTTCACAAAAAAGCACTTATCAAAGTTCGATAAGTGCTTTTTGTCTTCATGTATTTTAGAAGTTAGCTCCCATACTTGTACCCTTTAAAAGTTATCCTCTAACAATGAACGACCCATAATATTGACACGTTTTGTATTTTTTAACTCATCCAAGAACTTAGCGCCGATGCCGAACATTGTTGTTTTTAGTTCAAATTCAATTTGATCCATTTGTTTGATTACCGCTTCAGTCGATTCAGTAGCAGCTTGGAGTAGTTGCCTTGCAAAGCCGACAACATCAGCCCCTATTGTGAGTGCCTTAGCTGCATCAACACCCGTTTTCATACCACCACTAGCAACAAGGGGCACGTTATCCAATAGGCTTTTTACGGAAACAAGACAATCTTTTGTCGGATTTCCCCAATTATTAAATGCTTCAGCTGCTGCTTTTCGCATCGGATCTTCGGAACGCAGCTTTTCAACTTGACTCCAAGACGTTCCACCTGCACCAGCTACATCAATGTACGATACACCTACATCATATAATTTCTTAGCGACGGGCCCGTCAATTCCAAAGCCCACTTCTTTCGCCCCAACTGGAACATTAACTTTTTTACAAAGTGCTTCTATTTTTGGCAATAAGGTGTCAAAGTTCAAGTCCCCCTCGTCTTGGAAGACTTCCTGCAAGCTGTTGAAATGAAGCACGAGTGAATCGGCTTCAGTCATATCAACAATACGCTGTGCTTCCTCGGCACCATATCCATAATTAAGCTGAACTGCACCGAGATTGGCAATCAACGGAACTGTTGGTGCCTGTTTGCGAATGAGAAATGACTCTTGATGAGCATCACTTTCCAGTAAGGCACGAGTTGAACCAAGTGCGATAACCCACCCTTTTTCTTCCGCAGCTCGGGCTAAATTTTGATTAATATCAGCTGCAAGTTTTGAACCGCCTGTCATCGAACTTACTAAAAACGGTGCTTGTAGCGGTTTATTCAAGAAGCTCGTCTCTAAATTAACATCTTTAAAATTGATTTCAGGCAGGGCATTATGTATAAAAGAAATCCCCTCAAGGCCTGTTGACTTGTTTACACCTTCCACATTATCATTTAAACAAAGTCGAATATGCTCGGTTTTCCGCTTATTAATTCCTTCTTCCATTGTTTAGTCACATCCTATTTATTAATTAACGGCCTGCTGTGATGCTTTCATTTTTCGCACAGCTCGTTTATTTCTCAGATACTGATGAAACGTTACTAAATAAACACCTATCAATACCATTATCATACCAAAAACTTGTGAAAAAGTAAGTGGAAAGCCATAAATCAATACCGCGATTAGGGCTGTGGTATTTTTCACGAAAAGCAACGATGACCATCAAAAAAATCCCGCAAGTCCAAATCGAAGGGTTGCCGCTGTTATAGCTAGTAACTCTGTAACAAGAAAAGTGGTAGTTTTTCCTTTAAAGAAGTTATTTTATAATAATTTAGAATCCTTCCAAACGAATGGTATTCTTAAAAGAATTCTTAATTACACTGACCAGGCAAGAGGGGGGGTTAAATGAATAATCAAAAGTCCATCTCCATTTATCTTCGATGCCCAGTAGGAATAAATTCTTTATATAGCTATTAATTTAATCTCTTAATGATCTACTCTTTTGTTGATGATAATTATGATGTATAATAGAATGATAAGACTGCAATAAGGAGGTGAATACACATGTTTTTCGATCTTTTAAGTGAGTTGATTAATAACACGTCACCATTTTATCTTTATGTTGGATTGTTATGGTCTATGGTTGGCGCTCTTCAACTAATCAACATGGACATGCATAAATTTAGAAAGAATCACTATTTGTATGTAAAAAATGTGAATACGTTCCAAGTTGATACCACATTAATTCAAGAACCTATGGTTGGAAATGATGCCGTCATAACGTGGCTAACACATAAAACAAAACGCATCGAAACACCCGATGATGATAGTGACGTTGATTCCTCCTCGATTTCAAAGCAAATTATAAAAATTAGAGGAGGACTATTTTGGAAAAACAAACTGTATTCACGTCCCTTAGAAAATATAGCTTTTTAGGAATTATTTTAATTCTACTACTGACTGGGTGTTCTAATATGAATGAACCGATTGATGCCCAGTCATCAGGTTGGTTTGACCATTATTTTGTTTACAACTTTTCAATAATCATTAAAGGACTTGCTTCATTTTTCAATGGTAGTTATGGATGGTCAATTATTCTAATTACATTAATCATTCGCTTAGCGATTATGCCGTTCATGATTAAGCAAACTCGTAATAGTTTAGAAGTCCAAGATAAAATGAAAGTCATTAAACCAGAAATGGA
>Ga0209487_1002864_pt1 | contig 13768 bp, 9 predicted proteins | sample Poulit2012_FD_187524 | JGI IMG/M metagenome (GOLD analysis project Ga0209487, IMG submission 187524) | Agricultural soil microbial communities from Georgia to study Nitrogen management - Poultry litter 2012 (SPAdes) (version 2) | ecosystem: Environmental > Terrestrial > Soil > Agricultural land... | reverse complement strand
TAATTTAATTATGCGAGCCGCAGATCTCGTCCTAGCACTACCCTTTTTAGTATTAGCTTTAACGATTATTTCCATTGTTGAAAGAGTGACGATTAATATATTCGTTGTCATTATTGCTTTAACGACGTGGCCGACATTAACACGTATTATTCGGGGAACATTTTTAACATTACGTGAACAAGAGTTTATTCAAGGGGCCCAAGCTATTGGAGCGAGTGATTTTCGGATTATTCGTAAACACTTTATTCCAAATGCGATCGGACCAATTATCGTTAATGCAACATTGTTAATGGCAACGATGATTATTGCAGAATCTGGTTTAAGCTTTATCGGGATGGGTATCCCACAACCAACACCGACATGGGGTAACATGCTTTCTGAGGCGCAAAACATTCGTATTTTACGTAACAATCCAGAAGCATGGATACCACCGGGATTAAGTATACTAATAACAGTTTTAGCGATTAACTTTATCGGTGACGGTTTACGTGATGCCTTTGATCCGAAGCGGTAAATTTAATAAAATGTTATGAAGTTTATTCAACATAGAGACTCCTCTTAGCGGGGAGTTTTTTTGTTTTATTTAGTAACGTATATTTTCAATTGTTAGTAACACTAATAAATGAGTGAATTGATTAATTATTAGTCTACTCGTTTTATTTGGAGATTAAAAATATAAAAAGGAGGAAATTAAAGGATAAAAATAAAATATCACGAAATACTTAACGTAGATTTAACGTTCGTTGTTTATAATTTTAATAAGCTTAATGTTTATCTCAGTTATGCATATTTCTACAGATGTAATCGTTTACTTATATCCGTTACGTTACAGTTGATTTTAACATATGCAAAATATATGAAGTGTAGGTGATAATTTAAAAGATTTTTAACTGAATAAACAATTATAGCTTTTAAGTATTCATAAGAAGAAAATGTAGCAGTACTATATTATTAGCAGCGATTTTAAAAATTATTAAAGGAGGTCTCTAAAATGGATTTATCTGTTATGGAAATTGTTAGAAGGACATTTCCTTTTATATTAACGAGAATTTTAATTTACGTCGCTTTTGCTGTAGGTGCCTTTTTGTTTCTTGGATTAATGATCGGTTTAGGATTTTTATTTGTGAAAATGTTCGGTGAAACAGGTGGACCATTTTTCATCATTATTATTATTGCGTTTGTTGTCGTTTATGGAGCTTTAAGATTTTTAGAACGTTATGTACTTTATATGGTTAAACTCGGTCATGTATCTGTTATTACCGAATTGTTACGAACAGGGCAAATTCCTGAAGGTCAAGGAATGGTCTCATATGGTAAAGATAAAGTGACGGAAAACTTCGGTGCATCAAACGTCGCCTTTGTTCTTGATGCAATGGTTCATGCAGCCGTTAGACAAATTCAACGGTGGATTATGCGAGTCGGTAACTTCTTTAGGTTCATCCCGGGTTCGCAATATATCATCGGTATTATTAATGCAATTATGGCAATTAGTTTATCTTATATTGACGAAGCGATTATGAGTTATGTTTTCTTAAGAAGAAGTGAACAAAGACAAGAAACGGTATGGAAGTCTGCTTTAGATGGAGTAACACTATATACGCAAAGTTGGAAAAGTGTTTTAAAGTCGGCAACAATATCAGTAGTCTTTATTTACGCTTTTAATATTGCCTTATTTTTATTGTTTTATTTCCCATTGTTACTCATTTTTAGAATGTTTGGCGGGGATACCCCAGGGGTTGGGACATTGTTAGGATTTTTAGCCCTCGTAGGTGCATACGTATTAACGACAGTTGCTAAACGTGCATTAATAGATCCTATTGTAACGATTATAATGATCCGTTCATATCAAATGAGCATTCGTGGTTTAGAACCGAAAATTGACTTACAACAACGATTACTCGGCATCTCATCTCGGTTTAGACGCTTGTTTGATAAAGCTAAAGAAGAAGAAGCGGCAGCCCAACATCATCCACCAGCCCAACACCAAGATCCGCTTATTGAATAGTTTATATAATAACAAACAGATGATTCATTACATTTGTTAATGAATCATCTGTCATCTATTTGTGTTATTTAATTAGCAATACGTTTCTCACGTTCTTGCAAACTTATTGGCAGCGTTATATTAAATGTCGCTCCATTGTTTTTAACGCTTTCTGCCCATATTTCTCCACCATGGCTTTGGACAATTTGTTTAACAATCGCTAACCCTAAACCGAGTCCTTGTTGATTACTATGGGATTTCTTGAAAAACCGATCAAAGATATATGGTAAATTTTCTTTACTAATACCTTTTCCGTTGTCGATAACTTTAATAAGTATAGTATCTGTTGCTTCTAATCTCGTTTGAATTTCAATCATTCCTTTATCGGGATCGGTATTTTTAACGGCATTAGAGATTAAATTAAGAAATACTTGATCCATACGTTCAATATCAACCTTTGCCATAAAATTTTCTACCGCGGAAGGTAGTGAGTGTTGCCGAAATTGTCTGTTTTCTTGTTTAACAATAAGTTGGCACCGTTCATATACATTGGTTAGCCATTCATTAAGACGTATTTCTTTGTAATCAAAGTTAACATCTTGGGATTCGATGATAGATAAATCGTATAAGTCTTCTATTAAACGATCTAACATATTTATTTTATCTTTCACGAGTTTTTCATAATGTTTATCATCGATGTCGATTAAGCCCTTTTGTAGCGATTGGATGTAGTTATTAATTAATGCGATTGGATTACCTAATTCATGGGCGATATTAGCTAATAATTGCCTTCTAGATGCTTCCATATCGACTAAATTTTCATGGGCTATTTTTAAATCATGTGTCCGTTCTGAAACTTTTTCTTCTAAATGAAGATTAATTTGTTTTAATTCTTCATTTAATGATTTAACTTCGAGCAATGTTTTAACACGTGATAGTAGCTCCTGTTTATCGGTTGGTTTGACTAAATAATCATTCGCTCCCGCTTGAAAGGCGAGCATTTTGTCGTGGACTTGCCCTTTAGCTGTCAACATTAAAATAGGTAGTTCCATAAGTGAATGAGTTTCTCGGAGCTTTTTACATATGTCATAGCCCGATATGTCAGGCATCATAATGTCTAAGATCACTAAATCATATGTGTTTTTATTAATAAGTTCAAAAACATCCTTGCCGTGAATAGCTGTACTTACGTGATAGCCTTCTAATCCTAAATGGTTAACAAGTACTTGGATGTTTATCATTTCATCATCTGCAATAAGTATTTTGTAATCGTTACGTTTCACCTTTGAATCTATGTTAATAATTTCATCCGTCGAAGCTATAAGTGGTGTAACAGGGACAGGAACAGTACCCTTTGCGTACTTATCTTGATAAAGTGGTAAGGTGACATAAAAGGTTGAACCTTCACCAATTTCAGATTTGACGGTAAGTTTACCTTTGTGTAGTTCAACTAGATTTTTTGTAATGTTTAAGCCAATGCCAACACCAGATGCTTTTCGGGACAATGATTCACTGCCTTGCTGGAACGGCTTAAATATTTTATCTAAATTTTCTTTAGGAATACCGTATCCTGTATCTTGAACTTTTATCGTTAGTTGATCATCCTTTTGTACGGCTGAAATAGTTATCGTTCCTTTTTCCGTATATTTAATGGCATTATCAATTAAGTTGTATAAAATTTGTTGTAAACGATTTTTATCAGCGAATATAGGCGGGAGTAACTTATCTATTTCGTTAACAATCTTAATGGACTTATTTAAAGTTAATGGTTCGGCAATTGTTAAAACGATATCTAAGACGCCATTAATATGGACAGGAGCTAATTGTAACTGTAATGAATCATATTTTAGCTTGGAAAAGTCTAATATTTCATTAACTAAATGAGAAAGACGACGTCCGCTTTTAATCATCATCGATAATTGAAGATGCATTTTTTCAGAAACATCACCTGCTGCACCGTCACGTAATGATTCAGCAATGCCAATCATTCCGTAAAGGGGAGTTCTTAATTCATGGGATGTAATCGCTAAAAATTCATCCTTTAACTCGTCTGCCTTTTTCAAGTTCTGAATCGCTAAATTTTGATTTTCTTTCGCTTTTTGTTCAGCTACTTCCTTCTCCTGTCGCATGATGTTTATTTTATCGGCTAACGCAAGGGATAGAAGTACGACTTCGATTGTTAAGGCAGCCTGGCCTGCATATTCTGTAAATGTTGTGTATGGTAAAATAACTGCTCTTTCGAGGATTGTAATTGAAACACCAGTTAAAAAGATGAGCCAACCGAGTATATAAAAACGTGCTTCTCTAACTCCGCGAATTAAACAAATAAAGGCAACCGTTAAAACGACAAGAAATGTGACTATTGAAAAGGAGACCATTAAAAATAATGATAAATAACGAGAGATAGGTAATGTTAAAATGACAGTTAAATTTAAAAACATTAAAAGGAAAAACAACCAATTAATATATCGTGATTGATTTTTTAGTTCAAGAAAACTTCTTGTAAAAATGAGAATGAAAACACATGCTAGCGGTACCCAAACAGGTGCGGATACAATATTCCATTTCGGAACATTTGGCCATAAAAATTGATAACCGAGTCCATTAATTGATACTTTTCCAAGCAATGTAAATGATATAGCCATAACATAATATAAATAACTTTTTATTCTTAACCCAAAATATAAAAACAAATTGTAAATAATCATGACAAGTGATATACCATAAAATAGTCCAAGCAGCAACGTTTCTTTTTGGGTTTTTTCAATAAATGAATCTTTATGCCAAATATTAATTGGGGGATGTAAATCACCACTTCCAACAGCGAGCGCATAATATGTTTTCGTTTCGCCGGGGGCTAAGTTCAAATTAAATATAAAGTGACGATGATCAATTTCTCTGTCGTCAAAAGGAAGATCAGAACCTGTTGCAATCATAAGTTCAATGTCGCCATTTTTTTCTTCATAAAGTTCTAACGTATTAATGAGTGGAAAGGCAAATTCTAACAACCAATTGTCATCAGCTGTTGAGTTTGTTACTTCAAATCTAAGCCAATTAGCTGTTGAAAAAAAACCAATCGACTGTTCGATATCGTCAAAGGACAAAAATTGATCCTTATACTCACCGTAAAAGACATCATCAATCGTAAGACTCATTTCATAATCTTTAACAACTTCCATTGATGGGTACATATCATACTTTTTAATCGATTCGTTTAAAGTTAAAGGCTCGATACTATTTGCATTCACTTCATAATGTTGAAGAAAAAAGATAGGAAAAGCAATTATGAGTATACGAAATATATATTTAGACAAAATAATTGAGCCTCCTATTCATCCAGAAAACATGTAACCGAATCCACGGACAGTTTTAATAAAATGAGGGTTCTTTTGATCCTTTTCTAATTTACGTCGTAAATGACTAATGTGCACTTTAACTGTTTCGATATTACCTTGCGCATCTAGACTCCAGACGTTATCATACAATTGTTCTTGGCTCCAAACTTGATTAGGATGTTTGGCTAAGTGGATGAGCAATTCCATTTCTTTAGCGGATAGTTCGACTTTTTCACCGTCTAATTGACATTCAAATGTATCTAAGTGAATTTCTAATCCGTTAAATTTTAAAACATTAATTTCTTTTTGAGAATACATGTAATAGCGTCTAATATTTGCTTTAATTCGGGCGTGTAATTCTTCAAAATCAAACGGCTTTGTGACGTAATCATCGCCACCGAGTTCAAAGCAACGAATTTTATCCATTTTTTCTCGGCTGACGGTTAAGAAAATAATCGGAATAGTTAAGCGCTTACGAATTTCTTGACAAACAGTAAAACCGTCCATACCGGGCATTTCTATATCTAGTAAAATTAAATGGGGATTAATAGAGTCAAGATGTTTTAATGCATCATGACCATTTTCAACTGAAACGACATCATAACCGAGTTTCCATAAATATTTATGAGTCATATCTCGAATACCAGCTTCATCTTCAACGATTAATATTGTATGTTTTTCGGTCATTGAAAGCCTCCTTTCAAACTATTTTTATTTACAGCTATGACAATTGCTTTAAATGTTAGGATTAGTCCAGCAAAGTGTATCCGCTAATATTAAATAATACTCTACTAAGGTTAAAATTAGGTTAAATTTATGTAAAAGTGCGAATAAATTGCATATTATTTTATAATTTGTCATGATGTATGATACTTATGGGCAAGGAAAATAGTACTAATAACACCGTGTGAATTAAAATAAATATCGGGAAGAAATTCAATTTAAAAGAAAGGAACAAAAGAAGTTACAATATTTGTTTCCTTAAAGTAAGTTAGCAAAAATAATGTTCCACATCGAAGGTAGCATTTTAGTTAGACATATAATAGTAGATTGAGTCATAATTAACATAAGCTTATAGTTTTTGAAGATTCGCTATATAATAAATTATATACCAATAATGTTAAGTTTGGTATAGCAAATTAAAGATATGTTTTATTATTTAATATTTACATTGTGTGCTAATTATGAATAAGTCGTGTAAATATATTGCGAACTACACTTTAATTAGGTGAAAATTAAAAGGGTGGTGATGGACAATGAAAAAGGATTCTAAGAATATCGTCATTTTTCCTAAATGGAAAGAGCACTTAAAAAGGGATAGTTTTAAGTTGTTAAAAGAGAAAAAATATACAGAAGCCCTACAAACGTTTAATGAATTGTTGAAACATGGGGAATCAACCCATGAAATTATTTTCGGTCAACTTCTTTGTTTGGCGGAATTAGAACGATTATCAGAAGCAATACATATTTTAGAGCAACTAATTTTTGACCAGGGTAAAACACGGTTTGAATATGTACATATGTATATAACGATGCTTTATCAATCAAATGAGTATGAACAACTTATTAAAGTTGTTGACGAAATGGATGTTATCCAAGATTTCCCTAAACAATATATAGAGCATATAGAACAATTATATATGATGAGTAAGACGTATAAGTTGGAAAATGTTCGGAAGTTAAAGACAAAGTATAGTGAGCGATTAATTGAAATAAGTGAAAGTAACCAATATCAAGAACAACGTCATATCATCCATTCACTAAGTCATGCGCAAATATTACCTACTGAAAATATGTATGATTTGTTAAGTAATCCAAAGGTTCATCCTGTGATTAAAACAGATCTTTTGCTTTGGTTTAAAAAAGTCGGCATAAATAATATTTTAAATCTCGAAAAATTAGGGTTATATAAGTCCATTACACCAAATAATTTACCAAAAATTGATGAACAATTGCTTTATAACAATATATTTGATCATCTAAAATATTTAGAAAATGAAGATCCAACATTATTAGCGCTTATAGAAAAAACCTTTAGCCGTTTCTTATACGTTTGGTATCCCTTTCCGATAGATGTTGAAAAAACACGACATTTTGCGAAGGCATTAAAAATAATCGTCGAACCAGAAAGTGTCGCGGAAAAACCAAAAAATTATGATTCCCTCGTAAAAGAATTTATGAAAACAATCTCAATATGTGAAGCATTATATTTAAGTGTAATCGATGAATAGATAGAGAAAGCCGACAAATACTTGAAAGGCTTAAAAGATATGTTATACTGTAATGGTTATGAATTGTTACATACATTTGTATGGTTAATAATGATAGGAAAATGTATATATTTGTAGTGGAGGGAAAACAATGTCAGCTACATGGGAGAAAACTGAAGGAAATGATGGAGTTTTAACAGTTACAGTTAATGCAGAAAAGTTTGATTCTGCGTTAGATCAAGCCTTTAAAAAGGTCGTTAAAGATGTTCAATTACCGGGATTTCGTAAAGGTCGTATACCGCGAAAAATTTTCGAAAACCGTTTCGGCGTTGAATCACTTTATCAAGATGCTGTCGATATTATTTTACCAGAAGCATACGCAGAAGCTGTAGAAGAAACAGGTATTGAACCTGTCGATCAACCAGAAATTGACATAGAAGAAATTGAAAAAGGAAAAGATTTAATTTTCACAGCTAAAGTTACTGTTAAACCGGACGTTCAACTTGGTGAATATAAAGGATTAGAAGTCGAAGCACAAGATACTGAAGTGACAGATGAAGATGTTGAAGAAGCGATTAAAAATTTGCAAGAGCAACATGCTGAACTTGTCATTAAAGAAGAAGGGGCCATAGAAGAAGGGCATACGGTCGTTATTGATTTTGAAGGCTTTGTTGATGGTGAACCCTTTGAAGGTGGAAAAGCCGAAAATCATTCATTGGAAATTGGTTCAGGACAATTCATTCCAGGATTTGAAGATCAACTCATCGGTAAACAATCAGGCGAAGAGATTGAAGTAAATGTCACTTTCCCTGAAGAATACCATGCCGAAGAATTAGCGGGCAAAGACGCAACATTCGAAGTGAAAATTCATGAAATTAAAGAAAAAGAACTTCCAGAACTCGATGATGAATTTGCTAAAGATGTTGATGATGACGTTGAGTCACTTGAAGAACTTAAAGGGAAGAAAAAAGAAGAATTACAACAATCAAAAACTCAACAAGCCGACCAGGCAATTCGGGAGTCACTCATCCATCAAGTAACTGAAAATGCAACAATAGATGTTCCATCAGTAATGATTGACAATGAATTAGACCATATGTTGCGTGAGCTTGAACAACAATTGCAAGCACAAGGTATGACTTTAGAAATGTATTCACAGTTTTCAGGACAAGATGAAGAAGCCCTTAAAGAGCAAATGCGTGAAGATGCAGAAAAACGCGTCCGTTCAAACTTAACGTTAGAAGCGATTTATAAAGCGGAAGATCTAGAAGTTACTGAAGAAGATGTTGAAAAAGAATATGAAAAAATGGCAACAATGTACGGTGTAGACGTGGAACAAATTAAACAAGCCTTTAGTGCAAATGAAGAAATGCTTAAATCAGAATTAACGTTCCAAAAAGCAATTGACTTTTTAGTTGAACATAGTGAAGAGAAAAGTGAATAAATATATCGAATTGTAAAATATATTTACCGAACAAGGTGCAACATAGTTGTACCTTGTTAGTTTTTATTTAAACATTCAATAAAATATGATTGAATGTCATATCATATAAATAATATGGGTAAACAAAGCGTTATCGTTCAAATCATTATTTGAGTGTATTGTTTTATTTTCTAAATACATTCTGATATGATGACTATGAACGAATAAAAAGTACCGTGACAAGCAAGGTTAATTTGTTAGGGGTGACATATCATGTTTAATTTCAATGAAGAAAAAGGACAATTAAAATGTTCTTTTTGTGGAAAAAGTCAAGAGCAAGTGCGTAAACTAGTAGCTGGTCCAGGTGTATATATTTGTGATGAATGTATTGAGTTGTGTAATGAAATAGTCGAGGAAGAATTAGGAACAGCTGAAAGTGCAGATCTTCAAGAAATTCCTAAGCCGAAAGAAATTTGTGAAACACTTGATGAATATGTCATTGGTCAAGAACAAGCAAAGAAAAATTTATCTGTCGCGGTGTATAACCATTATAAACGGATTAATTCTCCAAAAAATACTGATGATGTAGAGTTATCAAAAAGTAACATCGCTATATTAGGACCAACAGGAAGTGGTAAAACCCTTCTTGCACAAACATTAGCACGTATTTTAAATGTGCCCTTTGCGATGGCGGATGCAACGTCCTTAACAGAAGCGGGTTACGTAGGAGAAGACGTTGAAAACATCTTATTAAAACTCATCCAATCAGCTGATTATGATATTGAAAAAGCTGAAAAAGGTATCATATATATCGATGAGATAGATAAAGTTGCTAGAAAAGCTGATAATCCATCGATTACACGCGATGTATCTGGTGAAGGGGTTCAACAAGCACTGTTAAAAATCCTTGAAGGAACAGTTGCAAGTGTACCGCCACAAGGTGGTCGAAAGCATCCACATCAAGAGTTTATTCAAATTGATACGACAAACATTTTGTTCATTGTCGGTGGTGCCTTCGATGGGATTGAAGATGTTATTAAACGTCGTCTTGGACAAAAGGTAATTGGCTTTGGTTCAGAACAAGAAAATAAAGACTTAGATCGTGGTCAATTACTGTCAATGGTTTTACCGGAAGACTTATTAAATTACGGCTTAATTCCTGAATTTATTGGTCGTTTACCAGTATTAGCCAGTTTAGAGCCGTTAGATGAAGATGCTTTAATTAAAATTTTAACGTTGCCTAAAAATGCACTCGTTAAACAATATGAACGGCTTTTCCAAATGGATAATGTTGAGCTTGAATTTGAAGATGACGCGCTCGTTGAAATTGCCAAAAAGGCGATTGAGCGTAAAACAGGTGCCCGCGGGCTACGTTCGATTATCGAAAGTATTATGCTTGATGTCATGTTTGAATTACCTTCTAGAGAAGATATTAAAAAGTGTGTCGTTACGAAGGATACAGTTATAAAAGAAGGCAATTATCCAAGACTTCATTATATCGATGGTTCGATCGAAGAAGGTAATAAAAAATTACCGAAAGAAAGTGCATAATTCATCCGTTTCGGATAAACATACAAAAAGATGAGAGACTGACTTTAGCTAAATTTTCCCCATTGGTGTTTATTAACATAGGGATTTCATTTAAATGCTTTTATGTCAGTCTCTTTCTTATCTAATGATTTTTTAAAATACATAATGAATGATTTTTATATAGTAGTGGAGGTATATTATGACAAAAAATTTAATTCAAGTACCCCTCCTGCCTTTACGTGGTATACTCGTTTATCCATCAATGGTCTTACATCTAGATGTTGGGCGGAAGAAGTCAGTTGCTGCTTTAGAAGAGGCTATGATGGATGATCAAAAAATATTTCTCGTCTCGCAAAAGCAAGCGGCAATTAACGACCCAACTCCTGATGAAATATACCGTATAGGGACATTAGCCAAAATTAATCAAATGCTTAAGCTTCCAAATGGGACCGTCCGAGTACTCGTTGAAGGAATTCACCGTGGAGAAATTGTTAAATATAACGAAACAAAAGATAATTTTATCGTTTCTATTCAAAAATTACACGACATTTATGGTGATGAAACTGAAGAAGAGGCATTAATGCGCCTATTACTCCGCCAATTTTCTCAATATATAAAAGTATCCCGTAAAATAACGCAAGAAACTTTAGCGACTGTTTCAGATATTGATGAACCAAGTCGTTTTGCTGACTTAATTGCCTCACATTTAACGTTAAAAATAAAAGATAAACAAGACATTTTAGAAACCATTAATGTATCTATTCGATTAAAAAAGTTAATCGATATTATTTCCAATGAGAAAAAAGTATTAACGATTGAAAAAAAGATCGGCCAACGTGTCAAGACATCGATGGAAAAAACACAAAAAGAATATTACTTACGGGAGCAATTAAAAGCCATTCAACAAGAACTCGGTGACCATGATGGAAAAACTGGCGAGGTTAGCGAGTTAAAAAAAGATATTGAAGCATCGGATATGCCTGAACATATTAAAAAAGTTGCCTTTAAGGAACTCGATCGTTTTGAAAAAGTTCCGCAAACATCAGCGGAAAGTTCAGTTATTAGAAATTACTTAGACTGGTTAACGTCACTACCTTGGGCAGAAAAAACAGAAGATAAAATCGATATGCATGCTGTGAAAAAAGTACTTGATGAAGACCACCATGGTTTAACAGATGTTAAGGAACGAATATTAGAATATTTAGCCGTACAAAAATTAACTGATTCTGTAAAAGGTCCTATTCTTTGCTTAGTCGGCCCACCTGGTGTTGGGAAAACATCCCTCGCTCAATCAATTGCCCGGGCGATTAAGCGTAACTATGTTCGTATATCCCTTGGTGGCGTTCGTGATGAAGCTGAAATAAGAGGACATCGCCGTACATATATTGGTGCGATGCCAGGGCGTATTATTCAAGGTATGAAACGTGCTAAAACGATTAATCCGGTATTTTTACTCGATGAAATTGATAAAATGGCTAGTGATTTTCGTGGTGATCCTGCTTCTGCGATGTTAGAAGTTCTCGATCCTGAGCAAAACGATTCCTTTAGTGATCACTTCATTGAAGAACCATACGATTTATCACAAGTAATGTTTATTGCTACAGCAAACTACATGAACAATATTCCAGGCCCTCTTTTAGATCGCATGGAAGTTATTACAATTGCTGGATATACAGAAGTAGAAAAAATTGATATTGCTAAAGATCATCTTTTACCAAAACAACTAAAAGAAAATGGTTTAACAAAAGGTCAATTACAAGTTAGAGACGATGCATTACGTAAACTTATTCGTAATTATACACGTGAGGCAGGAGTAAGGAGTCTAGAAAGACAATTAGCGACCTTATGCCGTAAAACCGCCAAAGTAATTATTTCGGGTGAGAAAAAACGTGTTATTGTTACGGAAAATACGATTGAAGATCTTTTAGGTAAGCCACTTTATCGATACGGATTAATGGAAGAGGAAGATCAAATCGGCACGGCTACAGGTTTAGCATATACAGCTGCCGGTGGTGATACATTAGCGATTGAAGTGACCCATTATCCTGGTAAAGGTGAGTTGACACTTACGGGAAAGCTCGGTGATGTCATGAAAGAATCAGCTCAAGCTGCCTTCAGCTATGTTCGTTCCCGGGTTGATGAATTAAATATTGATCCTAATTTTTATAAAAAATATGATATTCATATTCACGTTCCCGAGGGTGCAACACCAAAAGATGGTCCGTCAGCAGGAATTACGATGGCTACAGCACTCGTCTCAGCATTAACTGGACGAGCCGTTAAAAAAGAAGTCGGGATGACAGGTGAGATAACATTGCGTGGACGTGTTTTACCCATTGGTGGATTAAAGGAAAAGTCTCTAAGTGCTCATCGGGCAGGTATTACAAAAGTCATCATTCCAAAAGATAATATTAAAGATATTGAAGATGTACCGAAGAGCGCACGTGATGATTTAACATTTATACCTGTTAGCCACCTTGATGAAGTATTAAAACATGCATTAGTAGATGATTTATCATGAAAATAACTGATGCAACAATTACGATAAGTGCTGTTAGTCCATCACAATATCCTAACGACAGATTACCTGAGATAGCCCTTGCTGGTCGCTCAAACGTTGGTAAGTCATCTTTTATCAACCGAATGATCGATCGTAAAGGACTAGCGCGAACATCATCTAAACCGGGTAAAACACAAACGATTAATTTTTATAAAATAAATGATGCCTTTTATTTTGTTGATGTCCCAGGATATGGTTATGCAAAAGTATCAAAACGTGAACAACGCACATGGGGACCAATGATGCAAAAATATTTTGAAACACGTGATGAATTACAAGTCGTTGTTTTAATAACTGATTTACGTCATAAACCAACAAGAGATGATCTTCAAATGTATGAGTATTTAAAGTACTTACAATTACCTGTAATAATCGTCGCAACAAAATACGATAAAGTGAAAAAAAGTGACCGAACAAAATTTTTAAAACGAACGATAGAAACATTACAACCACATCCAAGTGATCCAATCGTGCCCTTTTCTGCCGTTTCGGGCGTTGGAAAAGAGGAAATGTGGAACATTTTTAATAACTACCAAATAATTTAAAATTATTTTTCAAGCCATTATGTGGTAAAAATGTAATGGCTTTTTCTTTTTTTATAACTGTAAAATCTTCCGAATATATTTTAATTTAAATGTATAAGTATTTAACGACTCTCATTAACATACTAAAGCAAAACTTAGTTAATTTTCAGTTAATATTACAAATACTGTATTAGTAACTTTA
>Ga0209487_1002863_pt1 | contig 13772 bp, 13 predicted proteins | sample Poulit2012_FD_187524 | JGI IMG/M metagenome (GOLD analysis project Ga0209487, IMG submission 187524) | Agricultural soil microbial communities from Georgia to study Nitrogen management - Poultry litter 2012 (SPAdes) (version 2) | ecosystem: Environmental > Terrestrial > Soil > Agricultural land... | reverse complement strand
GTGGTGAACCCGATCTGCTGCGCACCCGAGTTGTCCAGGAGGTCCGGTGGTCCCCTGCCACGAACCGGGGCTGCATCTCCGGAGCGATGTTCACCGTGCCCGAGACGTCGATCGAGATGTCCGGGAAGTTCTCCTCGGCGATGTCGGCGGAGAACTGGACATAGTCGATGCCGTAACCGCCATCGAAGATGACTGCATCCACCGAGGAGTCCTCCTCGACGCCGAACGGGTTCTCCGGGTCGACCTCACCGTTGCCGTTGCCGTTATCACCGTCGGTCGGATCGTCTCCGCCGCCACCGGTGGCACATGCGGCCAGGGTCACACCGACCGGAAGGCCCATGGCCGCCATCAGCACATGACGCCGGTTGATCGACGTGCTCTTCTTGTTCGTCATCGTTGACACCTTTCTATGGTCGAGGCGAATCGTCTCGCCGCGCTCTCAACTGGTCCGTCGGATCCGACCGGAGTACTGATCTTCGAGTCCGCGATTATGGTCATCACCCCCGGGTATGTTCGCCGAGATGTATACCGGTGGCACCTCACCCCGGGCGGCAATTCGTTCGGTGACGCCGAGGGTGAGTTGCTGGGCGATGTAGGCGCCGGTGATCGAGGACACAGCACCGGCGCTGATGTCGTCGCCGATCGAGACCGCGGCGTCACCGTAAGGCGCCAGGTTGTCGATCACGACGTCGGCGATCTCGCTGAGCCGCTTACCGCTGGTGTGCTTGGGTTCCACTGCGTTGGTGTGCTCCAGGCTGGTCACAGCAATCACTCGGTGGCCCCGTTCCTGCACGGCCAGGGCAAGGCCCACGATCGAGCCGTTCACTCCGGAGTTGGAGGCAATCACGAACACGTCCCTCGGGTCCCTCGGCGTGACTGCCAACAGTTCCTCGACCACGCCGGGGTCGCGCTCCAGATCCGGCCCCTGCAGTTCGGCAACATCCCGGTTGCCGAACAGGGCCACATCCCGCAGCGCCACGGCATTGGTGGGGATGAGGCCACCTGCGCGGCCGGCGATCTCCATCGCGAAGGCTTGGGAGTGGCCGGTGCCGAATGCCTGGATCACCCCGCCGCCGTCAAGGCACGCGGTCAGCAACTCGATCGCCGGATCCAGCTCACCGCCGTCGGCAGCGGCGTCCAGCCGCCGCAACCGCACGGAGACCTCCTCAGCGAAGGTGCTCATCGCACTCATCCGAACATTACCTCCTGGTCGCGATCTACTGGGTCGTGGTGCCTGCGTCCAGCCACCGCCCTGCCCGAGGCCTTCAGGCGGTTCACCGTTGCGGCATAGTCCTGTTGTGCCACCAGTAGGTAGAGCACATCGAGGACGAAGAGTTGGGAGTGCTTGGCCGATAGGTCCGCCGGATGCAGATAGAGCTCCGGGACTGCGGCCACCAGGCAGCGCCCGGCCAACTGGCCCAGGGGTGAGGTCTGCCGGTTGGTGATCGCCACCGTGCGGGCACCGGCGGACTGGGCCAGGGAGAGCATCTCGATCGTCTCCTTGGTTCGGCCGCTGTTGGAGATTCCGATCGCCACCGAGTTCTCGTTCTGCATTGAGGCGCTGGCCAGGCCTGCGTGGACATCACCCCAGGCGTGGGCATTGACGCCGATGCGATACAGACGTTGCTGCATCTCACTGGCCATCGCGCCACTGCCACCGGTGCCATAGATGTCCACATGTGCGCAGGTGGCGATGTCGCGTGCCACCTGGGCACACAGGCTGAGATCGACCAGCACAGCGGTGGCCTTCAACGAACGCTGGTGAGCATTGAGCAGCGTCCGCATCACCTCATCCGGGGAATCCGCAGGATCCAGGGATCGGCCGATCTCCGAGCGCCGCTCTTCATCGTTGTCGTCGCGGCCGGTGTCGGCCGCCACGCTGACCCGAAACTGGACATAACCGGGGTACCCCAGCAACCGGCAGAAGCGGGTCACAGTCGACGGTGAGGTGCCGGCCCGATCAGCCAGTTCGGTGATGGACATTCCCAGCGGTGCCGTCGCGTCGGCGAGCAACAGTTCAGCGATCTTGACCATCGCGGTCGACATCTGTGGCAAGTTGGCCTGGATCCGTTCCGACACGCGGATACCGTTATCCGCTGACCCGTGCCGATCGACCATGACCTGAAAATCCCTCTCACAACGCCGTGCTGGTCCATGAAAGGTATTCTCAGTGCCTCGAAGCGTCAAGCCTGCGTTCATTACAGAACGGTCACGATTCATCTCAGGAGCGAACTGTGCCTCATTTCCTTGCCGTCGACGCCGGGGGTACCTCTTCCCGAGCAACCGTCCTGACTGCGGACGGAACCTGCGTGGGCTATGGAACAGCGGGCGGCGGGAACCCGGTGTCCGCCGGACCCGAGCAGGCCGCTACGGCCGTGGTATCGGCGACGAAACAAGCACTGCGCGGCGCTGACCTCCAGCCCGACCAGCTCATTTCGGGGGTGGCGGGGATGGCCGGGGTCAGTGTGATCACCGGCGATGACTGGCTGGCCGGCGCCTTCCGCAGCGCCGGTATCCCGATCCGGCCGGTGATCCATCCGGACCTGCTGGCGATCTTCGCCTCCGGGTCACTGAGTCTGGATGGCTACGCGATGGTTGCCGGCACCGGAGCGATCGCTGTGCGAGTGCGTGGCGGCCGGATCGATGCGGTCGCCGATGGTCTGGGCTGGCTGATCGGCGATGAGGGCTCAGGGTTCTGGATCGGTCAGCAGGTGGTTCGTGCCGCCACTGCGGCTCTGGACGGACGCGGCCCGCAGACAGCCCTCTCGGCGCTGGTGCTGCAGGAACTCGGCATCGATGACGACCCCACGCCGGACAACCTCGGCCGCCCACTGGGGTTGCGCAACACCGTGGACGCGATCTACCACCTGCGGCCGGTGGACCTGGCCCGATTCGCGCCCCTCGCCTTCGCCGTACCCGGCGACCGCGTCGCCACCTCGATTATCCGCCATGCTCAGTCCGCGCTAGCCACCAGCCTGACGGCGGTGGTGCAGCCGGCCGTCGTCGGGCCGTTGATCCTGGGCGGGAGCGTACTGGTTCATCAACCGGATCTGACCACTCCCCTCCCCCAGGTACTCACCGACGCGGGCCATCCTGCCGACCTGCGGCCCGTGCCCGACGGTCTGCCCGGCGCCGCGGTCCTAGCCCTGCGCGAGGCCGGGGTGGCGGTCACCGCACAGGTGCAGGCGCAGATCGCGGCCAGCCTCCCACAGGCGCGGGCGGCTGCCGGGGCCTGAGGCGCTATGCGGTCGCCTCGGTCATCTCGCGCAGCTCCTTCTTCAGGTCGGCGATCTCATCGCGCAGCCGTGCGGCCAACTCGAACTGCAACTCTTCGGCGGCCGAGTGCATCTGATCGGACAGTTCCTGGATCAGGTCCGCCAGATCGCTGGCTGCGGCACCGGCCAGGGTGCTGCGGCCGGTGGTCTCGGTCCTGGCGGCCCGGCCGGTGCTGCGGCCCTTGCCCTGTTGGCGGTAGCCACCGGCGAGTAGTTCCTTGGTGTCTATGTCCTCGCGGGCGAGCATGTCGGTGATATCACCGATACGTTTCCGAAGCGGCTGCGGATCGACCCCGTGCTCGGTGTTGAACGCGATCTGCTTCTCCCGGCGCCGCGTGGTCTCATCGATCGCCTCCCGCATCGCGGCGGTGATGTCATCGGCGTACATGTGGACCTGACCGGACACGTTCCGGGCGGCCCGGCCGATGGTCTGGATCAAGGAGGTGCCTGAACGCAGGAACCCTTCCTTGTCTGCGTCCAGGATTGCCACCAGAGATACCTCCGGCAGGTCCAGACCCTCCCGCAACAGGTTGATACCCACGAGCACGTCGAAAGCTCCGCTGCGTAGCTCCCGCAGCAGTTCCACCCGGCGCAGCGTGTCGACCTCGGAGTGCAGATAGCGCACCCGCACATCGCGCTCCAGGAAATAGTCGGTCAGATCCTCGGCCATCTTCTTGGTGAGCGTGGTCACCAACACCCGCTCTTCGCGCTCAGTTCGCTGGCGGATCTCGGCCAGCAGGTCATCGATCTGCCCGGTGGTGGGTTTGACCACGACCTGCGGATCGACCAGACCGGTGGGCCGGATGATCTGCTCCACCACGCCGTCGGACTGGGACAGCTCATACCCGCCCGGGGTAGCGGACAGGTAGACCGTCTGCCCGATCCGGTCCAGGAACTCCTCCCAGCGCAGGGGGCGGTTGTCCATCGCTGAGGGCAGCCGGAAACCGTGCTCGACCAGCGTGCGTTTGCGGGACATGTCCCCTTCATACATGGCCCCGATCTGCGGCACGGTGACGTGGGATTCGTCGATGACCAGCAGGAAGTCCTCGGGGAAGTAGTCCAGCAGGGTGTGTGGGGCGGACCCGGCCGGACGTCCGTCGATGTGCCGGGAGTAGTTCTCGATCCCCGAGCAGCTGCCGATCTGGCGCATCATCTCGATGTCGTAGGTGGTGCGCATCCGCAACCGCTGGGCCTCCAGCAGCTTATTGCGGGACTCCAGCGCCTCGAGCTCGGCCGCCAGTTCTTCCTCGATCGAGGCGATCGCCCGTTCCATCCGTTCCGGACCGGCCACGTAGTGGGAGGCCGGAAACAGGAACGTCTCGGTCTCGGTCCGCAGTACCTCCCCGGTCAGCGGGTGCAGGGTGTAGAGGGCATCGATCTCATCGCCGAACATCTCAATCCGCAGTGCCAGTTCCTCATACACCGGGATGATCTCGATCGTGTCACCACGCACCCGGAACGTGCCCCGGGTAAAGGCCATGTCGTTGCGGGTGTACTGCATCTGGACGAACTGGCGCAGGAGGTCATCACGGTCGATCTGCTGGCCCACTCGCAGCGGCACCATCCGGTCGACGTACTCCTGGGGCGTGCCCAGTCCGTAGATGCAGGAGACCGAGGCGACCACGACCACGTCCCGGCGGGTGAGCAGGTGGTTGGTGGCGGAGTGGCGTAATCGCTCCACCTCGTCATTGATCGAGGAGTCCTTCTCGATGTAGGTGTCGGACTGCGGGACGTAGGCCTCGGGCTGGTAGTAGTCGTAATAGGAGACGAAGTACTCCACCGCATTGTTCGGCAGCAACTCCCGGAACTCATTGGCCAGTTGTGCGGCCAGGGTCTTGTTCGGAGCCATCACCAGGGTCGGTCGCTGCACCTGCTCGATCAGCCAGGCTGTGGTCGCTGATTTACCGGTACCTGTCGCACCGAGCAACACGATGTCCTTCTCCCCCGCCTGCAGGCGCTGGGTCAGTTCGGCAATCGCCGCAGGCTGATCTCCGGAGGGGGTGTACTCCGAGACCACTTCCATCGGCGCAACGGAGCGTTGCAGGTCCGTGACTGGTCGCATGGCACCACGGTACGACGCCCCACCGACATCCGGACACCGGGCACTCTGGGCCACTGGGGCCCGGGCAGTCCTGGCACAATCGTTGCTGTGTCCGAAGACCCTAAAATCCTCCCGGTCGATGACCGAGCAACCCTCTGGTCGGTACCCGCCTCCGAGCGTGCTGAGGCCTTGGCCAACCGCCCGCTGATCGTGCTGCTGCACGGCTACGGAGCCAGTGAACAAGACTTGGCCGGCCTGTTCGACGCCCTCGGCGCCGGGTACGTTCTGGCCAGTGTGCGCGCGCCCTTGCCGCTAGCCGGTATGGGCGGGGCCTACGCCTGGTTCCCGCTGGATCCCCAGCGTCCGGCACAACCCGATACCGCCTTGGCCGATGCGGCCACCCGGGGGGTGCTGGCGTGGTTGGAGCAGATCCACTCCCAGGTGCGGTCCCCCGCCCCGGTGGGCATCCTCGGGTTTAGTCAGGGCGCGGCCCTGAGCCTGCAGCTGCTGCGCCACCAGCCCGAGTCGTTCACCTGTGCAGTATTGCTCTCCGGTTTCGTGGTGCCCGGTCTGCACGGCGGTGATACCTCCCTGGCCCAGATCCGCCCGCCGGTTTTCACCGGTCACGACCCGGCCGATCCGATCATCCCGCCGGTGGCTACCGAACGCTTGACCGCCTTCGCCCAGGAACACACCGCCGTGACCAGCCGCCGCTACTCCGGTGCCGGGCATGGGATTACTGCCCAGGAGATGAACGACGTCGTAGCTTTCCTGGGCGAGCATCTGCCGCCGTCGCACTGATCACCCGGCCATCGGGTGCAGATCGACGCGCCACCAGGCAGGATGGAGAGGCATCTGGAATCGATCTCAGGAGGACTTTTCATGGCTCAGACCGCCGTCAACAAGGCCAGCACCGCGTGGGAAGGGGACCTGTTCAACGGGTCCGGGCGCACCACCTTTGACACGTCCGGAATCGGCACCTTCGATGTCTCCTGGAAGGCCCGTTCCGAGCCCGGCGCAGGCACCACTAACCCCGAGGAACTCATCGCTGCGGCGCACGCCTCGTGCTACTCGATGGCACTGTCGAATGAACTTGCCTCGAACGAGACTCCGCCCACATCGGTGCACACCTCTGCTCAGGTCTCCTTCGTTCCCGGTACCGGCATCACCGGAATCACGCTGACCCTCAACGCGACTGTCGAAGGCATCAGCAAGGACGAATTCCAGCAGATCGCCGAAGCCGCCAAGGACGGCTGCCCGGTTTCCCAGGCACTCGCCGGGGTGCCGATCACCCTGGAGGCTACCTTGGCCTGAGACCAAGATCGCGGGCTCGTGCGCAGCATATTCCTGGGCACGGGCCCGCGGTGTTTCAATCGCGGGTGGTGGCCCGCTCGATCAGAACCTCGAGGGTGTCCAGCAGTTGGTCGATCGCATCCTGGGCCGGGTCCCCCATCGCATCGAACCCACCGGCCAGGTAGATCCGAGTAGTCGTCGGGTACCGCTCCGGGTCGAAGTAATCCACCCAGAACGCGCTCATCGATTCCCAGTACTCCTCGATGCCTTGTCCGGTGGTATCGCGGTCCATCCGATCGGCGAGTGCCGCACGCGCCATCCCCTGGATCACCGAATCGACCAGTCCGACCATCTGAGCCACCACCGTCTCATCGAGTCCGGTATCGATCAGCGTGCTCAGTCCGGACTCCTGGGCATCGAGCACATTCGGCGCCAGCGGGGAGCGCCACATATTGGTCTGCAGGATCCAGGGATGGGTCAGGTAGAGCCGGTAGTGCTCCAGGGCGTACTGGCTGAGCCCGGCGCGCCACGGTCCCGGCGACTGCGGCAAATCCAGTTCACCGTAGGCACGATCGATCATCAGATCGATCAGCTCGGCGCGACCCGGTACATAGGTGTACAGCGACATCGTGCCCACACCGAGTTCCTTGGCCACCTGTCGCATCGATAAGCCGGCCAGGCCCTCGCGCTCGACCACCCGCAGGCCCGCGGTGACGACCTCGGCCAGAACGAATCGCGGCTTGCGGCCCCGTGCGGCGGGCTCTGGCTCCTCCCAGAGCAGCGCTAGACGACGGGCGGCCTCCGGGGTTCGTACGACGTCGTGATATCCATCGGCCCGCGCCTTCGCATGCCGCGGTTCGTCACCGTCGCAGACCCCGTCCGGATCATGTGATGCGCTCATTGTCGTACATAGTATGTTAAATTGACCCGGCCGTTTCAGTACGCCGTACGAGAGGATCGTATCCCCGGTGATCGAAGCCAGAAGTTTGACCAAGACCTTCCGCCGCAAGAAGGACCTGGTCGAAGCCGTCAAACACATCGACGTCGACGTCGCCGAGGGTGAGCTGGTCGCCTTCCTCGGTCCCAACGGCGCCGGTAAGTCCACCACGTTGCGAATGCTCACCAGCCTCCTGGCTCCTACCTCGGGCCTGGCCCGGGTCGCCGGCCACGACGTCGCCACCGCACCAGCTCAGGTCCGGGCCAATATCGGCTATATCGGTCAGGGCAACGGTGGCGGATTCTCCTACCGGGTCCTGGACGAGTTGCACAACCAGGGCAGGTTCTATGCCCTCCCCCGCGCCGAGTACCGCACCCGCGCGGCAGAGCTGCTCACCGCCCTGGAGCTCAACGGTCTGCAGAAGCGCACTGTGCAGAGCCTTTCCGGCGGCCAACGTCGACGGTTGGACGTGGCGATGGGGCTGATGAATCGGCCACCCCTGCTCTTCCTGGACGAACCGACCACCGGTCTGGATCCACACAGCCGCGCCAACCTGTGGGAGCACATCTCTGCGATGCGCGACCGTTACGGGATGACCTTGGTGCTGACTACCCATTACCTGGACGAGGCCGACAGCATGGCCGAACGAGTGATCGTCATCGACCATGGCACGATCATTGCTGACGACACCCCGGACGCCCTGAAACGCGACCATGCCGATGACGTGATCACCCTGGAGGTGGACACCGCCGACCCCGGACCGGTGCGCGCCGCCCTGCCCGGGTTCGACCTCGATATTGCGGCCCGCGGGCACGAGCGGTTACGCCTGCAGATTCGTTCCTACCGCGGTCGGGACCGCCTCCCGGAGGTCATCGAGACCCTGCGCCTGGCCGGCCTGACGGTGACCTCGGCCGATCTCAATCGCGCCAGCCTCGACGACGTCTTCCTGAACCTGACCGGCCGGAGCCTGCGAGAGGACGCTGCCTGATGACCGATACCACCACCCTCGCCGCGCCCTCGACGCCGGCCCTCGATCCGCAGCAGGCCACTACCCGGTCCTTTTTCACCGATCTGGGGGCGGTGTTCAGCCGCGAGATTCTGACGGTATTGCGCGATCCGTTCATGCTGATCTTCTCCCTGCTGCAACCACTGGTCTTCCTCGGACTGTTCGCTCCGCTGCTGACCGGGGCGATGGGCGGGTTCGGTGTGGGCAGCACCGCCGACACGCTGCAGTGGTTCGTCCCCGGGGTGATCGTGATGATCTCGCTGTTCGGGACGGCGATGTCCGGATCGAATCTGCTGTATGAACAGATGACTGGGTCCTATGAGCGGGTGCTGGCCACACCACTGTCCCGTTCGGCTATCCTGGCCGGCCGTTCACTGAAGGAATTTGCCCCACTGGTCGTTCAGGGATTGCTGATCGCGGTGCTCGCGATGCCGTTCGGGTTCAGCCTGTACCCGCTGCACCTGCTGGCGGGCCTGGCCCTGCTCGGGGTGTTCGGTATCGGTATCGGCGCGCTCTCGATCAGCCTGGCGCTGCTGTCCAAGAACCGAGAGTGGCTGTTCTGGAGCGTGCAGCAGTCGCTGATGTTCCCGCTGCTGATCCTGTCCGGGATGATGCTGCCGTTGGAGTCGGGGCCGGGCTGGATGCAGACCGCGGCACAATTCAACCCGCTGACCTACATCGTGGAGGCCGAACGGGCGTTGCTGGGTGGTTCTTTCACCGACCCGGCGGTGTTGTGGGGCCTGATCGCCGCGATGGCGACCTGCATCATCGGAGTGGCCCTGGGTATCCGTGCCACCCGCCGAACTATCTGAGCGCCAGCGCGCCGGCCCGGGGTATCCCGGGCCGGCGCTCAGCGCTCGGGCGGAGTCCAGTTCGTCTGCTCGGTCCAGGTGCGCAATCGGGGCCAGATCTCGTTGAACCATGGCTCCTTGGCCTGCGCGTAGGCCCTGGAGCCGCCCCCGGCTGCGACCAGCACCCGTTTGACCTCGGTGTACTCATCACGGATGTCACCCTCGGCCCGCAGCCAGTCCCGGAACGCCAGGGCGAACCGCCAGCCCGGGCCGCCGACCACCCGCAGGTGGACGTGCACCGGGCGGGCTGGATCAGCGCTGGCGTGGAAGCGTTTGGCCCAGCGTTCCGGGCCTGGATCATCGGGTTTGGCATTGTCGGTGGTGATATCTACTCGTCGGGGGAAGCCGGCTTCGCGCAATGCCTCAGCGATCTGGTCGGCGTCGGCCAGTGTCTGCACACCCAGCTGCAGGTCCAACACGTCCTTGGCCGGCAGGCCGGGCACGGCGGTGGATCCGATGTGGTGGGCGGTGCGGATCCGTTGCCCCAGTTGACGGCGCAGCCGGTCGAGAATCAGTTCGGCCTGCACCGCCCAGGTACGTGGAGGTGGCGGGCCGGTGACGATACGCACGGGGCCGGCTGGTTTCGCGATCTGGCCCCGGGAGATGTTCTGGGCATACGGAGCAAGGCGGGTGCGCCACAGCTGCTCGAGGCCCGCCCGGGTCTGCTCCTGGGGCCCTTCGGTGTCCAGCCACACATCGGCGACTTTCCGTCGTTCGTCGTCGTCGGCCTGAGCTCGGATCCTGGCCAGGGCATCGGCTTCGGCCATTCCCCGGCCGCTGGTCAACCGGCGCAGGCGTTCGGTTTCACCGGCCCCGGCGACCAGCACCAGGTGGTAGCGGTGGGCCAGGTCGTTCTCGACGATCAGTGGTACGTCATGGACGACGATCGCCGCATCGGGCAACTCGGCGATCTGCTCTGCGGTGCGGCGGGCCACCAAGGGGTGCACGATGGCGTTCAACGCGGCCAGGGCCTCGGAGTCGGCGAAGACGAGTCGGCCCAGCGCCGCTCGGTCCAGCCCGCCGCCGGGGGTGAGGATCTGCTGGCCAAAAGCAGCCACCACCTCCGCCAGACCCTCGGTACCGGCGGCGACCACGTCCCGGGCGAGTTGGTCGGCATCGATCAGATGGGCGCCCTGGTCGCTCAGCACCGCGGCGGCGGTGCTCTTGCCGGCAGCGATCCCGCCGGTCAGTCCGATGTGCAACACAGTCCCGACCCTATCGCCGGCTCCCCTGCCGGCTCAGTCGATAGCGCCGGCTGCTACCCGCAGGTCGGTCGAGGTGCGCAGGGCACAGTCCGCTGCCACCTGCACCGCAGCCACCGCCGAGTCGATACTGAGGTTCTCCGCCGGGGGTAGGTGGATGAACCCGGCCCGGGACACAGTCTCGGCGGCAGTGCCCGAGGTGGCGTGGGGCCCGACCGGTGGGGCCGATGCGTGCAGGGCTGCGTACATCACCGCATTGCATCCGTAGGTACCGGCGCTCAGCGACAGCCTTGCCTCGACGCCCTGATCCTGCACCTCTCGGCACATCGCCTTCACCGGCAGGGTGGTGAAGTAGGCACTCGGACCGCCGGGCACCACCGGCTGATCGACCGGTTGGGACCCGGTGTTGTCCGGGATCCGGGCATCGATCAGATTGATCGCCACCCGCTCGAAGCTGATCTCCTCCCGGCCCGGCGCAAGACCCAGGCTCAGCACCACCTGCGGCCGGTACTCGCGCACCAGCTGCTGCATCTGTGGCACGGCACGGGAAAAATCGACCGGAAGCGTCACCGCATGCCAGTCCGGCCGGGCCCCTAGAGCCTCGGCTACCTCCTGGGAGGGGTTGGTGGTGAACTGCCCGAACGGTTCGAACCCGGTGATCAGGACCTGGGGTGGAGCCATGACGCTCACACTACTGCCAGAACGCGGCCCCGGACGTTCACGCGGATAAGAGTCCCGCCGTCGGCGGCGCAAAACCGAGCGGGCCCCGCACCCATCTGGTGGATGCGGGGCCCGGAACGCGTGACCGGCTGAATCAGTTGCCGGTGAGCTTCTCCCGCAGTGCGGCCAGGGCCTCATCGGAGGCCAGCGTGCCGCCGGCGTCCACCGGATCGGAGGTGTAGCTGGAGGAAGCCTCCGGGGCGGGCTCCTCCGCGCTTGCCGGCGCCTCGGCGTCGGCGTCCATCGCTTCGGCAACCTGCTTCCGGTGGGCCTCCCAGCGCTCGTGCGCCTGTGCGTACTGGCTCTCCCAAGCCTCGCGCTGGGCCTCGTACCCTTCCATCCACTCGTTGGTCTCGGGGTCGAAGCCCTCGGGGTACTTGTAGTTGCCCTGCTCGTCGTACTCGGCGGCCATACCGTACAGCGACGGGTCGAACTCGTCGCTGGCGGGGTCCACACCCTCGTTGGCCTGCTTCAGGGACAAGGAGATCCGGCGACGCTCGAGGTCGATGTCGATGACCTTGACGAAGACCTCCTCATCGACCTTGGCGACCTGCTCGGGCAGTTCCACGTGGCGCTGAGCCAGCTCAGAGATGTGCACCAGGCCCTCGATGCCGTCCTCGACACGGACGAAGGCACCGAAGGGCACCAGCTTGGTGACCTTACCGGGCACCACCTGGCCGATCGCGTGGGTGCGGGCGAAGGCCTGCCACGGGTCTTCCTGGGTGGCCTTCAGCGACAGCGAGACCCGCTCGCGGTCGAAGTCCACGTCGAGTACCTCGACGGTAACCTCCTGGCCGACCTCGACGATCTCGTTCGGGTGGTCGATGTGCTTCCAGGACAGTTCGGAGACGTGCACCAGACCGTCCACACCACCCAGGTCCACGAAGGCACCGAAGTTGACGATGGAGGAGACCACACCGGGGCGTACCTGGCCCTTGGCGAGGGTCTGCAGGAAGGTGGAGCGAACCTCGGACTGGGTCTGCTCCAGCCAGGCCCGGCGGGAGAGCACCACGTTGTTCCGGTTCTTGTCCAGCTCGATGATCTTGGCCTCGATCTCACTGCCGATGTAGGGCTGCAGGTCCCGCACCCGGCGCATCTCCACCAGAGAGGCCGGCAGGAACCCGCGCAGACCGATGTCCAGGATCAAGCCGCCCTTGACGACCTCGATGACGGTACCGGTGACGACACCGTCGGATTCCTTGATCTTTTCGATGCTGCCCCAGGCGCGCTCGTACTGGGCGCGCTTCTTGGACAGCAGCAGCCGGCCCTCCTTGTCCTCCTTCTGCAGGACCAGGGCCTCAACGTGCTCACCAACCTCGACGACCTCTTCGGGGTCGACGTCGTGCTTGATGGAAAGCTCGCGGGAAAGAATGACGCCTTCGGTCTTATAACCGATGTCGAGGAGAACCTCGTCCCGGTCGACCTTGACGACAGTGCCCTCGACGATGTCGCCGTCATTGAAATACTTGATGGTCGCGTCGACGGCTGCGAGGAACTCGTCTTCCGAGCCGATGTCGTTGACCGCGACCGACGGGACGTTCGCCGAAGCGGGGGTGGTAATAGTCATTGAGTTTCTGGACTCCGTTGCGGACAGGGATCGTTGGGGCAAAGTGACAGATGGCACAGCATCCGCCGTTCCGAGCGGGCCCCGGTGTGGCCGAGCATGCTGATCCAGCAACTACCCCACATGCGGGCCCCCACGCATCCGGGCAGGTGGACACGAAGCGCCATAGACCATCGTAGACGCTGACAGCAACGCCCGGCAACGTGAGGTGTCCCCCAGTTTCGTTCGGCGTCAACATCGTTAGGCTCGGAGTATGGCATCGTCGCAGCGCCCCTGGTTGGTCACCGTGGTGACGGTCTCCGACCGCAGTGCAGCGGGACTCCGGGACGATAGTTCGGGGCCAGCTGCCGAAGCCTATCTGGCCGACCAGGGATACCAGGTCACCCGAGCGCTGGTGCCCGACGGCGTGGGCCCGGTTCGCACCGCGGTCACCGAGGCTGTGGCCGCCGGGGCGGACGTGGTGCTCACCCTGGGTGGGACCGGTATCGGCCGCAACGACCGCACCCCGGAAGCGGTGCGGTCGTTGCTGGATCTGGAGCTGCCCGGCATCGCAGAGGCGATCCGGGCGCACAGCCGCCACCAAGTACCGGCCGCCATCCTCTCCCGAGGTGTCGCCGGCACGATCGACACCACCATCGTGGTGACCCTGCCCGGCTCGACCGGTGGGGTGCGCGACGGCCTCGAGGTGCTGGTGCCGGTGCTGCCGCACGCGCTGGACCAACTCGCCGGGGGTGATCACCGATGACCCTGATCCAGGTCACCACCGATCGACTCGGAATGGCCGAGCATCTCGCCGCGGTGGACGATGAGCACTGCGGCGCAGTCGTCTCCTTCATCGGACAGGTCCGTAACCACGATGCGCAGGCCCCCGGCACGGTCACCG
>Ga0209487_1002862_pt1 | contig 13774 bp, 10 predicted proteins | sample Poulit2012_FD_187524 | JGI IMG/M metagenome (GOLD analysis project Ga0209487, IMG submission 187524) | Agricultural soil microbial communities from Georgia to study Nitrogen management - Poultry litter 2012 (SPAdes) (version 2) | ecosystem: Environmental > Terrestrial > Soil > Agricultural land... | reverse complement strand
TCAGATGGTGATTTATGTTCCGAAAATAGGCGAAAATCCACCGATAGAATCTACGGTAGCACAAGAACCACTAGAAGGAGGGGAAGAAGAAACAACAAAAATAAATATCAATGAAGCAGATAAAGAGGCTCTAATGACTCTGAATGGTATTGGAGATTCTAAGGCTGAAAATATCCTTTCTTATCGAGAAGAAAATGGATTATTTAAAACCATTGAGGAGTTAAAAAATGTTTCAGGTATTGGTGAGGCGACATTTAATCATTTAAAAGATTCGATTATAGTCGGTTACTAGACATGCGCCCAAGCAAAATTGCTTCCTTTTATAACGTTTAGTATAATTTGACTGTTATAATTGAAAATACAAACGATAAATGGAGGATTTATAAATGACAAAACGTATTCCTTGGGATCAGTATTTTATGGCGCAAAGTTTATTAATTTCAACGCGAAGTACTTGTACAAGATTAGCTGTTGGTGCAACGATTGTACGAAATAAACGTGTAATTTCTGGTGGTTATAATGGGTCGGTTAGTGGCGATGCTCATTGTATTGATGCAGGTTGCAAAGTGGTAGATGGGCATTGTGTGCGAACAATTCATGCCGAAGCCAACGCCATCTTACAGTGTGCAAAGTTTGGTAGTCCAACAGAAGGGGCAGATATTTATGTTTCCTATTTTCCTTGTTTGCAATGTACAAAGATGATTATCCAAGCAGGAATTAAAAATATATATTACTTACATGACTACAATAATAATGAATATGCAAAAGAGTTGTTGGAACATGCGGATATTAAAATAATAAAAGTAGATATGCCGGAGGACTTTTTCCAAAAGGTTCCAGTAGATTTCTCAAAATAATAACTAGTAATCGAGTGATATGAATGACAAAAGGTTTATGGATTTTTCCAGCAATAGCTTGTATTCCGCTGTTAATTATAGGCGTGACCCATCATTTTTGGTTGGGCATTGTACTCTATGTCTTTTGGTTCATTCGTATTCTCTGTTTAAAACACAAAGAGACTTTAATTATGACAGTGCTTATTAATTTACTGTTTTGTGGGGCTTTGTTTTTTCATCAAAATAGAAACCAGACGAAATTAGACCCAGTAGAACGAGAATTTATAATTTTCCCAAGAGCTTCTTCCGTAAAAATAGACGGAGATAGCTTTCGATTTGAAGGAGTTGTTCAATCAGAAACATGCACCGAAAAAATTGTGGTTCATTATCGACTAAAGACAGAGGCTGAAAAAGAAAAATGGAGTCAGAGATCATTAACTGATTCTTTATACATCAAGGGAGAATTAAAGGAACCTTCTGAAAACAGAAATTTCTATCAATTTAATTATCGTGATTATTTAAATCAGCAAAATATTCATTGGCAACTAGAAGCTGAAAATATTCAACATGTGGAATCTGAAGAGTTAAAAAAACCTATGTTTTCTTTTATGGAATCCTTGCGGGTTAAAATTTTTCATTATATTGATGAGACCTTCCATCCACTAATTGGTTCCTATTTAAAAATATTATTATTTGCGGATAAACGTGATTTTTCTGAACTCACTTTAAAAAACTATCGCGCAATTGGTGTGATTCATTTATTTAGTATCTCAGGCTTTCATATTAGTTATTTAGTTCGTCTTATTCGTCATTTGCTATTGCGACTGGGTATTACTCATGAACGAACCAATCTTGTTCTCATATTTATTTTACCTTTTTATTGTTGGTTAGCTGGTTTAGGAGTCAGTATATTTCGAGCAACCTTCCACTCATTTATTATTCTAGTAGGGCAAATAAGAAAAATAAAAATTACTCCATTAGATGCTTGGTCTTTTACAATCTTAATTGCTCTCTTTTTAAATCCTTATCAAGCACTTGGTATTTCTTTTCAGCTGAGTTATTTATTGAGTGGTTTGTTTATTTTAATGAGCAATCAAGATTGGATACAAAAATTAACCGCCTTTTTACAAAATGGCTTATTTTCCTTAATGAGTACATTGGCTAGTCTACCTATTCTAGCCTATCATTTTTTTGAATTTTCTTGGATCACTATTTTTACAAATATTTTGTTTATTCCATTTTTTACATATATATTTTTTCCAGCGTTGCTAATTCTCTTTTGTGTATCTCCTTTGATAGCTTCTACTTTTTTATTTTCTCTTTTAAATGATTTATTGGCAGCTATAATTATTTTACTGGAAAAGGGCTTGACTCTATTCAATAAAACATTCGACTTTTCTTTTGTTATTGGACGTCTGCCTATTTTAGTTACTTTGTTCTTTATTTGGTGTATCTTTAAAATCCTCTCCAACATAGAAAATAAGAAATGGCCTTCTTTTATTTCTGTGGGGGGTTTGTTATTTAGTTTGTTTTTTTATCAAATTTCTCCTGTTGGTTATGTCTTAGTGCTAGATGTTGGGCAGGGAGATTCGATTTTAATTAAAGAACCCATAACTGGAAAAGTAACGATGATTGATACAGGAGGGGAAGTTAGTTGGGGGACTGAAGAAGCCTGGCAAAAAAGGGATCAGAATTATTCAATCGGAAGTCAAACGATTGCTCCCTCGTTAAAATCTCTAGGAATTTCCCGTGTGGATTGTTTATACATTACCCATGCGGATACAGATCATTGTGGAGAAATTCAAAGTCTTGGAAATTGCTTGCCGATTAAAAAAATTGTTGCAACAAAAGCAACATTTAAAGATGAAATGATTCAAAAACAAATTCAAACTTTAAAAAATACCAAATTACAAATCATCAAACCGCCGTCAGTTGTAGAGTACCCAACAAAAAATACACTGGCTATTTATCCTATAAATGAAGAAGAAAGTAAAAATAACGATTCTTTAACTTTGTATGTTAAAATAGGGGAAGATACATGGCTTTTTACAGGAGATATACAAACAGAAGCTGAACAAGAAATAAGAGTCCGTTACCCTAATTTAAGAGTAAACAATTTAAAAGTGGCTCATCATGGAAGTAAAACTTCTACTACACAAGAATTATTAAATCAAATTCAACCTCATCAAGCTTTTATTTCAGCAGGAAAAAATAATTCATATGGTCATCCAAATGAAGAAGTTCTAAAACGATTAGAAGAGATGAATATTCACACATTCACTACAGCTGAACAGGGAGCGATAATGGTTAAATACTATAAAATTCCTTTTGTAAAACATTGGTTTATCAAAACTTATACAGTATATAAAAATTAGGTGAAAAAATGAAAAATATCCAAAAAGAATTAGCGAATATTAAAAAAGGCAATTATGCTCCAATCTATTTAGTTCTTGGAGAAGAGCGCTATTTTATTGAACAGATACGTGAAACAATCATAGAAGAAGCTTTAGATGAAGAAGCAATGGATTTAAATTTTTCTAGTTTCGACATGGAAGAAGATACGATTAATGATGCTTTGTTTGAAGCATCCTCCTTTCCATTTTTTGGTGATCAAAAAGTAGTTTTTGTACAGAATCCCTATTTTTTAACAGGTAAAAAAGTAAAAAATGCTCCCAATCATAATATAGATGAATTAGAAGAGTACATAAAAAATCCAGCTGAATTTACGATTTTGGTCTTGTTTGCGCCTTATGAAAAATTAGATCGACGCAAGAAAATCACGAAATCTTTAGAAAAAAATGCTCAATTCATTGATGTCTCATCTCCTTATCCTAATGAAGTTAATCGATATGTTAAAGAAATCATAAAAGAAAAAGGTTATCAAATGACGGATGGTGCTTTTCAATTATTTATGGAAAGAACAGACGGTCAGCTAACGAAGATGATGCATGAACTAAGTAAGTTGTTTTTATATCATGTGGATTCGAAAAAAATAACCAAAGATTCCATTCAATATTTAGTTCCAAAATCTTTGGAACAAAATGTCTTTGAATTGAATACTTTAGTTCTTAACAATCAAGTAGAAGCTTCCATTGAAGCTTATCATGATTTACTAGTGCAAAAAGAAGAGCCCATTAAGATTGTAGCTTTACTCATTTCACAGTTTCGTTTGCTTTTGCAGGTGAAAATTTTAAAAAAACAAGGCTATCCCCAAGGAGATATTGCAAAAGTCCTTAAAGTTCATCCCTATCGCGTGAAATTAGCTTTACAAAATGTTCAACGTTATGATCAAAAATTGTTATCCGAAGCTTTAGATTATTTAATTGATGCCGATTATAAAATGAAAACCGGACAAATTGATCAAGAATTACAGATTGAATTATTTATTATGCGTTTTGCCCAACAAAGTAAAGTTTACAGTTGATTCTTTGCTTCTAAGGAACAACAAAAAATATTTTTAATAATTGCTTTTTTCTTTAAAATTTTGTATACTATAAAATGTTAAAATATTAGGGTACTTTATTTAACTACTCAATGAATAATATTTAAATGATAGATTATCTGAAAAGGAGTGTTTTAGATGGCAACATCAGCACAAGCTAAAAAACGTGTTCGTCAAAATGAAAAAAATAGAGCACGTCAAAAAGGACAAGCAACCGCAACTCGTTCAGCCATTAGAAAAGTGATTGCTGCTGCAGAAGAAAATGCAGAGAATACAAATGAGTTATTAAACGATGCACTTGGTCTAATTGATTCAGCAGCAAGCAAAGGATTAATCCACAAGAACAAAGCTGCACGAGAAAAATCACGTTTACAAAAAATAGTAAACAACCAATAAAACAATGAATCAAAATTAAACAAAAAGCTCATCTGGTGATTGTAAATTGTCCAATAACGATCTGGTTATTTGGAAGAGAAAACAATCAATCAGAGGGCTTTTTTACTGTTATTATGTTATGCTTTTAATGGAAATTATTACGGAAAGGAATCGGTTATGGAAGAAGCAAAATTTAAGTTGCATTCTAAATATAAGCCTAGTGGGGATCAACCAACAGCGATTAAAGATATTGTTGAAGGAATCCGAAAAGGCGAAAAGGAGATTACACTCCTAGGTGCAACGGGAACAGGTAAAACATTTACCATGTCGAATGTTATCGAGCAAGTAAACAAGCCAACATTAGTGATTGCACATAATAAAACCTTAGCAGGTCAGTTATATTCTGAGTTTAAAGAGTTCTTCCCGGAAAATGCTGTGGAATATTTTGTGAGTTATTATGATTATTACCAACCAGAAGCTTATGTTCCTTCAACCGATACTTTCATTGAAAAAGATGCAAGTATCAATGATGAGATAGATAAACTTCGTCATTCTGCGACGAGTTCCTTAGTTGAACGTCGCGACACGATTGTAGTGGCTTCTGTTTCTTGTATTTATGGGTTAGTAAATCCAGAAGATTATAAAGAGCATGTGAAGTCACTGCGTGTTGGAGCGGAGATGAGTCGTGATGAGTTGTTGCATATGTTGGTAGATATGCAATTTGAACGAAATGATATTGATTTTCAACGAGGACGTTTTCGTGTTCGTGGAGATAGTGTGGAGATTTTTCTTCCTTCTAGAGGAGAAGTAACGGTACGAGTAGAGTTTTTTGGAGATGAAATTGATCGTATTCGAGAAATAGATTCTCTAACCGGGGAAATTCAAGCAGATTTAGATTATGTTGCTATTTTCCCAGCAACTCATTTCGTTTCTACTGAGGAACAAAATAGAGTAGCTATGTCTTCAATTAGTGAAGAGTTAGAGGAACGATTGAAGGTTTTAGAAAAAGAGAATAAGTTATTAGAGGCTCAAAGATTAGAACAAAGAACAAATTATGATTTAGAAATGTTACTAGAAATGGGCTATGTATCTGGAATTGAGAACTATTCACGTCATTTAGACGGTCGGAAACCAGGAGAACCTCCATATACTTTATTAGATTTTTTCCCATCAGATTCTTTGTTTATTGTGGATGAATCGCATATTACTATGCCACAGATTCGGGGAATGTATAAAGGTGACCGTTCACGTAAAGAAATGCTTGTGGAACATGGTTTCCGTTTGCCGAGTGCATTGGACAACCGACCATTAACCATTGAAGAATTTGAAGAACGCGTACCACAAATCACTTATATTTCAGCAACACCTGCCGATTATGAAAAAGAACGTTCCTCTCGAATTACAGAGCAAATTATTCGTCCAACCGGTTTATTGGATCCATTGATTGATGTACGACCAATTGAAGGACAAATCGATGATTTAATAGAAGAAATTAATCGGCGAGTAGAGCGTGATGAACGGGTCTTTATTACGACATTAACGAAAAAGATGGCAGAAGATCTTACCGATTACTTTAAAGAGGTAGGGATAAAGGTTGAATATTTACACAGCGATGTAAAAACCCTGGAACGAACAGAGATTATTCGTAATTTACGAATGGGTGAGTTTGATGTTTTAATTGGGATTAACCTCCTTCGAGAAGGACTGGATGTCCCTGAAGTTTCTTTAGTCGCCATATTAGATGCAGATAAAGAAGGCTTTTTACGTAATGAGACTTCTTTAATTCAAACGATTGGCCGTGCCGCTCGTAATGAAAATGGACAAGTTTTGATGTATGCGGATCATATTACACGATCCATGCGTGTGGCTATTGATGAAACGCAAAGACGTCGTGCCATCCAAACAGAATATAATGAAAAACATGGAATTACTCCAACAACGATTCATAAAGAAGTACGAGATCTGATTAGTATATCTACCATTGTTGAAGATATGGATTCGGATTTCTCTGTGGAAAATATTAATAAATTAACGCAAGCAGAAAAACGAGAATTGATTGAAACATTAGAGCTTGAAATGCGTCATGCAGCGAAAGAATTAGAATTTGAAAAAGCAGCATCTATTCGAGATGCGATGCTAGAACTACAAGCAAACTCCTAATTAAAAATGTGTCAAATAGCGGAGCTATTTCATTTAAAGACTTGATTATTTAAGCGATGTTTAGTATATTAATTAAGGTATTTGATTCGTAAATACTATGACCATTACTTGGATAAATGAATCACCAACATTATCTCGGTAAATGGATTCGACAAAAAAGAGAGGTGAAGAACATGACATTATCACAAGATGAAAAACAAAGAATTATTGAAGAGTATGCACGTCATGAAGGAGATACTGGTTCTCCAGAAGTACAAATTGCTTTATTAACAAATGAAATTAACAATTTGAATGATCACATGCATACACATCATGGAGATTATCATTCACAACGTGGTTTAATGAAAAAAATTGGTCATCGTCGTAATTTACTTGCTTACTTACGTAAAAAAGATATTACTCGTTACCGTGACTTAATTCAAAAATTAGGCTTACGTCGTTAATTAGTATAAGTATGAATGCGGGATTCTCTTGAATCTCGCTTTCTTTTTAAAGAAAACATAGAGAAAAGAATCAGGGGGTATACAACTACTATTCAAATGTGAAATTTTAACTGTACCAAACACTTTTAAAATTTGACCTTTGTTTAGTAGTAGCCTTCCTGTTTCGAATGAGAAAAAGGAGAAAATTATGTCCGAAAAAAAAGTATTTAAAACCCAAGTAGCAGGACGTGAACTGGTTGTAGAAATTGGTCAAGTAGCCAAACAAGCTTCCGCTGCTGCTTTATTACGTTATGGAGAAACCGTTGTTTTGTCTACAGTGGTAGGTAGTGAAAAACCATCTACGTTACCATTTTTTCCATTAACCGTAAACTACGAAGAGAAAATGTATGCAGTAGGGAAAATTCCTGGTGGTTTTATTAAACGTGAAGGTCGACCATCTGAGCATGCAACTTTGACCTCTCGTTTAATTGATCGCCCAATTCGTCCTTTGTTCCCAGAAGGATATCGTAATGAAGTTCAAATTATCAATACAGTACTCTCTGTTGATCCAGATAATTCTCCAGAGATGACTGCTATGTTAGGTTCAAGTCTTGTTTTAGGCATTTCAAAAATTCCTTTTGCAGGTCCAATTGCCGGCATTAACGTGGGTCGTGTAAATGGTGAACTCGTTTTAAATCCTACTGAAGAACAAACAGAAGCTTCCGATATGAATGTGACAGTTGCCGGAACAAAACAAGCTATAAATATGGTCGAAAGTGGTGCAGAACAAGCATCAGAAGCTGATTTGTTAGAAGCTTTATTGTTTGGGCATAAAGCCGTACAAGAATTAAATGAATTTCAAGAACAAATCATCGCTGAAATTGGTGAAGAAAAGATGGAAGTGGAATTATTGCTTCCAAGCCAAGAACTAACAGACGAAATTACGGCTGCCTATAATGATAGCATGAAAGAAGCTATTCAAATTTATGATAAGCAAGAACGTGCAGAAGCTACAGAAGCTTTAAAAGAAGCAGTGGTTGAAGCGTATGAAATTAAATATGCAGAAACTGACATATCTGAAGAAGAATTAAAAGCTTTATTAAACGATGTAAAAGAAGTGGTGAATAATCTTGAAAAAGATGAAGTTCGCCGTTTGATTACAAAAGAAAAAATCCGCCCAGATGGTAGAGGTATTGAAGAAGTACGCCCACTTGAATCTATTGCAGGATTATTGCCACGAGTACATGGATCAGGCTTATTCACACGAGGACAAACACAGGCTTTATCTACGACTACATTAGGACCACTAAATGAATACCAAGTCATAGACGGATTAGGTAGTGAAGAGAAGAAAAGATTTATTCACCATTATAACTTCCCGAATTTCTCTGTTGGTGAAACTGGAAGAGTAGGCGCACCAGGCCGTCGTGAAATTGGACATGGTGCTCTTGGTGAAAAAGCTCTAAGACCAGTTATTCCTAGTGAAGAAGAGTTTCCATATATGATCCGAGTTGTTTCAGAAGTCTTAGAATCAAACGGCTCTTCGTCACAGGCAAGTATTTGTGGAGCAACCCTTTCTTTAATGGATGCAGGTGTTCCAATCAAAGCTCCTGTTGGTGGGATTGCTATGGGACTTGTAATGGAAGATGAAGATTATACGATTTTGACGGATATCCAAGGTTTAGAAGACCACTTAGGGGATATGGACTTTAAAGTAGCTGGAACTCGTGAAGGAATTACTGCTTTACAAATGGATATTAAAATCGAAGGGATCACTCCTAAAATACTTGAAGAAGCTCTAGAAGCTGCTAAAAAAGCTCGTTACCATATTTTAGACAACATTGAAGCTGAAATTTCAAAACCACGGGAAGAATTAAGTGCCTATGCACCTAAAATTGAATCAATGAATATCAATCCAGATAAGATTAAAGTAGTGATCGGTAAAGGTGGCGAAACGATCAATAAGATTATCGAAGAAACAGATGTGAAGATTGATATTGATGACGAAGGTTTAGTTTCAATTTATGGCGAAGATGCTGAAATGATTGCTCGTGCTAAAGAGATCATTGAAGAATTAACAGAAGAAGTCGAAGTTGGTAAAATCTATAATGGAACAGTTAAACGTGTAGAAAGTTACGGTGCCTTTGTAGAAATTTTCAAAGGAACTGAAGGTTTATGCCATGTGTCAGAAATTTCCGATCGCTTTGTAAAAAATACGTCTGATGTCGTATCTGTCGGAGACAAATTAGAAGTTAAAGTATTAGAAGTCGATAAGCTCGGACGCGTCAACTTGTCTCATAAAGCCGTCATGGAAGACCGAAAAAAAGAAGAAAAATAATTTTAATTCAATGACAAAATAATTAGGATGTAGCAGAGGGTTTATTTGCTTAAGTCAATTTGTTGGTCTAATAAATACTTGAAGTGAATCTTTCTGCTGCATTTTTTTGTTGAAAAATAAAACCCTATGTTTTATTGAAATCACTCGTATTTCAAAACGATTTCTACTTATGCTATACTTAGTTTCAATAAAACGAACGATATAAATGAGAGATTAGAAGGTGGTTTTGATTGAATAACCTAAAGATTATTCCTTTAGGTGGAGTTCGAGAGAATGCGCGAAATATGTATGTTGTCGAAATTGATGATACCATATTTGTGCTAGATTGCGGTCTAGCTTATCCCGAGGATCAGTTGTACGGGATAGATGCAGTCATTCCTGACTTTACCTATTTAGAGAAAAATGTAGATAAAATAGCGGGGGTCTTTTTAACGCATGGACATGAAGATGCGATTGGTGCCTTGCCGTATTTTCTAGATCAGTTTGATGTCCCAGTGTTTGGCTCAGAATTAACGATTTCATTAGCTAAATGGTATGTTGAAGAGGCTGGATTAGATATCCAGTTTGATGATTATCATGCGATTGATGAAGAAGTCGAAATTGATTTCGATGGAATTGTAATTCGTTTTTTCAGAACAACACATACTATTCCAGATTCTATGGGGATAGCTGTTCGTACAGATGAAGGAAATATTGTATATACCGGAAACTTTAAATTTGACCAAACAGCTACTGGTGATTATAAAACAGATTACGGCCAAATTAGTGAAATCGGAAGAGAAGGCGTTTTAGCTCTTTTGAGTGATTCAATGGATGCAGAAAGCTTATCGGAGAATGTCTTAGAATCTGATGTTCAAGCGGAAGTGTTTAAAACCTTTCAAGAAACAAAAGGCCGCATTATTGTAGTTGCTGTTGCTAGTAATATTTTACGCATTCAACAAGTATTGGATGCTGCTAGTCGTTTTGGCCGGAAAGTCTTTATTTCGGGTCGACATATTGAATCAATCATGCAAATTGCTCTAGATTTAGAAAAGCTGACTTTACCTGAAGAAGATTTATTTGTTCCGATTCATAAAATCAAAGATTATGAGGATGAAGAAATTGTTATTTTAGAAACAGGTGGAGCGGGCGAACCTATCCAAACCCTAGATGAAATGGCTCGTGGATTGCACAACCAAGTGACCATCAAAAAAGGTGACTTAGTGTACATCGTAACAAGTCCTTCTTCCACAATGGAAGTTATGGTAGCAAAAACTGAAAATCAGGTTTATCGCGCAGGCGGGACAGTTAAGACGATTTCAGATAACTTAAAAGCTTCCGGTCATGCTACGCCAAATGATTTACAATGGATGATTAACTTATTGAATCCGACTTATTTTATTCCGATTCAAGGGGAATACCGTATGCTAGCTGCTCATGCTGATCTAGCTCATCAGACGGGTATTCCTTATCGAAATATTTTTATTATTAGTAATGGAGATGTTTTAGAATACACAAATGGAACCATGCGACAAACAGGGCAAGTTCCAGCTGAAAATACTCTTATTGATGGAATTGGTATTGGAGATGTTGGTAATATTGTTCTTCGTGATCGGAGAATACTAGCGGATGACGGAATATTTGTTTCTGTTTGTACAATCAATCGTCGTCAGAAAAAAATAATCTCCGGTCCTTATACTGTCACTCGCGGCTTTGTTTTTGCGAAGGAAAGTCAAGATTTAATTGACGAAGGGAATAAGATTGTCTCTAAAGTTGTTCAAGAAACGATTCAAGATAAAAGATTTTCATGGAGTACATTAAAATCTAATGTGCGGGACGAATTAGGCTCTTACTTGTTTAAAGAGACGAAAAGAAGACCGATTATTTTACCAGTCATTATGGAAGTAAAATAAAATAGAATGCACACGTATACTCCCTTTTCATTGAACCTTGAGAAGGGGGTTTTTTTAAATAAATCTTATTTATTATGCTGGAGGAAACAGATGAGTTATTTTTATATGTTTTTAAGTGCCGTTATAGCCATCAATACGTTAATTTCTGTCATTACTGTTTTTTCAGATAGAAACCGAGATATTGCTGCTATTTGGGCTTGGTTGCTAGTATTAAATATTTTTCCAGTCGTTGGTCTTATTATTTATTTATTTTTAGGCAGAAAAATTTCTAAAGAAGATATTTATAACCTTAGAGAACAATCCAAAGTAGGTTTACCTAAGTATTTGGAAATTCAAAATAATATAAAAATAGATCAGTTGGAATACATTGATAAAAAGGATTTTAAAGATTCAAAGAATAAAAAGTACGAAATGGCCAAAATGCTAATGAGGATTGAACAACCTCCAGTTTCTTTGGATAATGAAGTAGAGTATTTTGTAGATGGTCATGATAAATTTGATCAATTAATTAAAGATATAAAGAATGCCAAACATCATGTTCATATGAGTTATTATATTTTTAAAAGTGATAAAATAGGAAAAAGAGTCGTCGCAGCGCTTGAAGAAGTGGCTAAAAAAGGGGTCGAAGTTAGGGTACAATATGATCCTGTTGGAGGACGTACATTAAAAAAATCATTATTCCAGCAGTTAGAATCTTATGGAGGTCAGACGGATACTTCTTTTGGTTCAAAATTTCATCTTTTAAATATTCGACTAAACTATCGAAACCATAGAAAGATTGTCGTTATTGATGGAAAAATTGGTTATGTAGGTGGTTTTAATGTTGGGGATGATTATTTAGGTGAGTATGAACACATGGGGTATTGGCGAGATACGCATTTACGAATTGAAGGAAATGCAGTTCATCAATTACAAGAACGCTTTATTATCGACTGGAATGCCTCCAGAAAAGCAGAACTCATTGCATATGAGCCTTACTATTTTCCTGTAATAGAATCAAATGGTCATGCAGAAATACAAATTGTTTCAAGTGGCCCAGATTCTGAAATGCAGCAAATTAAAACGGGCTTTTTAAAGATGATTAGTTTAGCTAAAGAGTCAATATATATCCAAACGCCTTATTTTATTCCCGATGATGCTTTAAAAGAAACTATTGAACTTGCTGTGTTATCTGGAGTAACTGTTCGATTAATGATTCCAAATAAACCAGATCATCCATTTATTTATCAAGCGACTTTAAGTTATGCCGAAGAATTGATGAATATGGGCGGAGAAGTATATATTTACGACAAAGGCTTTATGCATGCTAAAACGATTGTCATTGATGATGAAATTACTTCTGTAGGGACAGCGAATTTTGATATTCGGAGTTTCAAATTAAATTTTGAGGTGAATGCTTTTTTATATAGTAAAAAGACGGCTTTGGAACAAACTAAATATTTTGAAGAGGATATGAAAGATTCTTACTTATTGACAGAAGAAATTGTTCAAGCCTATTCATTATGGGACCGATTTAAACAACAACTCAGTCGTTTATTATCTCCAATATTGTAAAAAATGGATCACTTTACATAAAAACAAAAACTCAGGTAATCGATTAAGGGGCTCGATTACCTGAGTTTTTGTTTGATCTTTTAACAGTGAATGTACAGTGGATTATATAAGACGTAAATGATGAATATCATCTGGTTGAATTAAATGAAAAGTATTTCCTTCTTTAGGGTACAAAATAATGTGTTCTGAATGAGGAGACTTTGAAATTTTTCCAGAGACTTCATTTAAATCATCGGAAAAGGGAGTCGGGTTTAATTGAATCGCAACATCTTTGTTTGAGTCAATAGCTTTTTTGGTAAAATGACTGATTTGATTTTTAGGCATTTGTGGATAAACTTTAAAACGAGGGCGACTATAAATCTCTTGGTAATTATCTAAAAGATTCATTAATAGATTATTCTTAGATTCTGTTACTCTTTCCATAAATTAAACCTCCGAACAAATGTTTGTGTTTATATTGTACCGAACATGTATTCGTCTGTCAATAAAGAATAAAAAGTATTTTATATAGAAATTTCCAATAAATCACAAGAGTGTTTAATTAAAAGAGTGAATATTTAAACGAAGAAGAGTAACGAACTAAAGTATTTTGAGAAATAGGCGTATTATTTAAAATCGAATGGCTAAAAATTTGAATTTACCCAAAATTTTCTAATTTAAAGAATAACTATAAAAGCCCGAGAAATACACATGTGGAAAACATGGATTCCTCGGGCTTTTAGCTGTCCACAGCATAAATCTGTGGACTATTTGCA
>Ga0209487_1002861_pt1 | contig 13775 bp, 16 predicted proteins | sample Poulit2012_FD_187524 | JGI IMG/M metagenome (GOLD analysis project Ga0209487, IMG submission 187524) | Agricultural soil microbial communities from Georgia to study Nitrogen management - Poultry litter 2012 (SPAdes) (version 2) | ecosystem: Environmental > Terrestrial > Soil > Agricultural land... | reverse complement strand
CCCTCACCGCCCCAGGTGGCCCGCCAGGCGGACTGCTCGTAGTAGCCCTGCGGGCGCCACCAGGTGGTGATCGTCCAGGTGCTGCGCCGGATCGCGCCGATCTCCCCGGCGTCCACGATCTCCTTGATCCGCCGGTAGAGCGGGTTGGTGCGCTGGTTGAACATGATCGCGAAGGTCAGCTCCGGTTTCGCCTCGGCTGCCTCGATCAGCTCGCGCACCTGCTTGGTGTAGACCGCGGCCGGCTTCTCCACCAGCACGTGCAGGCCCGCGTCCAGTGCCGCGATCGCGACCGCCGGGTGATCGTAGTGCGGCAGCGTGGTGACCACCGCGTCCACCTGCCCGGAAGCGATCAGCTCCTCGTGGCTGGCATACCGCGGCGTGTCCGGGTGCTCGAGGGCCACCGACTCCCGTCGCTGGGGGTTCCGGTCCGCGACCGCGCCGAGCGCCATCCCCGGCACCTGCCCCTCGGCAATCATCCGGGCGTACACCGACCCCTGGGCCCCGTAGCCCACGATTCCCAGCCTGACCTCTCGCGTCACTGCGCGTCCTCTCTGCTCACGAAACGACTTCGAGCCTAGGCCGGGGGTGTGCGCATGCCCCCGGGTTGCCGGAATTTGCCGACCTGCCCAGCGACCTGCCCGGGGAGAGGTCCCCAGCCGTGTGCACCCCGCACTTGCTCGAAGGTGCAAAGATGGCCCCCATGATCGTTGTCACCACGAACGAGATCCCCGGCTACCGCATCGAAGCCGTGATGGGTGAAGTGATGGGCCTGACCGTGCGCTCGGCGAACATCGGCCAGAACTTCGTCGCCAGCTTCCGCTCCATCGGCGGTGGTGAGGTGACCGAGTACACCAAGCTCGTCTACGAGTCCCGCCAGGAGGTGATGAACCGGATGACCACCGAGGCGCAGCGGCGCGGTGCGAACGCGGTGATCGGCATGCGGTTCGACACCGGCGACATCGCCCAGTCGTTCTCCGAGGTGTGCGCCTATGGCACTGCGGTGTACGTGGTCCCGCTCGGTGAGGACGAGGAGGGGCACACCCCGCAGTCGGCGCAGTTCGCCGACGGTGGTTCGCAGCAGGGCCCGTCGGCCTCCCAGCCGGCCACTCCCCCGCCGCCGGCCGCCGGATACGGCGCCCAGGTGCCGCAGCCGCCGCAGGGCCAGCAGGGGTACGGGCAGCAGCCGCCGCCACCCCAGGGGCAGCAGGACTATGGACAGCAGCCACCGCCACCGCCGCCCCCACCGGGCTACGGGCAGTAGGCCCCAGACCGAGCAGCCGACGCCGGGCAGCTGCCCAGCCGGCGGTCAGCGGCCGCCGCGCTGCTCCCGTGGCCGGATCCGCACGTTCGGCAGCACCGGGGCGGGCAACGGGGCACCCGGGTCGTCCGCAGGCAACCCGAACGACGGCGCAGCCACCGTGGCCGTCCCGCCTGCCGTACCGCTGAGGTGCTCCGGTGTGTCGCTGCGGTGCTCGGGCACGCCAGCGCGCGGTTCTGCGCGGCCGATCTGTTCCTGCCAGGCGGTCCGGAACGCCACGATCTCCTCGTGGCTGCGGCCCACGAAGTTCCACCACATCACGATCTGCTCACCCAGCGGCGGCCCGCCGAACAGCACCAGCCGCACCGGCTGGTCCCCGGCAGTCAGCTGCAGCCGGTCCGACCCCGCTGGGCGGTAGGCCAGGTGGTCGGCCGGCACCGGCTGACCGTCCACGCCCGGCTCGCCGGTATCCACCAGCACACCGTGCTCGAAGTCCGCGGCGACCTCCACGCTCACCGAGCTACCCGCCTCCAGCCGGACCTCAGCCGCCAGCATCGGGGTAGCGGTCGGGACCGGTGCGACCTCGCCGAAGGCGCTGCCGAGGAACACCTGCGCGGACCAGCCGCTCCCGGTGCGCACCGGTGGGGTGTAGTGGTCGAACCGGCGCGGGCCGAACCGGTGCTGCTCCGGCAGCGCCACCCACATCTGCACCCCGTGCAGCTCAGGCGAGGGTCCGCTGCTGCGCTCGGAGTGGGAGATCCCGGATCCTGCCGTCATCAGCGACAGCTGTCCGGGCCGGACCACCGCCCGGTGCCCGGCGCTGTCGGCATGGGTGATCTCGCCGGAGAACAGCCAGCTCACCGTGGCCAGACCGGTGTGCGGGTGCGGGGGCACGTCCATCCCGCCTGTGCTGGCGACCTGGTCCGGACCGTAGTGGTCCAGGAAGCACCAGGCACCGATCAGGGACAGCGCCCGCTGTGGCAGGGTGCGCCGCACCGACATCGCCCGCGGACCCCCGAGCGGGACCTCGCGCGGGGTGAGCACGCGGATGGGGACAGCACCGACCGGGGAGGCTCCGCCGTCATCGGCAGCACAGACCACCTCCGCCGGTCTGGTCTCGACGTTGCTCACCTGCCCACCATCTGCAGCAGCACCGGTACCTGGCTGAGCGTCAGGTCCTTCGTGGCGGTGACCAGGGTGACCGGCCCGTTGCCGGCCAGCTCCCGCAGCTCGGCCAGCGCGCTGGCCGCGGGCTCCTGCTTCAGCTCGGCCCGGTAGCGCTTGGCGAACTCCGCCTTCTTCTCCGCCTCGTGCCCGTACCACTTGCGCAGCTCCGTGCTCGGTGCCACGTCTTTGAGCCAGTGGCCCACCCGCGGGTCCTCCTTGCGCATCCCGCGGGGCCAGACCCGGTCCACCAGCACCCGGGTGCCGTCCTCGTCGCTCACTTCGTCATAGACACGTGCACTACGCATGCGGCCATCATCCCTCGCCGGCCGCGCGTCCGCCTCCGCGGTGGCTCGGGGTGCTGTCAGCCGACCTCGGTGAGGATGCGCTCGATCGACTGCACCCGGGTGCGCACGTCCTGCAGCTCGGCCAGCAGCTGTTCGTTCACCTCCTGCGACCGGGCGAGCGCCTGCTGCAGCTCCGTGGAGCCTTCGGTCTCCGCCAACCGCACCCGCATCCGCGAGTACAGCACGAACACCAGGATCACGACTGCCCCCGCCACCATCACGGCGGCCACGATGAACCCTGGGTCTTCCATCTCTGCCTCATTTCCCGCCGGAGCGTTCTACGGCGGACACGACCGCGTCCGCGTCCAGCACGTAGGAGAAGGGCTGCAGGGCCACCAGCTTCAGTGCGGTGCCCTCCTCGGAGAGGGTCAGCCGGGTGGTCACGAAGCCGGCTGCCTCCAGCTTGGCCAGGTGCATGTAGAGCAGTGCACGGGACATGTTCACCCGCCGGGCGAGCTCGCTGATGTGCACCTCACCGCCGGCCAGCTCAGCGACGATCAGCATCCGTTGCGGGCTCGCCGCCGCGGTGAGCACGGTGCTCAGCTGCTCCATGTTCACCCAAACCTCCTCCTGTTAGACAAACATTACAGGGGTCTGGTGGGTCTTGCATCCTGGATCGCGGTGAAGATCGCAGCCAGCAGGCACGCGGCGGCCACTGCGAGCAGAGCCACCAGGTAGGAGAAGCCGGTGGCCAGTGCGCCCACCACTGCCGAGCCGAGGCCGGTGCCGGAGTCGAAGCCGATGTTCCACACGGTGCTGGCCAGGCGGGTGCGTCGCGGACCGGCCCGTTCGAAGGCATGCACCAGGGTCAGGCTCTGCAGGCCGCCGTAGGCCAGACCCACCAGCGCTGCCCCGGCGAGCACCTGGCCCACCGCCAGTGCACCCACCCCGGGCAGCGCTGTGCCGATCAGCACCAGACCACCAGCCGCCGCCAGCAGCAGCGGCCAGGTGAGCCCCGCCGAACCACGCTTGTCCACCAGCCCACCGATCCACCACCGGCTCAGTGTGGCCACGGTGAGCAGCGCAAACAGCCCGAGCAGCGCGAGCGCAGCATCGGTGAGCATCTGCGGCAGGAAGGTGAGCAGCGCACCACCGGAGCTGGTGGCCAGCAGCAGGATCACCACCGGCAGCACCAGCATGCCGAGGATCGTCCAGCGGCTGCCGGGCCCATCTGCCGCGGACGACGTTCTCTGGCCCCCGGGTTCGCTGGTGTCCGTGGCCACCAGGTTCAGCCGGCGCGCCAGCGCCAGCGCCCATGGCACCCCAGCCACCGGCAGCGTGCCGAGCGCGAAGACGATGCCAAAGCCGACCTGCTCCGCCAGCCACGGGGCGCCGGTCATGGTGAGGATCTGCGGGGCGGAGATCGCCAGTCCGTAGGCGCCGATCGCCCGGCCGCGCATCAGCGGCGGGGAGAGCTCGGCGATCGCCGCCGAGCCGCACACGGTCAGCACCCCGAAGCCCAGGCCGCGCACTGCGGAGAGGAGCATCAGCCACCACAGCTGGCCACTGACGGCGAACAGCAGCGAGGGCAGACCGAGGGCCAGCAGTCCGGTGGTCAGCGTCACCGCCCAGCCCAACCGGCGCAGCGACCACGGGATGAGCGTCTGGGTGAGCACCGTGGCGAGCATCAGGATGCCGTTGATCGCACCTGCACCGGCAGCGTCCGCACCTGCGCGCACCGCCCAGAGCGGCACTGTGGCGAACAGCACCCCGAAGCCGCTGAAGCTCACCGCGCTCATCACCGCCACCGCGCGCATCCCCGGCAGGCGCCATACCGATCCGCTCATCACGAGACCGGTCTACCATCTGCCGGATGGAGAACTCGACTCTGACCGAGCAGGACCGCGCGCACCTGAGGCACTGTGTGACGCTGGCCCGCGAGGCCCTGGCAGCCGGGGACGAACCCTTCGGTTCGGTCCTGGTCGACGCAAGCGGCGCCGTCGTGCACGCCGACCGGAACCGCATCGCTGACGGCGACCCCACCGCCCACCCAGAGCTGGCCCTGGTGCGGTGGTCGATCGCGCACATGAGCCCGCGGGTGCGGGCACGCTCCACGGTGTACACCTCCGGTGAGCACTGCCCGATGTGTGCTGCAGCGCACGCCTGGGCTGGCCTGGGCCGGATCGTGTACGCCGCCAGCTCTGCACAGCTCGGCCAGTGGCTGGACAGCTGGGGCCTGCCGGCGCCACCCGTGCAAGGATTGTCGATCACCACCGTCGCGCCCTCTGTGCCGGTGGCGGGGCCGGATGACCGGCTGTCGGCGGAGGTCCGACTGCTGCACGCACGCCTGCACGGGATCGAGGGCGCCGAGCTCTGAGAGGTTCCGTGTCCCGAACAGCTGCGGCCCGCAGCACCGGTCAGCGTCAGCTGGGCATCGGGATCGCCCTGCTGGGCATCCTGCTCATCGGCGCCAACCTGCGCGCATCGCTGACGGCGGTAGGGCCGCTGATCGGGGACGTCCAGCGGGACCTGGGGTTCTCCTCGATGCTGGCCTCTGCGCTGGTCGGGTTGCCGCTGATCTGCTTCGCCGTGTTCTCCCCCGTCGCACCGCGGGTGGCGAGCAGGTTCGGGCTGGAGCGCACGCTCGGGGCGGCGCTGCTGATCCTCGCCGCGGGGATCGTGCTGCGGTCGGTGCCCTGGTTGCCGCTGCTCTGGCTGGGCACTGTGCTGCTCGGGCTGGCGATCGCACTGGCGAACGTGCTGCTGCCGCCCCTGCTGAAACGGGACTTCCCGTTGGACGCCGGGCGGTACACCGGTGCCTACTCCGCGGTGCAGTCGGTGTTCGCCGCGCTGGCCGCGGGGGTCGCAGTCCCGGTGGCCGGGTGGACGGAGGCGACCTGGCGGTTGTCCCTGGGCATGTGGGCCGGGCTGGCGCTGATCGCGTTCGCGGTGTTCAGCCCTCGGTTGCGCGGGAGCACCTCGGTGAAGGCGCTCCGGGAGCCGGTCTCCGCCGGCGGCCCGGCCGGCGCGGCGGGCGCGGCGGGCGTGGCCCGCAGCGCGGCGGCAGGTGGCGCCGCCGGCGACCGGGGCGGCGAGGACCGCTGGTCCCCGTGGCGCTCGCCCACCGCGTGGATGATCACTGTGGCGATGGGCACCCAGTCCACGCTGTACTACGTGGTGATCACCTGGTGGCCGGAGATCGAGCAGGCCCAGGGCATCAGCGCCAACGCTGCCGGGGTGCACCTGAGCGTGCTGCAGCTGTGCGGGATCCTCGGCAACCTGACCACTGCGGCGGTGCTGCAGCGCTGGCAGCGGGACCAACGCGGGCTGATCGCAGTGCTGGTGCCGCTGAACGTGACCGGTCTGGCCGGGATGCTGCTGCTGCCGTCCTGGGCGCTGCTGTGGTCGATGCTGATCGGGATGGCGCTGGGCTCCTGGATCGTGTTCTGCCTGGCATCGTTCAGCCTGCGCACCCGCAACCACCGGCACGCGGCGTCCCTGTCCGGGATGGCGCAGTCCTTCGGCTACCTGCTCGCTGCGCTGGGTCCGTTCGCGCTCGGCGCACTGCACGATGTCACCGGCAGCTGGACCCCGCCGCTGGTGGTGCTGCTCTGCCTGCAGCTGGTGCAGCTGGTCTCCGCCTACGGAGCGTCCCGGCCGCGGTTGGCGTGAGGTCCGGGTGCCGGTCGGCGTAGGTGCGGCCTCAGCTGGTGCCGTCGATAGTGCCGCCCCCGGTGCTCCAGTCCGGTCGTGGCGTGTCCGGGCCCTGGTACGGCAGGTCACCGTAGTGTTCCTGCAGCCGGGCCAGCTCCACGCGCATCTGCACCAGCACGTCGGCGTAGTCGGGATCGTCGACGACGTTGTGCAGCTCGTCGGGGTCACGTTCCAGGTCGTAGAGCTCGAGCTCCTCGGCCAAGCGTCGCTCCGAGGAGCCCGGTGAACCCAGCCCGTCGCCGTAGTAGTGGATGTACTTGTACCGCTTGCTGCGCACTCCGTAGTGCGCGGGTGCGTGGTGGTTCGGGTCGTCATGCTCCCAGTACCGGTAGTACATCGTCTCCGGCCAGTCCGGCACCTGCACACCGCGGAGCAGGTCCCGGAAGCTGCGTCCTTGCTGCGCGGGCAGCGCCTCCTGCGGCGACAACCCGCAGATGTCCAGGAAGGTCGCGGCGAAGTCGACGTTCGTGACGACCGCCTCGCACCGCGTGCCGGCCGGGACCTCGGCGGGCCAGCGGACCAGCATCGGCATCTGCAGCGACTGGTCGAACATCAGCCTCTTGTCGTACCAGCCGTGGTCGCCGAGGAAGAAGCCCTGGTCGGAGGTGTAGACCACCACCGTGTTCTCCGCCAGACCGCGCTCGTCGAGGTGGTCCAGCAGCCGGCCGACACCGTCGTCGATCGCCTGGACGGTCTGCAGGTAGTCGCGCATGTAGCGCTGGTACTTCCACCGGGCACGGGCTTCGGTCTGCTCCGGTCCGCGGAGCTCAGCGGGGACCTCTTCCTTGATGTCGTCGCTGGTGAGATCGTCAGCGATGGTCATCCGCACGTCCTGCACGGCCCGGCTGCGGGTGGCGTGCTCGTCGAGCAGGGTGGCCGGCTCCGGGATGGTGCCCACCGGGTACAGGTCCTGGTGCCGCGGGTGCGGCACCCAGGGGCGGTGCGGTGCCTTGTGGTGCACCATCAGGCAGAACTGCTGGTCCTGCGGCACCGAGGAGAGCCAGTCCAGGCTCAGGTCGGTGACGATGTCGGTGGCATATCCGGGCACCACCCGGGACCCCTCGGCGGTGTACATCTGCGGGTCCATGTACTCACCCTGCCCAGGGAACACCTGCCAGGCGTCGAAGCCGCGCGGTCGGGCCGCCTCGGACTCCCCCAGGTGCCACTTGCCGAACAGGGCGGTGGCGTACCCGTCCCGCTGCAGGGCCTGGACGTAGGTGGGCACCCGGTAGTCGAACTCGGAGAAGATCGACGGGCAACCGTTGACGTGGCTGTAGGTGCCGCTGAGGATGCTTGCACGCGAGGGTGTGCAGATCGAGTTCGTGCAGTACACCGCGTCCATCCGCACCCCCTCGGCGGCGATCCGGTCCAGGTGTGGGGTGTGGTTCACCCTGCTGCCATAGGCGGAGATCGCGTGGGCGGCATGGTCGTCGGACATGATGAACAGCAGGTTGGGCCGTGCGGTCATGCGTTCCTTCTCCGCGACGATGCTCTCCTCCGGGCCGGCGCTGCGTCGTCTCCACCCAGCCCTCCTCCGTCAGGGTACCCAACGCACCGCAGACCGGCGCGATGCTGGCTGCCCATGTCTCGGGACCGTGCTCAGCTCAGCGACATCCGTACCTAGCTGGACGCCGTCGGACTGACTGCGCGCGGCTCAGCGCAGGTGCGCGAGCACGATCCCCACCGGGATGCTCACCACCAGCAGCACGAGCAGACCCAGGTAGGACCAGCCGAGCAGGCGCCGCCACCGGTCCCCCGCCAGCACCTCGCTGCGCCAGCCGGACAGTGCCACCAGAGCGAGCACCAGTGCGAGCACGAGCAGCACGCTGCCCACGTCCACGCCGATCGTGCGGCCGGTGAACGTGCCGGCGAGGACCGCGGCGTTGCCGAGGTTCCAGGCGAACAGCACGGCCCACGCGCTCCCACCGTCAGTGGGGCGGCCGAGCACACCGGGCACCCAGCCGAGCGCCAGCTGGCCGATCCCGCCGACCAGCACCAGGTAGGCGGCGGCCCAGCTGCCGTGGACCAGGTCGAGCGGCCCGGTGACCGCGGCCACCAGACCGCCGGCCACGATGCACAGGTAGCCGGCGGCGATCATTGCCCACGACGGCGCCGCTCGCCGGGCCCTGGTCAGCTCACCGGGTCGAGGCGGGGAGAGGGTCATCAGCCGGTGACCACGGTCAGCAGCACGGCGGCGTCCTCCAGTGCGAGCAGGTCGTGGCGCCGGTCCGGGATGATCAGGTGGTCTCCGGCCGCACCTTCCCAAGCATCCTCCCCGGCGGTGAGCCGCACCCGGCCCAGAAGCACCTGCAGCGTGGCCTCCTTCGGGCTCTCGTGCTCTCCCAGGCCGTGCCCGGCCGCGAGCGCCATCACCGCCTGCCGCATCGTGCGCCCCTGGCCGCCGACCACAGTGTGCGTGCTGCGCCCGCTGCCCGCGGCACGGGCGGCAGCCACCTGCGCGGTGGCGACGTCGGTGAGGTTGTCTGCTTGCATCATCACGCTCCGGTCTGCGTCTCGGGGGCGGTGCTCAGATGCACCAGGCATCGGTCAGGTTCGACAAATGGGTCCAGGGCGTCGGCCTGCACCGGTGCGCCCCAGGCTTCCAGGGCGCCACGCATCAGGCCCAGGTGCACCGGGCAGACGATCCGCTGGTGCCCGGCGGCGAGCTCCAGGAACGGGCAGTGCCGGACGCTGAGCGCCGGCAGGGGCACACGGTGGTCGTCCGCACCGACCTTACCGACCTCGCCGTCCTTGCCCGGGCCGACCGCTACGCCACGGGTGCCCGCGGCATCCCGGGGAGCTCCGCCGTCGGACTCTGGTGCTACGACCGGTTCACCCTCGCTGTCCCACCGAGCTCCGTCGTCACGCTCTGGAGCGAATCCGAAGGTGTCCAGCAGGTCGACGAGCTGGTCCACCGCCTCGTTCACCGCAGTGATCGGGTCGGCAGAGGTGGCGGCCAGACGAAGTCCCCACTGCCGGCCGGCCTGCACAGCGCGCTGGGGACCGCCGGGGTCGGCCAGCAGCGCATCGGAGAGCACCCCGGCCAGCAGCTGGTAGAACCTCGGGCCACCGGGATCCATCCCGCGCACCGCACGGAAGGCCTGCGCCGGTCGTCCCGGTCCGGAGCGGATCTGCGCGGCCCGCTCGACCTGCCCGGCAGCGAGCAACGACTCCAGGTGGAACCGGACGGTGTTCTTGTGCACGCCCAGGGCGTCAGCGACCTCGGCGCTGGTCAGTGGGCGGTGGGCGTCGGTGAGAACCCGCAGCACCTCCTGGCGGCGGGAGGAGACCGGCGCTGCTCCCTCATCCGGTTCCGGGGGTGTCATGCTCATCCCGCGGCCGCCTCGCCCTGCGGCGGCACCGAGGCCACCAGCGGGGTGTCCACACCCAGGTGCCCGATCTTCGCCGCCCCGCCGGGAGAGCCGAGCGGTTCGCTGCGGCCGGGCAGCACCGTGGAGAAGAACGCGTCGTTGTCGGCGAGGTAGGGCTCCAGCTCGCCGGGCAGGTCGTCCTCGTAGTAGATCGCCTCGACCGGGCACACCGGCTCGCAAGCACCGCAGTCCACACACTCGTCCGGGTGGATGTACAGCGAGCGTCCGCCCTCGTAGATGCAGTCCACCGGGCACTCGTCCACACACGCCCGGTCCATCACGTCGATGCAGGGTTGACCGATCACGTATGTCATGTCCTAGAGTTTACACAATTCGTCGTTGTGCAAACTAGTGCCCGACGCTCGAGTCTCAGGAGATCCTCATGAAGCTACGCACGGCAGCCGACGCCGCTGTCCGCCAACCCCCGCTGCCGGACAGCCCGGTGATCAGCGTGTTCTTCGGCGGCGCCGACGACCCGGGCGACCTGGGCCTGCTGAAAGTGGCCGTGCCGGCAGGTGCCGGGATGCCACCGCACCGCCATCACGGCTCGGACGTCATCCTCATCCCGGTGGCCGGGTTCGTGCGGATCGTCAAGGGCGAGGAGGCGATCGACGTCTACCCCGGGGACGCTGCGTTCATCGACAAGGACGAAGCGGTGTCGCTGACCAACCCGGGCAACCAGGACGCGCAGGTGTTCGTGGCGGCCGGACCGGCCTCGTTCGTACGCACGGTGCTCGCCTGGGCGGCAGTGGATGCGGCCACCGAGGACTTGGCCGGCAAGGCCCCGGATGCGGCAGACGAAGCGGACCAGGCGGCCGAGCCCGTGGCTGAGGCTTCGTGAGCCGGCGGCCGGTCGCGGAGGTCGTCGACGGGGTGCTGGACCTGCGCGAGCTGCCCAAGGCGGAGCGGCACCCGGCGGTCTTCACCGCCTATGACGAGCTGGCCGTGGGCGAGTCGCTGGTGCTGGTCAACGACCATGACCCGGTGAACCTGCGTGACCAGCTGGAGCGGGACTACGGGGCGGGATTCGGCTGGGAGTACCTGTCCGAGGAGGTGCCCGAGTACCGGATCCGGCTCAGCAAGAACGCCTCCACTCCCCTGCCGCGGGTGCTGGTGGACACCACCGAGATCGCTGCTGGGGCCGGCGAGCGCGGCCTCGGCGGGGCGGTGTTCTCGCTGCGGATGCGCGAGCGGGACCTGGACTCCAACGTGATCGCGCTCGAACCCGGTGGGGCGATCGCCGAGCACTGGGGGCCGGACGTGGACGTGCTCATCCATGTGATCGCCGGGTCTGGGTACCTGGACACCGAGACCGGCGAGGTGGACCTGGTGCCCGGCGTGCTGCTCTGGTTGCCGAAACGGTCCCGGCGAGCGTTCCGGGCCGGGCCGGAGGGATTGCGGTATCTGACCGTGCACCGGCGGCGGGAGGCGCTGGTGCTGCACGCTTCGCGGCCGCCGGGGGCGCGGTAGGAGTCCGACCGCCGGCGTGGGGGCCCGCTATGGCGCGGCGTGCTGCTCAGCCCAGTGCGGGGTGCCAGTCCGCGGGCACCGGTGAACCGGCCTGGTAGTCGGTCATCGGCACGGCACCGGAGCGCCACGCCGCCAGCACCTGGTCGGTGATCCGCCAGCACTCCTCGGCCGCGTCCCCGCGCACGGAAAGCATCACCTCACCGTCCAGGATGGCGGCGAGCACCTCCCCGTAGGCCTCCAGCTCAGCCTTGCGCAGGTCGGTGCGCAGCACGCTCTGCTCCAGGGCGAGCGGGTCGGAGGTGCCGTTGGTGGTCAGGTGCAGCTCCATCACGTCCGGGCTGAGCCCGATGATCAGCCGGTCCTTCGGGTCCGGGCCGGTGAGGCCGGCAGGCAGGTGGCGCACGTCGGCGAAGGTGATCACCACATGCTTGCGGGTCTCCCCGAGGGCCTTGCCCGAACGCAGCGTGATCGGCACACCGGCCCAGCGCTGGTTGGCCACCTCTACAGTGATCTGAGCCATCGTCTCGGTGTCCCGAGCGGGGTCCACGCCCTTCTCGTCAAGGTAGTCGGGCACCGACCGGTCGCCGATCGTACCCGCGGTGTACCGGCCGCGACGGCTGGCAGTTGCCGGGTCGGCGTCCCAGAGGCGGGTGGCGCGCAGCACAGCCGACTTCGCGTCCCGCAGCTCCCGGTCGCTGATCTCGGCGGGCGGCTCCATCGTGACCACGGACATCACCTGCAGCAGGTGCGACTGGATCATGTCCACCAGCGCGCCGGCATGGTCGTAGTACCCAGCCCGCCCCTCCAGCGCGAGGGACTCGTCGTAGGCGATCTCGATGCGCTCGATGTGCTCGGCGCTCCAGACCGCCTGCAGCATCCGGTTGGCGAACCGCAGCGCCATGATGTCCAGCACGCTGGACTTGCCGAGGAAGTGGTCCACCCGGTGCACCCGTTCGTCCGGGGCGATCTGTGCCACCAGGCGGTTCAGCTCGCGGGCGCTGGCCTCGTCGTGACCGAAGGGCTTCTCCATCGCCAGGTGCACGTTCTCCGCCAGCTCCATGCCGACCATGGCACGGCAGGCGCGCTCGGTCACCGCTGGCGGGAGGGCGAAGTAGACCACCAGTCGTCCGGTGTCGCTCAGCTCTTCGAGCACCGGGGCGAGGTCTGCTGCCTCGGTGACGTCGACCGGGTAGTAGGTGGCCGAGTCCCGCAGCCGAGCTACCACCTCGGAGCCGGCGCCGCCGTCGGTGAGCGCCTCGCCGAGCCGGTCGGCAAAGTCCTCGGCGCTCAGCTCCGCGCGGTCGGCACCCACGATGCGCACCGGTCGGTCCGGTTCCCGTTCCAGCAGCGAGCCGATCCCGGGCAGCAGCAGGCGCCGGGTGAGATCGCCGGAGGCGCCCAGGATCAGCAGAGTGGTATCGGTCATCACGGTTCCTCGGGGTCGACGGTGGTGCTCGGATGGTCCGGGTGGGCTGCTGGGTGGCCTGCGGTCTCCTCGTGCAGCGCATCTGCGGCCCGGACCAGGGCGAGGTGGCTGAACGCCTGCGGGAAGTTGCCCATCTGCCGGTGTGCGGCGGGATCGTACTCCTCGGCGAGCAGGCCGAGGTGGTTGGTGTAGCCCACCAGGGTGTCCATCAGCGCCGTGGCCTCCGCCACCCGACCGGTGCGGGCGTACTGCTCCACCAGCCAGAAGGAGCAGGCCAGGAACGGGTGCTCGTCACCGGCCAGGCCGTCGGTGCCCACCGTGCGGTAGCGCAGCAGCAGCCCGTGGTACATCAGCTCCTGCTCCAGGCGTTCGACGGTCGCGAGCATGCGGGGGTCGTCGTAGCCGACGAACCCGGTCTGCGGGATCTGCAGCAGAGAGGCGTCCACCTCGGTGTTGTCATACGTCTGGGTGAAGGAACCGGTCTCGGCGTCCACGCCCTGGCTGAGGATCTCCTCGCGGAGCCGGTCGCGCAGCCGAGCCCACTCCTCGGCTGGTCCGGGCAGGCCGTACTCCGTGACCGCCTGCACCCCGCGGTCCAGGGCCGCCCAGACCATCACCCGGGAGTGGGTGAAGTAGTGCGGGTCGCCGCGCATCTCCCACAGCCCCTGGTCCTTGCGGTCGAAGTGCTCGGTGACGTACCCGAGCATGCTGCGCTGCAGCGGCCAGGAGAAGTCGTCCTCGTCCACCCCGGCCTCGCGCAGCTTGGCCAGGGCGATCAGCACCTCCCCGACCACATCGCCCTGGAACTGGCTGACTGCGGCGTTCCCCACCCGCACCGGTCGGGAGTCGGCGTAGCCGGGCAGGTGGTCCAGCTCGCGCTCGATCAGCGAGCGCTCCCCGGCCACCCCATACATGATCTGCAGGTCCTCGGGGTCGCCGGCCACCGCACGCAGCAGCCAGTTGCGCCAGTGCAGCGGGCTGGCGGTGCGCCCGTGCAGCAGCAGCGCCTCCAGGGTGAGTGCGGAGTCCCGCAGCCAGCAGAACCGGTAGTCCCAGTTCCGGACTCCGCCGGGGTCCTCCGGCAG
>Ga0209487_1002860_pt1 | contig 13779 bp, 13 predicted proteins | sample Poulit2012_FD_187524 | JGI IMG/M metagenome (GOLD analysis project Ga0209487, IMG submission 187524) | Agricultural soil microbial communities from Georgia to study Nitrogen management - Poultry litter 2012 (SPAdes) (version 2) | ecosystem: Environmental > Terrestrial > Soil > Agricultural land... | reverse complement strand
TATTTTAGATGAGCTTAAAAGCATTTATGCGTTTTAAGCTCTTTAAAGGTACCTTTTTTAAGTATCAAGTACCATGATTGGTTTTTTACGCGCAAACCCTATATGTATTCGCAAAAAGCCTCCCTACACTCGGATTATCGAAGCAGGAGGTAAAAATGGAAAAAAAATTCGATTACATAGTGGTAGGGGCGGGTTCAGCTGGGTGTGTATTGGCAAATCGTTTAAGCGAGAGCGGCAAATATAACGTATGCCTCATAGAGGCAGGACCCGAAGATAAAAACATGTGGATTCATATTCCAATCGGTTATGGGAAAACCATGTTTAGCGACAAGCTTAATTGGAAGTTTGAAACCCAAGCCGATCCCCACATGAATGGACGCGCCTTTTATTGGCCGCGTGGTAAGACTTTAGGAGGGTGTAGTTCGATTAATGGGCTGATCTACATCAGAGGTCAGAAGCAAGACTACGACCGTTGGAGCGAACTAGGTAATCAGGGCTGGAGCTGGGAAGAATGCCTGCCCTATTTTAAGCGTTTAGAAACCAATGATTTGCCTGAATCGCCCACTCGAGGTCATGCTGGGCCGCTAACTGCAAGCTCTATTCCTCCCGGTAATGAGTTGGTGGACGCTTTCATTAGTGCAGCGCAAAAAGAAGGTATTCCTCGCGTAGATGATTTTAATTCTGGAGAGCAATTTGGGGTTGGCTATTATCAGCTGACTACTAAAAACGGCTTCCGACAGTCAACAGCTGTGGCCTATTTGCGCCCAGCGCGTAAGCGACCGAATCTGACAGTAAAAACAGAACATTTGGTTCACAGGGTTTTGATAGAAAACAATAAAGCAGTTGGGATAGAGGTAAGTCATAAAGACGAACGTCCTTTTATTCTGCGAGCTAAAAAAGAGGTCATCCTGAGTGCTGGTGCACTACAAAGTCCGCAAATATTAATGCTGTCTGGCATCGGACCGGGTGAACACTTGCAGCAAATGGGGATTCCGGTGACTCGTGATTTACCTGGAGTTGGACAGAACTTGCAAGATCATCTTCAATTAAGGCTTTTTTATGAAGTGGCAAAACCCATAACAACAAATGACCAACTAAGAACTTTATGGGGTAAAAGCAAAATTGGTTTGCAGTGGTTGTTAACTAAAAAAGGGCCACTAGCCATTGGCATTAATCAAGGCGGGGCTTTTTGCTATGCCTTACCTGAAGAAAACACAACACCCGATATTCAGTTTCATTTTGGGACGATTTCAGCAGACCAAGCTGGTGGAGATGTGCATCCGTTCTCAGGATGTACGTTTTCAGTATGCCAACTCAGACCAGAATCAAGAGGGTACATCCATCTCAAAAGTCCGGATCCAAAGCATCCGCCAGCAATGCACCCAAACTACTTAAGCACGGACTTTGATCAGCGCACAGCAATAGAAGCTGTGAAAGTAACGCGACGCATCGCTGATGCAAAGCCTTTATCCGATCTGTTGGTTCGCGAGCATTTGCCCGGAAGAGATAGTCATAGCGATGAAGAGATTTTAGAGTTTTGCAAGAACTATGGAGCCACAATCTTTCATCCAGTAGGAACGGCAAAAATGGGCACGCACCGTGATCCCACTGCCGTGGTTGATGAGCAGCTGAGAGTTTATGGGATAGATGGTTTAAGAGTAGTTGATGCATCGATGATGCCAACGATTGTGTCGGGAAATACTAATGTACCCGTAGTCATGATTGCGGAAAAAGCAGCTGAAATGATATTGCAACAATAAAAAAAGAAAAACTGCAAAAAGCAATTAAAACCAATAAAGGAGATAGGCAATGAGAGACGCAAAGAAAGAAGAGGTGCGCCGAGTCATACGCGCTTCAGTAATAGGAGCCACTATTGAGTGGTACGATTTTTTCTTATATGGAGTGGTAGCGGGTCTAGTATTTAATAAATTCTTTTTCCCCTCAGAAGACCCTTTTATAGGCACAATGCTTGCCTATACAACTTTTGCAGTTGGCTTTATTGCACGCCCTTTGGGTGGCGTTATATTCGGCCATATCGGAGACAAAATCAGTCGTAAAGGTGCATTGATTGCAACTTTATTGCTGATGGGGTTTGCCACTTTTGCTATTGGTTTAATTCCGTCTTACGAAAGTATTGGCATCGCTGCGCCCATCTTGCTCTTGGTATGTAGAGTTTTGCAAGGCATCGGTTTAGGAGGGGAATGGGGCGGTGCTGTTTTAATGGCTTATGAATACGCGCCCAAAGAAAAAAGAGGGTTTTATGCCTCCTGGCCTCAGGTGGGATTAGCATTGGGGCTGTGTTTAGCCTCCGGTGTTGTTGCGCTGCTCACAGCTGTGCTTAGCACGGATGCTTTTTACCAGTGGGGTTGGCGTGTTGCTTTTTTACTGTCTGCTTTGTTGGTGCTTTTGGGCCTTTATATTCGTGTTGCCATTAAAGAAAGCCCAGAATTCGAAAAAATGAAAGCGCGCAATGCAGAAAATGCCCAGCCATTTCTAAGCATGCTTAAAAAATATCCCGGGAACATCCTTCGTGGAATGGGAGCCCGTTATTTAGAAGGCGTGTTTTTTAATGTGTTTGGAGTATTTAGTATTAATTACCTTAGTAACCATTTAGAGATGGAGCGCAGCACGGCATTGATGGGGGTGTTATTAGCAGCGTTAGTGATGTGCTTTTTTATCCCTATATTTGGTGCGCTGTCCGATAGAGTGGGTCGGCCCAGGATGTATATTTGGGGTGCATTAGCAACGGGTATTTCTGCTGTACCCGCTTTGTACCTGATGACTGTGCATGTCGAACAGGTGTGGATAGTCTGGCTATCTATAGTGTTACCTTTTGGCGTGCTATATGCCTCAATTTATGGTCCTATAGCGGCATTATTTTGCGAGCTATTTGATACCGATGTGCGATATACAGGTATTTCCTTTGTGTATCAGTTTTCAGGTATTTTTGCTTCAGGCATCACCCCGATGATCGCAACAGCTCTTTTGCAAGCTAATGATAATAGACCTTGGTATTTAGGCGGCTATATCATCTTTACGGCAATTATTTCTGCCTTAAGTGCCTGGTCAATCTTACGTAAAAATGGACGCAAAAAACAGTTGAACCAACCTATTCTTATTAACAGTTGAAATAACATTCTCAATTAAAAAGCCCGCTCAATAGATGCGGGCTTTTTAATATCAAGAACAAAGACTATGAGAACGATTTAAACGCTGCGGTTTTACTCTAGTAGCGTATCGCCCAGCGCTAGATCAGAACGCTGTAAATCACGGATGATGGTTTTCACATTGGGTTCGGTGCCTGGCACGATGTTTAGCGCGACATCATTGTATCTTTGGGCTAGATCTTGTTTGGCTTCACGGGTGCGTCCGGTCAGCATTTCTACAGAAAAACGAACATAGGGGTGTTTGTGCACACCGCCAATCATGGCCATTTCGGGTTGCAGGACTTGCAAGGTCACATCGATACGTGCCATGTCGGTAGACAAGGCCTGACTAGTGGCGTCTGCTACTTTTGTGAGCAGCTGTTCTTGTTGCTGATTATCTAGCGAGAGATTGGTTTGGACTGAGATGATGGGCATAATAATTAACCACAAAAAATAATATTAGAAAGGCCTACAAAACACGGCCATTTCTATAAAAGGTTTAGAATAAAAATGACTATTTAGCTGAGTATAAAAAACAGCACGGCTTTGCACTATCTTTGCAACACAGATGGGCCGTCTATTGCAGCAGTCAATGCGCACTGGGCATGCACACCTGCGGGTAGCGCTGACACCAATCGAGCGCACGCTGGCGGTTTTGAGGGTTGGTGTCTGGGGTCAACACCACATCTAACTGCAGGTAATCGTCCTGAGTGGTATCCATGACCCGCGCATCCTGTGAAGCCAACATCAAAGCATAAACCACCAGCATCAGCTCATACTCATCCTCAGTATGTAGGCGTTGCACCAATGCCGTGATGGCATCGGCCCCCATCTGACCCAGCTCTTCTGCAGCGGTGTACCAGGTCTTGGGGTTTTCATCATCGCCATAGACATCAACAAAGTCACGCTCGGGCAGTTTTTCAATATAAAAGCTGATTTCCTCATTATCTAAAGGCGCGCTATCCTTGGAGATGGATGTACAGGAAACCAAAATAACGCTTAAAAGAATAATAAACAGTCGGGTCATGATTTAGAATACGGATTGAGCTCGTGGGATTTGTATTTCAGTAATGCACGAGAAATAAAATTTAAAAAGAAGTTACAGCGATGAATTTACAAAATTCTTTAAATGAGATCTTATCTAATTGGGTCACTGCAAGTAAGCAGACTTTTGCTCAACACTCACTGGCTAATTTTATACGCCACACATTTAAATCAGTGGTCGAGACAATAGCCCATGATGTTGAGCCTGAATTTGAAGTTACTGGTAGTGCAGGGCAGGGTAATTGGGCTGATGTACCGTGGTTATCGATACGTAATCCCGCACTCAGTAGTTCTACCCAAAATGGGGTGTATCCAGTTTACCTTTTTCGTGCAGATGGCTCTGGTGTTTATTTATCTCTAAATCAGGGTACGACCGAGCCTGAAAAGCAGTTAGGAAAAAGCCAAGCCACAGTCTTTATAGATACAGTAAGAAAAGCTGTTTTGAATGTAATTGATGCTAAGGGCTGGAGTCAGGATTCAATCTCGTTGCACGCCAATACCTCTAGAGGCAAGTCCTATGAACCAGCCAATATAATTTCTAAATACTATGCAGCAGGTGATTTACCTACCAATGAACAATTGGAAGCAGATCTTAGGCAAATGCTGACACTCTATCAGTTGATTACCCCTGAAATGATTAGTATTACAGAGTTTCAGCAGGGGCATAGACTATTATCGGATGTCGAGAGTCCGCAGTTAGAGGTTACAGCTGCCGTAGATCAAGGACGTTTGAGGTTGCCTAGAAATTTGGTCCTTTTAGCTGGGATATCAGGGACTGGTAAAACCAGGTTTGTGCGCGAGCAGGCAAAAAATAATCATCTGTTTCCTAATAATTATTGTTTAGTTCCTGTACGGCCTGATTGGGTAGAGCCTAGCGATTTGCTGGGATATATTTCGCGTTTGACCGCTGACAATCAACCCGAGTACGTAGCAACGGATGTGCTCAAATTTATAGCAGCAGCATGGAAGCAAATAGCTGACAGTGGTTTAAATCCGCGTATTGCCACCTCAGAGTATGGCGCGCAGCAACTAGAGGTCGTTGGGAACCGCTCCAATTTTAGGCGTATTCCTCCTTATTGGCTATGTCTAGATGAGATGAATTTGGCACCGGTTGAGCAATACTTTGCGGATTACTTATCGATAGCAGAAACTCAGGAATGGCAGTGGCGTGATGATGATTTTACCTACCGTTGCGATGCGTTGTTAAAGAATAATGAGACCTTTAATGATTCCTTGAGAGCTCGATTAGGGTTAGCAGCACAGAAATATAATGAATTGTGGGATGCTTTTTGTGCTTTTGGTATTCCTATCCCCTTTAATTTAATGGTAATAGGCACGGTAAATATGGATGAAAGCACACATGGGTTTTCTCGTAAAGTGCTGGATCGGGCATTAAGTATTGATTTTGGTGAGTTTTTCCCTAATGATTTTGAGTTGTTTTTTAAAAATGAATCGAAAAATATAGCACTTACCTATCCCATTATTAGTCATGTGGATATTAATCAATTGAGCACCAGTATTGATCCAGCAGGAGAAAAAAGCATTTCATTTTTAGCTGAAATAAATGAGGTATTAAAAACGACCCCATTTGAATTGGCCTATCGATCATTGAATGAATTATTGATCACTGTAGCCAATTTCAATCCCGAGAATGAAGTGCAGTTACAAGCCGTTTGGGATGATTTCGTCATGACCAAGGTATTACCTCGCATAGAGGGGGATACCGATAGACTGGCAATTACTCAGAGGACAAACATTGGGAATAGCGTTTTGGTCGAATTATCAGAGGTATTGCAAAGACAACTACTAGACATTTGGGAGGCACCTAATAGGCCTGATTGGTACCGTCTGCAATCTAACGATCAGAACGAGATAATTTCATGTCGCTCACGCTTTAAAATACAGTGGATGCAAAGTCGTTTGCAAAGCAATGGTTTTACAAGTTTTTGGCCATAAATACTTATGCGCGAAATTTTTCGTATCAAAACTTCTGATTTTTTGTTAACTGTTAGGGCTCGTGGTGTCGAGCAAAGACAGTTAATGCTTGGTAAAACGCTAGCACGGCGGGGGCAGGTGATGACAAAAAGTTACGTCACAATTTCGCCGGCTATTCAATTAACTGAGCCATTAAAGCAGACGGGTGTAGATAGTTATTACAATGCAGCCCAAAATAACACTCGTTTGGAATTACCTCAGCCCATTTTTTTTGAAAATACCCAGTATTATTTCCATTGGGTGTTTTTCCAACCAGTGGTGAATGCCTATATCAATCATCGTGCTAAAAATGTGGCCGAGAGCTTTAATTTTGTTAATGCGGAACAAGGAACAGCACCTTCTTTGTGGGGGCAGCTAAACACTCGAAATGATGTGGGTTGGCTAAATTTGCCGCTGGTGTATGAGCAAAGCGGTGAGAAAATAAAAGTACAAATAGCTTTTCAGGTGCTGCCGATCAAGATGTTGCTGGACCGAGATTTACAGACCATCTATCAAGAGCTCGACCAGCAATTGCCCCTTTGGCGGTTTAGCTTTTTGGCGACTACAGAGCAAGATGCCTCAAAAAGTGCCCGCAGGGGGGATTTCACATTGATGTGGTTAGCTAATTTTGAGCGCTTACGACAGCGTTTTGAGCAAGGCCTCAAAATCATCCAGACTGCGCCACACCGAAAAATACAACAGCAAAAAGGTCAGGTGCGTGCTAACCGCTTAAAGGGGAAAATAAAACCAAAGTTAGCAGAGCGCATCCGAGAGGACTTTGCCAGTCGTAGATTTAATCAACGTTATCCCTCGTCCGTTAAAACATTGTCATTAGACATTCCAGAAAACCGCTTTATCAAAGCTGTTGTTCAACACACCTTAAAGCGTCTGCAGTCAATAGAAGCTAAATTGGATACTGTAGATTTATCACCAGAGCAGCAACGATTTTCAAAAGCGTTTATAGAACAATTGCAAGCCTGGCGGGCGCCATTGCGCAGAATGCTTGGAAATAGTTTTTTAAAAGAAATTGATACGCAAATAGATGTGGATTTAGGTTCTTTGGTATTGCAACAAAAGCCTGGTTATAGCGCGGTTTTCCATGTTTGGAATGAACTTAGATATTATTTAGAGTTTTTCTCGCGTCAAAATACCTTATCAATGAAATCTGTCGCAGAAATCTATGAGATTTGGTGCTTTTTGGAATTGAAAAATATCCTAATTGAAGAATTGGATTTTCAACAATTAACAAGTGGCAAACAGGCAACTTTGTCTGAACGCGCTTTTGAAATACAGCTAAAAGATGGTATGGCAGGTGCTTTTGAATTTGAACGTAAGGATGGTGTATATGCGCGCCTAGCACATGAACCAATTTTTAAAAAAGACGGTTATCCTATTAGGTCCTATTTGCTATCACAGAAACCAGATATTGTTTTAGAGATTCAAATTCCTAAAGGTATGGGTACAGACTGTGAGCAACGCTTTTTTTGGGTTTTTGATGCTAAATATAGAATTAAAGCAGATACAGAACCCGTCGATTTAGATTTAACTGCGACCAATGACTTAGTGCCAGATGACGCAATTAATCAAATGCATCGCTATCGAGATGCATTGATTTACCATCTACAAGAAAGTGAGTTAGCTTCTGAACAAATGCCGCGTTTAAGTAAAGCAATCATTGGAGCATTTGTTTTATACCCTGGTTTTTTTGATCAAGGAAACACTAGAAATCCATATGCTACGGCGATTGATGCTGTGGGGGTGGGAGCATTTCCGTTATTGCCCAGTGCTACAGATGGCCGCAATAAAAACCATTGGTTGGTAGGGTTTTTAAAAACACAAATCGGGTTATTAGCATCACCAAAGAAACAACACGAATTCGAACATGATATTTCCGAGCGCTTGTACGTACAAGACCCTGCACGCATCCCACTAAAGGGCATGAAACAGCAGTTATATATTGATTTGGTGATGACTGTTCCTTTGGCTTTAAGTAAATCGCGTGATGTGACGTTCGATTATCATCAAAGATTTGTAGATGGTACTGCTCAGTACTATCACATACCGGCGGCTATTTTTAATAAGAAATTCAAGTACCAGCATGTCGTTCAAGAAATTCGTTTTTTGGCCATAGTGCTACCAGATACTAATGACGATTTAAGCGGTCAAAATACACGACGAACCATCAAAGCCGTTTGGCCAGTACAAAAGATTTTGCTAAAGAAGCGGTATGAAATTACGCCTGAGCAATCGGGCCGACAGCAGTACGATAATCCTAATGATGCGTATTATCTGTTTAAACTGGGGTATCCATTAAAGTTACAATACCCGATTCATAATATTCCCGATAGCTTTATGGCTTCGATAAAAATGGCGACCTTAGAACAATTGAACACATGTCAGCACTTTGATGAAGTTAAAATAGTTTATCAAGAAGCTTTATCGTCTTGAATCGCAAAAAACTCTGGCTTTAAGTTAAAGTTAAAAAGCAGACAAATTAATTATGCTCATGAATAAAACACTTGTTCAAACACTGCCCTCAGGTCCTTTAGATATTATTGGCGATATTCACGGTGAATATGAGGCCTTGTGTGCTTTATTAGACGTACTAGGTTATGCCGTGGATGGCACGCATCCCGAGGGGCGGCGATTGGTGTTTGTGGGTGATTTTTGTGACCGTGGGCCGAATAGTCCGGCGGTAATTAAAATGGCCCGCGACATGATACAAGCTGGGCGGGCGTATGCGGTGTTGGGTAATCATGAGATCAATTTGCTGCGCGATGACCCCAAAGCCGGTTCGGGTTGGTATTTTGACCAGCGCGAGGAATCAGACCAGCGTGATTATGAGCCATTTGTGCGTGCCACAGCAGATGAAAAAGGCCCGATCAAAGACTTTTTCCTGTCTCTGCCTTTGGTCCTCGAGCGTGATGATATCCGCATTGTGCATGCAGCTTGGCTGGATGAGTGTGTTGATGCCGTGCGGTCTATCCCTACGACCGAATTATTGACAGCCTTTGACCGCTGGGAAGAGCAAGCCCTAGCTCAAGTGGCCGAGGAAAAGCTCGTCGAGACCAAGGCCCAAGAACAAATCGATTGGCCCTATAGCTTAGAAGACGAAACGCACCAACCCCCGCTATTAAAAGCCCATGCACGTCTAGATGTGATTGAACAAAACCAAAACCCCATCAAAATACTCACATCGGGGATCGAGCGTGAAACCAGCACGCCTTTTTATACCAGTGGCAAATGGCGCTTTGCTGAACGCATCCCTTGGTGGAATGATTATGACAGCCCAATGCCTGTGGTTTTTGGCCACTACTGGCGCCGGGTCCATGAAATAGATCGCAGCAAAGTTGGTAAAAACGACCCAGACCTCTTTGCCGGCATCTCGCCCTTTGCCTGGCACGGCAAACACCGCACCGCATTGTGTATCGACTATTCTGTCGGCGGTCGCTGGCGCGCACGTAAAGATGGTGAGCCCCTAACCAAAAACTTTAAACTGGCCGCCTTGCGTTGGCCCGAACAAAGCCTGGTCTTTGATGATGGCAAACGGATCAAGCTAGAAGTCGGTGAGTAAATAATGCTGCAGTCCAAATTAGGTTGTATAACCTAATTAATTAGCTTTTGTTCCTCAATCATATAAAGGCATCCAACCACGCAAGAAATTATTCAAGAGGCAATAAAAAGCTATCAATCTAAACTCATAGAGACCTTAAGTGCGCTGCATGATTTTGATCCTGCGCACGGCCATTAAATATGGAAGTTAAATTCCTGTGCTATCGCTTATCTGGTTTAGAAGAGTCAGCTGCACAGTTGCTAGAGAACGCCTTAAAACTAACCAATGAACCAAGCACCCGCATCTAGTATGGGGTAGGGGCGTTTGCTCAGACACTATTCACAAGGTTATTCACAAAATCTGGGGATAACTAAAAAGTTTTATACACGGCGCTGGTGGAGACCCTGTCCGGAATTAAGGAAAGCCCTCAATCACCCGGCATGAAAAGCGTTATATACTGAATTTCACCATATGCAGTTAAATTCAATAGCTGCTTTTCATCATATTTAATTAAAAATAACGAGGCAAAACATGAGTGAAATCATTCGGTCAGGCGGCAACCAATTAATGAGCGACTATGTCATCCACAATCAGGTGGTTTATGTATCGGGTATCGTCGCTGCAGATAAAAGTGGGGATATCAGAGAACAGATACAAGACATCCTGCAGGAAATCGACAGTCGCCTAGCGCGCGCCGGCACTGATAAATCTAAACTGCTCACCGCGCTTATCTGGCTCAAAGACATCGAAAGCGATTTTTCTGTACTCAACGAACTCTGGGCAGAGTGGGTCGCCCCCCAAGGCCAACCCGCCCGTGCCACTTGCCAAGCCCTGATGGCCAGTCCAGATGTGCTGGTGGAAATAACCGTTACTGCGGCGGTGTAGTACTGGTTTTTCAGCCTGTGCCTGGCTCCTTAAACCAGAAACTGTAAGCAATTGGTGATTAATTGGTACAGCAACATACGAACCCACAGAAATTGCGTGTAAATGAAATATTTGCATACAGCACATTCACATTGGATTGCGCAGTGTTGCTAAGGTGATAGGTAAATAACCTCATCGATCCAAGCAAAGGAGCCAGCCATGGAAACCATCTTAACTATCGTTATTATTTGCGCTATTTTAGGGGCTTTGGGCGCATTGTTAGCAGGTGGTAGGCCCAAAGATGTTGCAGAGGGCGCTACCAGCGGCGCATTTTGGTCCATGGGCTGTATGCTGCGGCTAGTGTTTCTAGCGATTTTGGTCGCCGCCGGGATCTGGTTGGTTAACCTGCTTTTGGCCTGAATACATTAATAAATCAAAGATTGACATAGTAGTTAGACGTAGCCTGTTAAGGGCCCATGTTGGATAAACATTGGGCCCTTATGCATCATAGAGTTATAGTAATTTAGACATTCGCACTAAAAGCGATTTATTAAAAATACTGGTATTTTCCTTAATGGATCAGATTTACCAAGTTAATTAAAACTTATAATTTAGTTACATATGCGTTTAATGTGTTTCCAAGAATATGAATAACAGGCTTAGTTAAACGAAAAGCAGGAGGGTTAAATACAGTTTTACGCCCACTGTTCAACTGATTCTTGGTTGGGATTATTCTGTGTGCGCTGAATTGCAGGTCTCGGCATAGCCTTCAGTGATTAATAGGAATCAAAGAATAGCGATAACATTAGAAACCAGGAATAACAAAAAATATGTTCACAGATTACCATGCGAAGTATTTTGCTTATGAGCTTACTCATCGTCGTAGGGGCAGTGCACTAAAGGAAAATAACATGATAAAAATAAAAAGAAAGACGAGTGGGAAACTAATGCTGGTAGTTGGTAGATTACCTGAAGCAGCCCGTTTCAAGGGTGACTGCGATGGTTGACCTGGTTTATAGCAAAGATGAGTTACTAGGGTTTTCCGATGAAGTGCTAATTAATGCACTTGCCATGGCCTGGGATGATGAAGATAAAACACTCGAGGTTTGGGGAGAGCTACCAGCATTGGGTGGCAGTTCTTTCGGGTTTTTACAAAATGTACGTTTAATTAAAAATAGCAAAACGCTCTATTAGCCACTTGAAGGGGAAAATAAGGCGCCTGCTCGTTTCTTTGTTAATCCGAAGGATGCCGCTATTTGCGGCTCACACAGTAGAGCTTGCTTGATTCGTTGTAAATTAGAGCTGTCACCTATTTCGGGCTGAATAGTTACGTGTAACCCTCCAACAGATGGGGTTATTGATTAATATTTTGTGAGAATCACAAGGATTTATTCACAACTGAGATTATTACTAGGATGGGATTCAAAGAGTGAGGTAACAGGCCTGGACTGGTAGGTATCGTGCGGTTTGGCGTCTATATTGGTTGGGTAACAACAAAGGAGTGTAGGCAAATGAAAACCAACCGAGTAGAGACAAACAGTACGCAGATATTTGTTGCTAAAAAAATCCTGACGATGAATCCAGCCCAACCGGTGGCGACTCATGTGGCGGTGCGCGATGGGCGCATTTTAGCGGTGGGCAATGAGGAGGAGGTGCGCTCCTGGAGCAGTGGTGATGAAGCGTTCGAGATCGACCAACGTTATGCTGATGATGTGTTGCTACCAGGGTTTGTAGAGGGGCATAGCCACCTCTTTGAGGGGGTGGTGTGGCGCTATGTGTATTTAGGCTATTTTGATCGTTATGGTCCAGATGGCAGGTTGTGGCCGGGTCTAAAGTTTACCGATAAGGTGATTGAGCGTTTAAAAGAATTCAATGACCAGCTCGCTGAGAGTGAGGTGTTGATTGGGTGGGGTTTTGATCCTATTTATTTTGGTGATAGTCGTATGACGGTGCACGATTTGGATCAGATCAGTACCACGCGCCCGATCGTAATTATGCATGCCAGTATGCATTTGATGAATGTAAATACGGTCATGCTCCAAGAGGCGGGTATTGATCGGTTCACCGATATTGATGGAGTGGCCAAGTTTGATGATGGCGAACCGACCGGCGAGTTGTTAGAGTTTGCGGTTATGTTTCCCGTGACTAAATATATTGGTAATCCCATTCGGACTTTGGATCACAGCGCTGAGAGTTTGAAAAATTTTGCCAAAATTTGTCGTGGCGGTGGAGTGACTACAGCCACTGATTTGGCGAGCATGATCAATCCAGACGGTATTGAAACCCTTTCTCAAGAGGCTGATGACCCTTTATTTCCCGTGCGTATTGTGTCTGCGGCTTCGGGACGGGTATTTGGAAATGATGTTCAAGGATGTTTGGATGCACTCGCTGAGCTACGCCATTTAGCGCATGATAAGTTGCATTTGGGGATTATTAAGCTGGTCGTTGATGGTTCTATACAAGGCTTTACCGCGCGGGTGCAGTGGCCTGGTTATTATAATGGCGCACCCAATGGTATTTGAGTGATTGCGCCCGAAGAGATCAATAAATTAGTTATGGAATATCATCGCGCTGGGGTGCAAATGCACATCCATACCAACGGTGACGAAGCGACCGAGTTAGCCATTAATGCTATTGAACAAGCACTGACCAAGCATCAGCGGCCTGATCATCGTCATACCTTGCAGCATTGTCAGATGGCCAATAGGGCGCAATACCAACGCATGTCGAAATTGGGTATTTGTGTCAATCTTTTTTCTAACCATTTATTTTACTGGGGAGATGAGCATTACGAGATGACTATCGGTCCCGAGCGCGCCGAGCGTATGAATGCTTGTCGTACTGCTTTAGAACATAATGTGCCGTTGGCTATTCACTCAGATGCGCCAGTCACCCCGATGGGGCCTTTGTTTACAGCTTGGTGTGCTGTTAACCGTGTAACCGCCAGTGGTCGGCAGTTAGGTGAGTATGAGCAGCTCACTATACCCGAAGCTCTTTTTGCCATCACCATGGGCGCAGCTTATACACTGCATCTGGATCATTTGATTGGGTCTATCGAGGTGGGCAAATACGCGGATTTTTGTGTACTGGCTCAGGATCCAATGGGTGTGCCTGCTACAGAAATTAAGAATATACAGGTGGTGGATACGGTGATTGGCGGGGTTTCAACAAAAGACTACCGTTAGTAGCGCTCTTGAC
>Ga0209487_1002859_pt1 | contig 13791 bp, 13 predicted proteins | sample Poulit2012_FD_187524 | JGI IMG/M metagenome (GOLD analysis project Ga0209487, IMG submission 187524) | Agricultural soil microbial communities from Georgia to study Nitrogen management - Poultry litter 2012 (SPAdes) (version 2) | ecosystem: Environmental > Terrestrial > Soil > Agricultural land... | reverse complement strand
TGCTTGACTACCGATTATATTAGCTACCCTTAAAAATTTAGTAGTCTTCATATTATTGATATTAGTTTTAGCATTAAGTCAAAAAACATTCCAATTTAAAAACCAGTTTAAATCTGCCATTTGAAGTGGTAATATATGACAATATGTTAGTTGAGTCGTTATAAGTATTAATATTATTAATAGTTGGAACGAATCCAGTTAAAATTACAAAATTGAAGCAAAAGTTTTTCCTTCACTACATCCGCCCACTTTCGTTTTCCCGTAAGGATGTTTCGATGGAAATAACTTCTCTTCTTTCCCTGGATTGAAACGGAAAACTTCCAATCTATTCTTACCGTCCTTACCGATTTGGGAAGTGGCAGCTTTTCCTTTTCTCATCGCTTTTTCAGTATCAGATTCAGCGTATTTTGATTTACGAACTTCCACCACCGTACATCGGCAGTTCCAGCCATTTGGCGGATAATATTTTGACAATACTTCATCATCTATGGCTTAGTAGATTCAGGGTATGCCTCAAGCTAACAAGCATGTACTGATGGCAGCCCTGACTTATAATTTGAAGACCACGAAGTTGCAGCGAAGCTAAATACCTGCGTTTTGTCGTGAAAAAACCGAGTGTTTTAGCCCAAGTTGTTTCCCTACAACAAGGGAAAATACACACTTTTCTAAAAACACTTTTCCACGACCTCAAAAGCTCGTTTTTAAGCCACCCAAATTTTGTGATTTTGTATCGGAACTGAAAAATAAGCATCGCTTAAATCGCTTCTATGAATGCCGATTTTTTTGATTTTTGAGGATTGGTGGCAAAAAAATTAAGGGTTGTGCAACGATTACCCATGTTAGCTGTAGTTTTTATTTGAATCCAAAAAGTGACGATTCTGTAAATGTTATTATTTTATTATTTCTTAACATTTCAGTATACGCATCTATTCTAGTTGCAAATAGTTTATTTCTGTTTTCAATTGACCATTCATTCATTATTCCTATTAATTTTGGATTACTAGCTAAATCCATCGGATTTAAATACCAAAGACCACAACCACTAATTCCAAATAAATTAGGTCCAAAACTTAAGCTTTGTGATTTTAGATTTATTGTATTTTGTCTGTCATATTCCACTATTAAATTTAGAAATTCCTTTCTATTATATTTCGTGTAATCTTCTTTTTTAATACATTTCGTTTGATGGATAAACGGTCTTGTGTGGAAAGATTTTTTTGTAATTGATTTTTTAGACCAAGTTGATGGATATCCGAATATTAGGTAATTCAAAAAATTTGATGGATTGTGATTTATTTGAATGTCTTCACTTTCTAAAAATGAATAATGATTTGAGATATCTTGTATTGAAAGTTCATCTAAAATGAGTATACCCAAGTCTAATTCGTCATTTTCTCTTCTGGTAGTAGGATGGTTTGTAATAATTTCTCCACCTGGTCTTAATAAATCTGCTCCTTTATTTAAAGGAATAAAAATATCTTCTATATCATCTAAAACGTGTGCTGCTGTAAATAGAAAATACTTAGATTCAATTTTTACAAAAACTCCTGTTCCGTGTTGTTTATAATCATTTTTATTTTTTAAAAAGATACAGGTATAAGAACGAATTTTTGGGATTGATTTTAATTGTCTTTGAACAATTTCTGTTAGAGTAGTATTTTCCATAAAATTACAGATAACGCCAGACTGTGAAAAAACTCATAATCTTTCAAACAAATATAGTAAAAAACTTGTGAGAAAAATGAGAAAGTTGTATTTTTATATATGCAACACATCCAAGGAATTTCCCGCCATCAGCTACAAATGAGTAGCTTAGAAAACAAGATTAGTGCTGATAATCCCGTGCGATTTATTGAGGCTTGGAACCCACCACCTTACAAGAGAAAGGCTTGGCTTTTGTAAAACTGTACTTTTACGACTTCAAAACCTCATTTTTAAGCCACTCAAATTTTAGCATTTTGAACTACAACTAAAAAATAAACCTCCTTTAAATCGACTTAAAAGAGGTTGAGTTTTTTGGGTTTTAAAGATTCTTTGGAAAAATAGAGAGTTGTGCAACGGTTACCGATGTTAGGTGTAGTACTATTTTTCTAATTCTATGATTATAAATCCTTGAAGACTATGAATAAATTCATTCCTTTGAATATCAAATGTATTCAAAAGATTTATTAACTTATAATCTTCGTCTTTCCGCTGAAGTACTTCAATCATTTCTTCAAAAGTTTCAATTATTTTATCTCCAAGATCCCTATACCTTTTATCTTTTAAAATTGGAAATAAATATTGTTTTTGTGTTAAAAAACCATTCAATTTGACTGAAGTATTAGCTATTCTAAGTAAGCTTTTCTCCCTATTAGCGGCACCATCTATTTCATAAATTTTTTCTAGTATTTCTATTAACTTTTCAAGTTCTGATTGTCTAAATTGAGATTGAATTATAAGTTTTTGGATATTAATTTCGCTTTTATGTTTAATTTTATCGTAGTTAGCAATTAAATTTGTTAGATAGATAAATATGCATAAATTTAATATAGCAACAATACCACTTATATAACTTCCAATGGAAGCAAACGTTTCATTCTTTAATTCTACTTCATTTCTAATATTAAAATATGGTATAAGAAAAATAATTAATATAAGAATAGATAATAGTATTAATAGTATTGTTTTTTTCATTCTGCACTAGTATTACACCTAACGTCAGACTGTGAAAAAACTCACAATCTCTCAAACAAATATAGTAAAAAACTTGTGAGAAAAATGAGAAAGTTGTATTTTTATATATGCAACACATCCAAGGAATTTCTCGCCATCAGCTACAAATGAGTAGCTTAGAAGACAAGATTAGTGCTGATAATCCCGTGCGATTTATTGAGGCTTGGAACCCACCTTACAAGAGAAAGGCTTGGCTTTTGTAAAACTGTACTTTTACGACTTCAAAACCTCATTTTTAAGCCACTCAAATTTTAGCATTTTGAACTACAACTAAAAAATAAACCTCCTTTAAATCGACTTAAAAGAGGTTGAGTTTTTTGGGTTTTAAAGATTCTTTGGAAAAATAGAGAGTTGTGCAACGGTTACCCGTGTTGTGCGTTCGGTGTTCTTCTTTCGTCCTGATTTTCTGTCGGTTGCGGGTTGTAACAGACACACTCTTTGCCAAGTTTTGGTTTGCGTTTTGGCTTGAGCGACTTGGCAATGTGTGTGGCTGTGAAGGGTTAGCATTTCACTCTATTTTATATTGTGTTTTGCAAATTTTTCAAGTAAAACTGAGCTTGGGTGGTCTGAAAGTGAAACAAGTTTGTTTGCAAGTGCAATCGGTAAAAGAGAATTGTCATACATATCACTTTTTAGACGTTCAATGTATTTCATTATGATGTCAATGTGCTTGAAGTCAGACTTAATAGGATTAAGAACTACTTCACTTTTCTCAGTAGGAATAGTTACCACATAAATTCTTTCATCTCTGGACTTAAAAATTACTTTACTGCCATAATATGAGGAACGTCCATATGCTTCTGGATTGTCGGAGTCACCCGGCTTTATATATTTGTAAATGTGCTTGTTTGAAAGTAAATACGCCTGTCCCTGCTTTATTTTGTCTTTAATTTCCAATGCGTGTTCCACAAATGGCCCCGATTTCTCTATTCCTGCTAAAAAGATATTTAATTCAGAATTCAAGTGATTCAATAATTCTCGCATAGGCTCGTGCATATTTGCAGTTTGTCCAAAGAAACCTAATGGGCCATCTTTTACAAATAACACCTCCTTTAAGGTATCTTTCTTAACTCTATACAATCCTCTAATGGTGTCAATCAGAATGAAATGTTCAATCAAATTTCTTAAATAGCCAACAATACCTCCTGCACCTAGATCTTCATCCACTACTTCGTGAAGTCTAAAAATATCTGTCAAAAACAATTCACCGTCTGCGTGTGGTATTTTATATTCGGAATTGATTTTATCTCTTTCAATAACCACCTTCTTTGTCGCAGAATTATTTGGGTGGCTTGCAAGTTCTCTTTCTGACTTTGGATTTTTCTTGTACTCTTCAAATAGAAACCATTTCAAAGTTGAAAGGAAATCGTGTTGCTTGAAAAATTCATAAAGGGCTTTTCTGACAGAATAAGTCAATGTTGCTCGTTTACCATTTTCATCAATTAAGCCAATGTTCTTGGTCGGTAAGGTAAATTTTATCCGCTGTAATTCTTTTAATTTTGAGATTGATTGAGGAGAAATGAAAGGTTGTTCCCTCAATTCTTTAAGGTCTGAAATCTTCAATAGGTTAGCTCCAAACTGAAAAAAGGTTATTGTAGATGATGGGAATTTTGATTTAACTGGAACAGTTGTGTCACCTCCATCTACAGCTATAATGTATTCCACAGAGTCTACTACGTCATAATCTATATCCACCAAATATTGGGTAAATAGAGAAATTTCATCTCCCTCTTTAGGAAGTTCGTGTTGACTTAAAAACTTCTGTACTTCTGGGTCTTTTATAATATGTATATGATTGCTTTTACTAGCAAATTCAAATGGTCTATTCCCTGTTTTGTTGTACGACATGTTTTACTTATTTGCTAAGAATTGATCTATCTGGACTGGCACTACAAATGGGTTTGAATATGTTTTCATTCTTACAAATCCCTTGTCATTTTTGGCACTAAAACGTACTAAGGATTCAGTAAAATCTTCAAAGTCGTAATACTTTTTGAGTTCCCTAGTTTCATCTTCATTGTTTAAGTGAGCAATAAACCAATTTTGTGTGTTTTTAAGTATGTTTGAACTTATTGAACTAACCTCTTGTGTAGCGTAAATCATTCCTATATTCAATTTTGCCCCTTCCTTTGCAATTCTGTTGTAGATTTGGCTCAAATCTTTATCGTCTTTTTTAGGAAACAAATTGTGAGCTTCTTCAAAATAGAATTGAATGAAATTATTAGGGCTTGTTTTGATAAAATTATTCATTGAATCATTAAATATCCTAGAGCATATTTTTTCACTGTAAAGTCTCTGAATCAAAGGGTCTCCTTGAGATAAATCTATTATCACTATCTTTCCTTCACGCAATGCTTTTACTATTTCTATCTCAAATGATTCTTGAACAGTAGGTGTATGAAGATTTGAGATTGCTCTTAATTTTCTAAATCCCGAAAGATTAGCTGAGCCGTTAGGGGTTGATTTACGGGTCAAGAAAACTAGCAATGCTCTCATATCTTCGTCGAGATAATCAAAGCCTTTAGCCTGTCTATATGCTGTGAAGTGATTTGATAAATTCGGGTCTGCTGTAGCTTCATAAATTGAGGTAAACCAAGTGATGCACTCATCATAAGTAATACCATTATGCGGTTGAATACTAGGAATGATGTTGTTTATTGTTTTTGCATCTCCGAAGAATTTAACACGATTCTGATTTGTTTTAAAACCTGCTGCATATAAACAAGCTTTGTAAAGTGCTGTTTTTCTATCATAGAGATTAGCGGCATTTTTTTCGTCACTTGTTCGGTCTTGAATTGGTTTTTCATATCCGTCAGGTTTGTTTAAGTCAATTGCACAAACACTCTGAATATAATTTGAGGTATCTTGTACCATAGAAGCTCTTACAAGCTCAAAACCTGCTTGAATTTCTGTATAAAAGTTAGTCTTTAGTACTTTGAATCCTTCACTGGTCTTATCTAATACGCTGTATCGAATTACCAAGTCTTTGTATAAGTCAAAAATAGCAGTGCCTTTGTCTTGCAAATTGGCATTCGCATACTCACCATTGATATCGAAAATTATTTGACCAACAGGAAATTTTGGTGCACCTGAATCTTTATCTATAGGCTCCATAAAATTGTCGGAGCTACTTGATGCAACAGATAAGGATTTATATTTTGATTTCCTTGATATCTCAACTGAAGCCTCAATTATTTTCTTAACAGAGTTAGACTTACCTGTTCTAGTCATTCCAAAAAGGGCAGTCCTTTTGCCAAGCATATCACCTGGATTGATAAATACTTTTACGTTTTTTACTGAATCATCAGTAGCATAAAACCTTCTAGTAGAACTATAGCGTACTGTCCCAATTGGAAATTCATTCTCGCCACCTGCCACCAAATCTTTGTCCCTTTGATTAACAATAAGCTCTAAAATTTTCGAGGTTGCTTTAAAGACTTTGTAGTTGTGAGCAGAATAAAAATTTTCCACGTCTGCTCCAAATTCAAAGGAATTACCATCCTTGTAGAATGCTCCTAAAATTCTACATTCCAAACCTGAAAAACTAAATTCATATCTCGTGAAATCGTCAAGCTCACTTTTTTTACCAGATGTGTTTAGATTATCTTTGTAATACTCAATCATTGAAGAAATAACATTATTGTCAGTAGGAAGTGCAGAAGGGTTTAAAACTCGAAGGAGTAAAGCTTCTTGAATGTTTTCCTCAAATGGATTATCGTAAAATGCCAACAAAAAAGAACCTTGTGGTATTCCTTTTACTTTGTGTTTCCAAAAATCTGAAATAAGTAAATTTGCTTTGTTGTAGTTTATAGAGTAAGGTCTACCCACAAAAAGGTCTTCATTTTGTCCTTCTTTAAAAAAGTCAATGTCTGTTATTTTTTTTATTACGTCTAACATTAGATGAGTATTTTAAGTTTTGCGTTAAGTTCTTTGTCTTCAAATCTGAAAATTGACTGGTCTGCAAATTCTCGGTCAATTTCCATTGCTAACCATTTTCTATTGAGCTTTTCAGCGGTTGCTCCTGTTGTATTACTACCTGCAAATGGGTCAAAAACTAAGTCCTTTTCGTCAGTCAGATAGTTGATAAAAAAACTAACAATTCCTTGATTCATTCGGGCAGGGTGAGGAATAATATCATTCTTTCTACAAGCTTTAAGATAGTAGTCGTTTGAATGTGTATTTGAGAAACTTAAAACACTGTGAGGTAGTCTAACTTCTCTATTTTCATCAATTGGTTCCATTTCAAAGAAATTATGAGCAATACTTCCACCATTATCTTTCAAAAATCCATTTTCTGAAATGACGTGTTCCGAAGGTCGTTTACCTGAGTTATATTTCTGTTTCTTGAGAAGTTGTTTCATACTCTTGCTGTAAGGTCGCAAAACCTTTGTGTTATCAGCTTTTGGGTAGTCTGATTTCGCAAGCCACCATATATGAGTATAGCTGTCAACCGTCCTAATACGATTAACTGTTACCCATTGAGCTGGAGAAGGCAGTTTTGAAGGATTATAACAAATAAATTCCTGTATTAATCTTAGGTTGGAATTTTGAACAAGTCCAAATAAACATTCTAAATGTAAAAGTGACTGTACAGGTCGTTCAGATTCCCAAGCATTCCCGATTTCAATAACAAGTGAACCATCATCAGCTAATAATTCTTCAAAGATTGGAGCAAGACTAATAAACCACTCTTTGTATTCCTCACCTTGCAGGTTTCCATATTTTTTCTTGTTGTTTAATGGAAACGGTGGTGAAGTGATAATTAGATTTATCTTGCCCTTATATTTTTTCAATGAACCATTCTTTAACTCTTTGTAAGAGTCTGTAAGGAGTAGTTTCCCTAGGTCAGTTTCATAGAATATTTTGTTTTCCATCATTCCTCAAATTTATGTTTTTATGTCAGCGAGTTGGCAAAATTCAAGCTCTTTTGGTTTTTTGTTTTGGGTTTGCGTGTCGGCAAAAACTAAATGTGCTTGAATGTGCGGTCGGTATTATATCACTGTCGTTCACTTTGTTCACTGTCGTTGTCTTTTTAGCATTGCCCATAACATTAGTATATCCGACACTTCTGATCCATTTATTGCAGATATATTCCTTATGGACGCTGTGCCTTAAAATTATTTTGGACCAATTTAACATTTAAAAACATATTAAACAAAATAGTTTTGAGGAATAGAAAACCGAAACTTTCAATTTTAGCCTTAACCCGACATTTTGCCAAGCCGATGTTGTACACTGTTTTTATTCAGTTATTTTTTTGTTCAAATAGTTACTAATCTTTTTGAAATTTGCTATTAATAAATATCCAATTATTAGATTAAATGCACTGCTTATCCAATAGACATAATCTTCAAGTCTGTTATATTTCAATAATCCTTGATTTTCATATGCTTGGTCAAATCCTTGAGGAATTGAAGATTTAAACGCAAATAAAGTATGACTTAAAAACGTTGGGATATTTTCCACAAATAATAGTCCTCCTATTATTAATACTACAAACTTTATTATATCTAAACTTTTCAGTCCGTTGAAATCAATTCTATCTTCATCAAATCCATTTTCCAACTTTAAGAGTTTACTGATTTTGTCAGCTTTTGATAGTAATAAATAGAATAATCCAATAATGATTAAAGCTGTTGCTAGTAACCAAATAATTCCTATTATTTCAATATTCTGAATTACAAATGAAATATTATTTGGCAGTACAGAAAATAATGAAGTTATAATTGAATAAAGTCCAAATATTTTAATGATTAAAATGAAGAAATCTCTTTTTGTCATATCTGTCCGTTTTTACAATGCACACAACGGTCTCGGCTATGCGTAGTGCGGGATTTCAAGGCACTTCACTTTCCATTTAGCAGTTAGTTTATTTAATGTAATTGCTTTCATATCAGCACTTTCGCCCGCATTACGTATAGCCATTGTTGGCGTGTCGTTTTTTTAAGATAGTATTTCATTAATAATCTCAAATATTTTTTCAAATTCAGAAATTTCAAACTCATTAAAATCTTCTTCTTGATTTAAGATTTTTTCAGCGAAAAGGCTTTTAGAATGAGCCAAACTATTTCCATCTGCATCGACTATTTTTTCTACATCTTTACAATAAATCCTTTTATCAAATTCTTCTTCTACTTTGGGTTCATCAAGAATTCTTATTTCAGATATAGTTTTGTTGTTAGTTTTACTTTTGATAATTAATTCTTCCACTTCGTTGGTGAAATATAATCTTGTGTTATTAGTTTTTTCAATTGTTTTTATTTCATCATCAGTGTAATAAAACTCAATAGAAATTTTATTATAATCTTCTCTATGATTTGGTTTAGGAATACAAAATGAGTAAACCGAATTCCCCCAATCTTTAAAATTGGCAACATCGCTATCCATTTGGCTTATTATTTTGTCATCGTCACGGTCGAATATACAAATGACTTTTCTGTCATTATTCAATTTTGAAGTTTGTTCACAGAGTGATTTTAAATGACTATCACCCATTTGAATTTCTTCTTCATATTCCAAAAAGTCAAAATCTAAATCATTAAACTTCCCTTGTTCATTTAATTTGGATAAAGCATTTTTCAAATGTTTCCAATCTGTTTTTCCTTCTGTTATAACTAATGGTTTTGTTAAGTTTTTTAGCTTTTCATTTACTGTATTTAATGTCAGTTGCAAATCATTAAATCCTGTCACGAAAATGTTATAAGCACTTTTCATTTCTGAAAAATCATTTAACGAAATACTATTTCCAAAAGGTAAGTTTATTAAATCCCAATTTTCTTTAAATTCATCTTCCATTCCATAAAGGAAAAAGGGTGAGTGAGTTGTTAAAATAAACTGAACACCTGAAAATCTTTTTATTAATTCTGGTAGTATTGATTTTTGGAATTCTATATGTAGGTGTAAATCAATTTCATCAACTATAACAATACCTTTTACATCGTTCAAATTTCTTACTTGTGCTCCTAAATCATCATATTCTTTTAGTATTGCAGTGAATAGAGTAAGTAGCATTGCTTCACCAGATGATATATGTGAAAATGATGGTGAAACTGTAAATTCTACTCCATTTTGTTCTTTTATATGAATTGATATACTTCTTCTGTTTTTTGCTCCTATTCCAATGCGAGCTGTCTGTAGATTAGGAAATTTACTTTTATATATAATCCCCAACAATTCATTAATAAGTCTTATTATATCATTATTCTTACCATTGTAACCGAGAAAAATTTGCAGTCCGTTTTGTTGATTTATATGTTGTTTTTCATAAATTTCTCTGTCGAGTAAACAATCAAGAATCCAAGTTTCTACTTCTTTTATTATATCGGATTTAATAATATTCTTATCTGATTGGTCAAGAAATTTTTCTTTAAAAGAGAAGCCAATACTCGTATCTTTGTTAAGCCAAGCAGGATGGTCATATCTACTATGAGGAAAAAATGAAATAATATTTTGACTAAAAGCATCAAGTAAATCATTGTTATTAACCGAACAGTTTTTATAAAATCCACTTTTTATAAATTTCGCGTCTGTTGCTCCTTTTAAATTTAGACCAGCATATTTCGCTACAAAATCTTCATTGTTTATTCTTGACATTAAGTCAAAATAGTTGGCTGTTTTACCATCGTCATCAAATAGAATTTCAATTTTGGAATAGTCTTCTCCATTTTTTATGTAGTCCTTTTTTCCAACTTTAAGATATTTATTTTGTTCTACTTCTAAAAGGTCGTTAAATTTTTGTCTTTTTAATTCAATTAACCCATCTAAAATATTCCCCAATAGAAGTGTTTTTCCAGAACCATTTTTTCCAATAAAAACAATAGGTTTAGGATTTCCATTTTCCCTAAAGTTTGGGGTTACATCTAGGTTTGAAATTGGTCCATAATTCTGAAATTTTAAATTCTTTATATACATTCTTATTTTTTGTGAAGGTCTTTTTTAAATGCACGCCAACGGTTGGCAATATGCGGAGGCCGGGATTTCGAAGCTCCAACTTATCAAACCCTTGCAATTTTGAGTAAATGTACAAAAGTTTAAATTACCCACATCCCCCGGCTTACGTATATTGCGTGTTGGCGTTAGTTATTCGTTATCACCATATCGTTTATCATTGTCATTGGTATCTTCATTCCGTTTGGTAATTGAGGATTCTCTTTAATGTATGTATCTCCCTCAATCTTTTGATTAATCGTTGCTTCTATAATCCAACCCGTATTTTTATCAACCTTAATCTCAGAATCCATTGAGCCAGTCAAATCATATTTCATCGGCATTCCATTTGATTCAATATATGCATCTTTATCAGCCGTTACAATTGTAGATTTTCCTTTTATCAAAGCATACTCAGAAGTCAATTCAGCAAATTCGTAATCAGTTGTCATGTTTGCAGACATTCCAGACTCAAGTTTAGTATTAATAGTCCATTTATCACCTCTATTTACTGGTGAATCTGGGTAGATTGCTGTTACCATCTCAATATTACCTTTTAATGCTTCGCCTCCATAAGCCTTCATTATCTGTGCTTTAATTTGCTCTTTCTGCATTTCAGGAAGTTGGTCAAAAGTGTTTATCGCTGTACTCCAAAGAGCTTCAACATTTTTGACATCAGTTATCTTACCCGTTTTGCTCATTGTAATCCCAAATGCTTTATCTTTCATTGCTCCTAAAATGGTCGAAAAAACATCGTTGGCATCATTTTTCTCAGAGCTAAACTCCATTAATCCTTGTGGCATTTGCATTGACATACTTAATTCCTCAAATTTAGCATCCATATTATAGCCATTCTCAGTGATATCTTTGACCAAGAAAGTCATTGTGCCTTTTATAGTCATGACCATATTCATTTTTTGTCCATTAACTTCCTGAATAATGGTCGCCTTAGAATTTGTAATCTGTTTGTATTCTTTACCTTTTTCAAGCTTTAAAGACAAATCTGAATTTTGAGTTTGAAATGAAGTCAGAACAAATACTGTTAAAATCAGGGTTAAAATTGTTTTCATTTTATATGTATTAAGTTTATTGAATGCAGTTCTTCTTAATTAACGCCAACATTAGTATATCCGACACTTTCATCCAGTTTATTGCAGATATATTCCTTATGGACGCTGTGTCTTAAAAATTATTTTGTTCTAAATTAACATTTAAAACATATTAAACAAAATAGTTTTGCGGAATAGAAAACCGAAACTTTTAATTTTAGCCTTAACCCGACATTTTGCCAATGCGATGTTGCAGAAGTGTTTTTATGCAAATGTTGAATTTCTTAGTTTTTCTTTATCAATTCCTGCATTTTCGGAAAACCATTCTAAAATCACATCTTTAAATTCATTTTTGTTAAAAGTATTTTCACTATTTCTGATTTTAAAATAGTTTTGCGCCGTATTCTTTTCAATAATTTCTCGTACTGTTCGCTTGTCTAACCTATTTGTAAGTTTTGTTAGGTAAAATCCTAAAACTGAAATTAATATTCCGAATATTGCAATTTTCCAATTGATAAATAAACCAACAAAGGAAATTACAAACGAGAAAAATAGAATATTAATTGTTATTTGACTTGGAGCTAAAACTTCAATTTTATAACCTAATTGATTCTCGATTTGTTTTAAGATTTTTCTTCTGTTTCTTTTTGGGAAAATAGTTTTCAAATCAGTTTCTGGCTTAATTTGATTTATGTCTATTATTTTTTCAGTTTTTATTGCGTTTCTAAATTGATAGAATGCTCTTTGGCTTGTGCATAAATTATCATTTTCTAAATTCATCTTTGAAATAATCAGATCACTAAATTCATTGAAATCATTTAGCTTTTCAGTTTCATCATTTTCAAATTTGATTTTGAAAGTTTCTTCAAACATTGGTAATACATCTTCAATGTTTTCTATTTCAAATTGGTCTAATTTGGTAGTATTCATTTATGCGCAATTTTTTTGAAACATTTCTGCTAACGTTTTGCGTGTATGATAAGTAGCGGATTAAAAGGCACTTCACTTTCAGTTAAGCACAAACTTTGATAGAAGCACAAAGCTTGATTTAATCACTGAACCGCCACTTTTGGGTAGGTGCTGTTATGGCACGTAATTCTTTACTTTTTAAATTTCGAGTTCCTGAATACTTTTAATAGTTCATCTCTGTCTTTTTCATTATTGTAATTAATATTTACACCAAAGTCAAAACCATTTATTAATCTGCTAAACATTATTTGTTTCAAAATAACTTCCCCTTTTGGACTGTAAATCGTGAAACTATATTTATGAAAATCTAGTCCGTCAATTTTTTCAATTGTCGTAGCTGAAGAGTCAGTTTTCATTCCTTGGTTTAAATATGTCGTGTAAATAATTTCTTTGAGTGCTGAGTTATTTTCTTCCCATTCTCCTTCATACTCAAGTTTAAATGGCTCTGAAGTTGACTGAAAAATATTAAATTGGTCTTTTTGCAATGAAATTAGGTTTCTAAGTCCGCTATAGTCAATTTCTCCTTCCATTGTTGCTTCTAAAGCTTTAAGTCCTTTTTCGTTTGTTTCTTTTGTTTTTTCCTTATCAATTACAGTCCATCCTTTCGGAATTTCTATTGTCCAACCAATTTCTTCACTTGTATAGACGTTTCCTTCGACTTTGCCTTCATCGATATTTTTATTTGGGTCAACTTGTCCACAAGAGGTCAATGAAAGTGCGATTCCCGTAAAAATTGTAAAAAGTATTTTTTTCATTCGTTTAGTTTTTAAATTTCTGTCTGTTGTGTCGTGTTTTTTTAGCTGCCGCACAACATTAGTATATCCGACACTTTCATCCATTTATTGCAGATATATTCCTTATGGACGCTGTGCCTTAAAATTATTTTGATCTAAATTAACATTTAAAACATATTAAACAAAATAGTTTTGAGGAATAGAAAACCGAAACTTTCAATTAACCACGTCACCAGCCATTGAGTCAAACTGCTTGTTATAGCTAGTCTTGCCTTTTTAAATGTATCTCTCTGAATAAATCAAGTCCCTCGATATATGGCTCCCAAAGCGGTGTGATATCTCTTTTTTTATAGGTGTTTGTTAAATAATTAAATTGTTGCAAAGTATAGATTAGTGTT
>Ga0209487_1002858_pt1 | contig 13793 bp, 9 predicted proteins | sample Poulit2012_FD_187524 | JGI IMG/M metagenome (GOLD analysis project Ga0209487, IMG submission 187524) | Agricultural soil microbial communities from Georgia to study Nitrogen management - Poultry litter 2012 (SPAdes) (version 2) | ecosystem: Environmental > Terrestrial > Soil > Agricultural land... | reverse complement strand
TTCCGGACTTTGGATTACGTCTTCAAACGCATATCGCAATACTCGATACCCTTTCTGAACCAAAATACGATCCCGCGCCCGGTCCTTGCGAAATTGTTTCCGATCGGCGTGATACGCGTATCCGTCCAGCTCGACAACCACGGTGTCTTCTACGACTAAGTCGACGGACCCAACCTCCTTAATCTCCTGCTGCGCAGCGACCTTGAATCCAGCCAGTACCAATTTCACCCGGGCAATAGATTCCAACACTGACTGACTCGTGCCGGAGGCGAGTTGCACTGCGCGTACCGCATCTGGATAACGAAATCTGGGGATGAGGTTTAATATTCGCTCTTTGGAAGTTAATTTTTGAGCAAGACCGGAATCAATGGCTACTACGGCGGAATAAAATGGTTGGCATATTGCAACGCGTGCAAAAACGGCTGACCACGGTGCGATTAGCTTGGTTTCTTTGAATCCGTCCGACGTGAGCCGGTACTGCTTAGATTCTGACTTTTCGTTCAGCCAAGATTTTGATTCTCGATGAACGACGGTTGTTTCGATTAGATCCCGCGGTAATTCCAAGCCGCGATTTCTCTCGACGGCAATATGTATACCTTCAGGCGGTGAAAGAGTTCTCATTCCACCGAACTCAACTGCACTGATACACGTCAACTTTGCTTTGAAACGCTGTGCAATTTGGGCCGGAAGTTCTGATTGGGGTGCGGCGTAGCACCCGAAGCCAATTTTTTCGATCTCTCCTGCCTCAGTTAGCGCAGCGAGTAGCCGTTCATCTGTGCGGTTTTTGGCGATTTCACCATACCGGAGCACTCCGTCGGAATTTTTAAGCCTTCTCATAATCCGCAAGTAAGCACGTGTTTGTGCGGTAGTTAATTCTCTCGCTTGAATATGCACTGCGGTCTGACCGCGTTCTGTGGGTTCCATTCTCCTAGCCTGTTGGCAAAACCCATTGCTTTTTATCCGTGAAGGAAAAATGTGGATACTTCGTGCGGAAAATGGTTTGTGCATAAGTTGCAGTCGCGGCCAACGTGGCGGGGGCCAGACACAAGCTTGGCGGGGGCCAGACACTTTGGCTGTGACAGATGTGACAGACCTGTACTTAAGTGACGGATGTGCTGACTTTTGGGGTAAATACCTCTTGGAGTTGTCTGGAGCCCGCCAAGTAGAGGTGAGGAGTTGTCTGGAGCTCGCCAAGTGGGGGTGGGGGCGGGAGTGAAATTCGGGGCTGCGGGTCTCAAAATTCGGGGTGCGCGCGCTATAAATCGCCGCGGCGCTGCAGGTAGTTCATCGCCAGCCAACCCAGCGGCGCGCGCGCCCAGTAGGTCAAAACACGGAAAAGCACTGCGGCGCTCAGCGCCACCGCGGGATCAATTCCCACGACTCCGAGCCCCAGAGCAATTGAACCTTCGACCGCACCGATACCGCCGGGCGTGGGAATAAGCGAACCGAGGGTATTTGACACCAGGTACACGAGAGCGAGATCCAAAATCGGCAGACTCTCACCGAAAGCAGCGAGTGTCGCACCGAAGCAGGCCACATAACCGATCGTCATCATGAGGTTGCCCCCAATGCCGATCGCGAGCTTCTTCGGCTGCCCCAAAACATCGACCAGCCGCGGCCAGGTCTGCTTGAGCGGCGGGGCAATTTTATTCCACAACCACGTGCGCAACCCCGGAATCGCGGTGACTATTGCCACCACCACGCCGACAATCCCGATAACCCACAGAAGGGCGCCATCGGGCAGCTGCCGCAGTACACCGGCATTGCCGGTAATCAGTGAGAAAACCAGCAGCAACAGAACAGTGACAACAAACCCGGCCACCTGAACGAGCGCCACGGTTGCGACCGCGAGAGATGTGCGCACCCCGCGCCGATTCAAAAACCGCAAATACAGCGCCGCTGGCCCAATGCCTGCCGGCGCAACCAGCTTCACAAACGAGGCACCGACCTCAACCATCAATACTCGGCCAAATGGCAGTTTCATGGGCGCAAACCCAACCAGCGCCAACGAGGCTCCAACGTGGGTGAGTAAACCTAATACGAACGCGATCACAGTCCACCAGGGCGAGGCATTGCGAACTGCGGCGACGATTGATTCCAAGTTGAGCGTCGTGGCTACGACGATGAGCGCAATCACGGTGGCCGTGATCATCAGCACGGTCCGAAGCCCAAAGCGCACGAGCCGCATGGGCTCCAATTCGGCGGAGGGCACGGCCTCCACCACGGCCTGCCGGGTCTCTTGCAAAATCTTCTTCGTGGTGCGCGACTCCGCGCGCGTGACCGTCGGCAGCGCCACCCCCTGAATGAGCGGGCCGATGGATTCCAATTCCCCAATTGGCAGCACGCGCGCGGCCGATGCGACGGCCCGCTCCGCGCCCACCCTCAGCGCCAGCATCATCAAGACGTGCGAAAAATCCATGCGCCGAGCCAGGTCTGAGGAGGCGATATCCCCCGACTCCCACGCGGTGATCCACACCTGGTTATCAGAATCCACCAGCACCGTGTCGGCGCTGATTTGCCGGTGTGCGAGCCCACTTTGGTGCGCAAGCCGCAACTGCTCCCACACCTGATTCAAAATATCGTCGGTGAACTCTTCCGGCTCTAAGTCTCGAAAACTGCGGGAAGAATGCGGATGCGCGAAGGTCAAAATCAGGGAGTCCTCGACCACGCTCAGTCCCAAAAATTCGGGCGTGCGCACCCCCGCCGCTCGCGCGGAATATGCCAAGAGAGCCGCGCGCTCACCGGCCTGGCGCAGTGACACCCCGCCACGCCGGTCCAAACCGCGCAATCGGATGGCACGCCACGTCCGGGCGAGGAAACCAACAACCTGCCGGTCGCTGTCCAAAACGATGACGTCGCGGCGCACCCCGTCGGCGTCCGTAACAGCGTAAACGCGATGGTCACCGCTACGATCGAGCGCCTGAGCAGAATCAGGTCCAGCAACATTGGCAAATTTTTCCCGCGCCGCCTTAGATTCCGCTGCGGCGGGCCGCACCGCCCCCGGCTGTTCAAGCAGGTTGTGAACTCGAATAATGCGCGCGGGCTCAATTCCGGTGCCCCGAATTCCCGCAATTAGCTGATCACCGTACGCGCGCTCTGAGGCAACGCCGACGATATAGCGCAGGATTAGACCGACAAAACGGCCAACTAAAACACTCAGCAGCGCGCTGAGCAGCGTCACTTCGTTCGTGAGTGCGGCGATGACCAGAACGACCCACAGGGTGTTCCAAGACCACGTCACGGATCGCCGACGTCCGCGCCGCCCCGCCGTCGTTAAAAAAGAGGTCAATCCCATGACGTAGGACGACAGGGCCAGGACGCTTTCGCCATCCACGCGCACCGTCAAGCCCTTAAGAAGGAGCGGTGAGCCCCACAGATCCACCCCGCGCACAAAGAGCCAGCCCACTCCCAGGCCAATAAGCCAGGCACCGATCGTCTCAACGACTTGGCGGCCGGCGCGGTGAATTACCAGTTCGGTGACCACGAGCGCGGGTAGTAGGAGTGTCGCTATCGCCTCCAACACCGAGATCGGTACCGCGAATATTCGCCGCAGTGCGCTGCCGAAAGCGCGCACGTCTTCAGTTACGCCCTCGGTCGTGGAGTTCGCGTAGATCGCTAAAAAGATTACGGCCACGACTCCGAGCAGCGCCAGGAGTAAGCCGATCAAATCGCCCGGGTGGCGCACGCGCTCAAGTGGGGTATCGATGAGCGTGATGTTGGCATTATCCGGCTGTGTATCGTCTGATTCCGCCGCGCTTGCCTCGTGGGGGACCCGCGCCACCGCCTGTGTTGCGGAGTCGTCGGGGGTTGGGACGGCGCCGCTCACCCGGGACGAATCAGACATGATGCTCAGTCTAGGGCTTGGGATGTTTGATTTAGCTGTAACTCGGGTCTGTAATTAAAAATTGAGCCAACTATCGGGGAGGAGTGCGTAGCCAACGAAAGCGGCGACATCCAAAATTGTATGAGCAATAATTAGGGGACCGGTGCGGCGCGTGCGCAGGAACCACAGCGAAAACACGATGCCCATCACGACGTTTCCCAAGGCCATCGCGGGCCCCTGGTACAGGTGATAGCTGCCCCGCAGCAGCGCGGACGTGGCGATGATCACACCGGTGTGCCACCGCAGCTGTTCGAGCCGGGTGACGAGGTATCCGACGACGATCACCTCTTCGAGGACGGCATTTTTTAGGGCGGCGAGGATCAGGATTGGGATCGTCCACCAGTGCGTGTTCAGTGCCGAGGCGACGACCTCGGTCGAAAGCCCCAGCAGTCGACCCACCGCGTACAGTCCCAGGCCCGGAATTCCGATGACGGCCGCAAGCACCACGCCGGATCCCAGGTCGCGCAGAGGTCGGCTCGCATCAATCCCGAGCTTCCGCAGCGAGGCGCGAAAACTCGGAGTTAATAAGAAGAGCGCGAGCGCGACCGGCATGAGCCCGAACGTGATCGCCAATATTTGGTAGATCAGATCGAGCGTCGCCTGGGTGGACTGCGAGACGTTTAGCGATGCGGTTTGCTCGCTCAGAGGCACGGGCGCGAGATAGCGCCGCAGTAGATTTAACGCCGCATAAATGCCTGACTGTCCCAGCGATAAGCCCAGGATGATGAGGATTTCTGCGCGAATGCGCGTCCTCGGGGCGCGTGGGGAGTTGGGGGATCCGGGGGAGCCGGGAGAACTCGCCGGATGCGAGGCACCCGCGGGCTGCGGCGAACGCCCCGCATCAGAAGGGCCCTGCGGGTCCGGCGTGAAAGACGACTGGGTCACCGCTCCAAGATACTTAATGGCTTGGAGCGGTGACCCAGTTAGTTGCTATTTAGATGGTGCTAGGGCAGTACCCACCGCACGGTGAGGTCTCCGCCATTATTTTCCACCTGACCGGTTACTCCTATGATCCCGATGTCTTCCATGTAGGGATCCATAGTGTCAGGGTCGACATAGAGCGCGAAGTGGGCGTTGTCCAGATCGCGTAGAGCCTTGTCGAAGTTGGCGTTTTCACCAAGCTGGCCCTCGCCGATATTGCCTCCGCTAACCACGACGGTGCTGCCCTCGGTTGAGATGTTGGCCTGTTCCCCTAATTCTGAGAGGGCACTACCAATCTGCGAGAGCAGTGCCTCGTCGCCACCGTCAGCGTAGAGCGCGCCGCCCGATTCGGATACGTAGATGCCGGTGGTGGTTCCCAAAATTCCGGTGACCGTTTCGGGGAGGAAGATGTCGGCGTCAATCCGCAATTCCCGCAGCGACGATTCGAGCATTTCGCTCACATCAGCCATTTCGGGGCTCTTCAAAAATTCCTCGAGAGCTAAATTCACGTACTCGTCAAGCCCACCAACTGCGAGGGCGATTCCGGCGTCGTTCGGCATGCTCTTCAAGACTTTAGCGACCTCGCCCTTGTTCAATTTGATGTCGCCAAAGGCGTCTTCTGCAGTCTCAATGTCGAGCGCCTTGATCTGGGCCTGCACAAATGAGTTATCGAGATGTACGCCGGCAACGACCGTGCCCGAGACTTCAAAGTCGGGCAGTTCGCCAAACTCGTTCTGCAATGCCATATCGTCGGCCAGTTCATCGGCAGCGAGCTGCGTAATTGAGCCCAGATCGAGCCACATGCTGGCGATGGTGTTTCCGTCGAGCTCATCGAGCGACGAGGTGAATCCATCCCTGTCTGCCAGAACGTCGCCGAAGCCTGATTCTGGGAGCACTTCTTCGCGATCCGAGTTAGAAACGATCAGGTATTCCCCCTGGACTAGCGAGGAGGTATCAAACTTGTCCCGCGCTTCGCCCAGTTTGTCGGCGTCAGCGATTTGATACGAGGCGAATGCAACAAAGCCCTCTGGTTCGTCCGCATCTTGCACAACCGCAAGGCCGAAGCGATCTCCCAGCCACGGCTCGACATCGGCGTCGTAGTCGATATCGCTCCCGAGCGGCTCGGCCAGCGCTTCGAAAAGATCGGCGTCCTCATCGAAATTGAACTTCTCAATGAGTTGATCCTTGATGTTTAAATAGGCGGTTTTTTGGTCAGCCTCGGGGTCGAAGTCCACCTCGGCGTAGTAAAACGCGTCCTGCGGGAGCACCTCGTAGGGGTGCGTGCCACTCGAACCCAGGAGCGCGGTTGCGGCAAAGACGCCGCCGCCCACCAGAAGAAGTGAAGCCGCGATTCCGCCCCCGATTAATAGGCCGCGCCCCTTCTTCTTCTCATTTTGTTCGTACGGCGCCGGGGATCCATAGGCGCCCGCGGCATAGGGATCGTGCCCCTGCGGCTGGCTGTACCCTGGTGCAGGCTGGTTGTAGCCCGGAGCGGGCTGGCTGTATCCCGGCTGCGGGGCCTGCTCATAGCCCTGTTGCGGCTGGTTATAACCCGGCTGCGGTGGGCCGTAACCAGTTGGGCCCTGGCCATAACCCGGCTGCTGATATGGATCGCCCGAGCCACCTGCGGGGGATGGCGGAGGTGGTGGGCTGGGTGGGTTAGTCATATGTTTTCTCTCCATTTCGCAAGTCTGCGATCTCGAATTTACATCACAAAGCCGAAAAACACGCAGTCCCGCTATACAAATGTGGTCGAAATGACAACTTTCGGATGACGCGGCGGCTTCAGAATCTCTCTATGCTTGAAATATGCCATCGCCGCAAAATAAGCGAATCTCTAAAACATCCACGCCCCCAAAGTCTGTTCGCATCTTAATTCCACTCATATTAATGATTGTGTGGCTTGCGATCGGCGCCGCCGGTGGTAACTCGTTTAGTGAAATCAATGATGTCGCATCAAACGATCGCACCGATCAGCTTCCCTCGAGCGCCGAATCCACCCAGGTGGCCGAGCTGCAGCATCAATTTCGCGAGTCCGATGCGATTCCCGCCATCATTGTGCTGCAGCGGGACGGGGGACTGACCGATGCGGATCACGAGCTCGTCGATGAGCTGAGCCGTGAGGTCAATGGCCTAGATGCGGTGGAGCAGATCTCCCAGCCCATTATTTCTGAGGACGACGAGGCCGTCGAGGTCATCGCCCTGATCGATACGACGAACGATGTGGGCGACGTTGTTGAGGACGTGCGCGAGCGCGCCGCAACTCATGAGCAAGACGGATTGAGTATTTATGTTGCCGGCCCCGCGGGGCTCACAGCCGACATCATCGCCGCGTTTAGTGGAATTGACGGACTTCTGCTCGGGGTTGCGCTTATTGCTGTGCTCATCATTCTGATTATTGTTTACCGCTCGCCCCTGCTCCCGCTGTTGGTGCTGGGCACAGCCGTCATGGCTCTGAGCGCCGCGGTGTGGGCGGTGGTCGCGCTCGCGAAGGCCGATGTGCTGGTGCTTTCGGGGCAAACTCAGGGCATCATGTTCATCCTCGTGATCGGGGCCGCGACGGACTATTCACTTCTGTATGTGGCGCGGTATCGGGAGGCGCTGCGTGATTTCGAGTCGCGCTGGAAGGCCACGCTCGCCGCGTGGCGGGGTTCTTTCGGGGCGATCCTGGCCTCGGGCGGCACCGTTATTTCGGCGCTGTTGATTTTGCTGCTCAGTCAACTGGCAACAAACCGCGGGATGGGGCCGGCGGGCGCGATCGGGATCCTATTCGCAATTTTGGCGGCTCTGACGCTGTTGCCCGCCCTGCTTTTGGCTGTTGGCCGGACGGCGTTTTGGCCGCGGCGTCCCAATCACGGCTCCCCTCATCCCGCGATTCGCGGGCCCGAGGCCACCGGAATGTGGCCTCGCATCGGGCGCTTAATTTCAAATCATCCGCGCCGCACCTGGATCGGCGCGACGGCCGTTTTGTTGCTCGGCTGCCTTGGTCTGATCGGTTTGCGCGCGGGCGGCGTGGCGGAGTCCGAGTTCGTGCTCGGTGAGTCGCAGGCTCGTGATGGTCAGCGGGTTATTTCCGACCATTTCGCTGCCGGATCGGGTAATCCAACTATTTTGGTTACGCCACAAGATGTCCTCGAAGAGGTGGCGAGCCAGGTGCTGGCCACCGACGGGGTGGCATCGCTTGCCGTCGTTTCTGAAGAGTCTCCCGCGGGCTTCTTCCCGGTAACGGAAGACGGAGTCCAGCCGCTGGGAGGCCCCGATGGGATGCGCGGCGAACCGACCGCGGTCGAGGGCTCCGTCCTATTAGAGGCCACTCTCACCGATGCCCCGGACTCGCTCCAAGCAGAAGAGACGATCACGGTTTTACGCGCTGAGCTGCACGACGAAGGGGTGCTCATTGGCGGGCCCACGGCGACGGATCTCGATACGAATATTTCGGCTTCTCATGACCGCAATCTGATCATTCCGCTGGTCTTGATTGCGATTCTCGGGATCCTGATGCTGCTGTTGCGCTCGGTTTTGGCGCCCGTGTTGCTCGTTGTCTCGGTTGTTGTCTCATTTGGGACGGCGCTCGGCGTCTCTTCTCTCGTGTTCAACCATGTTTTGGGTTTCCCGGGGGCGGATCCGTCGGTGCCCATGTTTGGGTTCGTGTTCTTGGTCGCGCTGGGCATTGATTACAACATCTTTTTGATGACCCGGGTGCGAGAAGAAACTCTGGAACACGGCACGCGCGAGGGGATCGTGCGCGGGCTGGTGCAAACCGGAGGCGTGATTACTTCCGCCGGTTTGGTGCTCGCGGCAACGTTCGCGGCACTCGGTGTACTTCCGATCCTGTTCCTGGCACAGATTTCATTCATCGTCGCGTTCGGTGTGCTGCTCGACACCTTCCTGGTGCGATCGCTACTGATCCCCGCGCTCGTGCACGATATCGGCCCCAAGGTGTGGTGGCCATCAAAGCAGCTCATGAAGTAGTTGCGATTTGCTAGCGCGTATCCAATTCATAAAAAGTTTCGTAGTAGAAACCGAGGAAAATTAATTGCCCAAAAAGTTGTATTACAGTGCCGGAATATATACCGCGTTGGGACTATTGGGGGGTCTTTTTTATCGCGAGTTCACCCACGCACGAGAGTTTGTTGGCGCCACGCAATTAGCGGTGGTCCACACTCACCTTTTGGTGCTCGGTACGATTTTTATGCTTATGCTCCTGGCTTTGGAAAAACTCTTCGACCTGGGCGAGCAAAAGTCATTTCGGGTGTTCTTCTGGCTCTACAACATCGGCCTCATAATCACGGTGGGCATGCAGACGACGCTCGGAATAATGACCGTTTTGGATCATGGCGTAAAGCCCGAGATCCCAATGTTGAGCGGGATCTCGGGTCTTGGCCACATGCTTTTGACCGCCGCTCTGATCGCGCTATTTACCGCGCTGGGCAAGCGGATTAAGCTCGAACCGCATCTTCCTAGTTCACGCCCCGCAACCGCAGCGCATTTGCGACCACGATGATGCTCGAAGCCGCCATCGCGGCACCCGCAATCATGGGGTTTAACAGGCCCAGCGCCGCGAGTGGGATTGCCGCAGCGTTATAAGCGAAGGCCCAAAACAGGTTCTGCTTGATGATCTTTAGCGTCGCGCGCGAGAGCCGGATTGCGGTCACGGCCGCGGCGAGGTTTCCGCGCACCAGGGTGATGTCGCTTGCCTGCATCGCGACGTCGGTGCCCGTCCCCATCGCCAAGCCCAGATCAGCCTGCGCGAGCGCGGCCGCGTCATTGACGCCGTCCCCAATCATCGCAACGTGCGCACCGGAATCCTGCAGGTCTCGCACCACGGTGACCTTGTCTTCTGGGAGAACCTCGGCAATCACGTCTTCCGCGGGGATCCCGACTTGCTCGGCCACCGAGAGCGCGGTTGTGCGGTTATCGCCGGTGAGCAGGACGGGTCGCAGGCCCAGTTCACGTAAATCTGCAATGGCCTGCGCCGAGGTGGGTTTGATCGGGTCGGTGAGGGTCAAGACGCCACGCACCTTCCCCTCCCAGCCAATGGCCACGGCGGTCTCGGCGCGCGTTTCGGCGGCGTAGAGCACCTCGCGAGTGGCGTCATCTGAAATTAAACCTTCGGATTCCAGCCACGACAAGCGCCCAATCAGCACCTCAGTTGTGCCCGCTCCTCCAGCGACTGCGCCGCGAACTCCCTTGCCGGGCTCATTCGCGAAGTCGTGTGCCGGTACCAGCGCGCCCGCCTCCTGGGCGGCCGCTGCGATGGCTTGAGCCACGGGGTGCTCCGAGAGGTTTTCGACCGATCCCGCGTAGCGCAGCACCTGTGCGCGGTCCTCGCCCGCAGTCGGAATTACGTCGGCCAGGGTCATCGCCCCCGCCGTTACGGTGCCGGTTTTATCAAGGACGGCGATGCTCACCTGTCCGGTCGACTCCAGTATTTCGGGGCCCTTGATGAGCACACCGAGCTGCGCGCCGCGTCCGGTTCCCACCAGGAGCGCGGTCGGGGTAGCGAGTCCCAGGGCACACGGGCACGCGATGATCAGCACCGCCACTGCGGCCGTGAATGCGGCCTGGGGATTTCCCGTGGTGAGCAGCCAAATTACGAGCGTTAAAATTGAGATCGCGATGGCGATCGGCACGAACACCGCGGAAATGCGGTCTGCCAGGCGCTGGATCGGTGCCTTGCCGGTCTGCGCCTCGGTGACCATGCGGCCAATTTGGGCAAGCGTGGTTTCTTCGCCGACCCGCGTGGCCTCGACGATCAGATAACCCGAGGTATTGATAGTCGCTCCGGTCACGGTGTCGCCGGGCTCGACGTCTACGGGGACGGGCTCGCCGGTTAAGAGTGAGGCGTCAATCGCGCTGACGCCCTCGATGATGACGCCGTCGGTGGCGACCTTCTCGCCCGGCCGGACCGCAAACAGGTCGCCCTTTTGCAGTTTTGTCACATCGATGATCTCTTCGGTGCGGTTGCCGGGTTCGCCGGTTAGGCGCGTAACTTCCTTCGCCCCCAGTGAGAGTAGGGATCGCAGCGCATCGCCGGCCGAGTTGCGCGAACGGGTCTCGGCGTAGCGGCCAGCGAGTAGGAACGTCGTCACGACCGCCGCAACCTCGAAGTACACCTCGGGGGTGCCCATTTCGGTGGAAATGCTGAGCCGTGGGAACAGAGACATCGACATCTTCATGCCGATTTCGCCCGCCCCGCCCCATAGCAGGGCCCAAACGGACCACAGGCTCGCGGCGGTAACACCGAGCGACACCAGCGTGTCCATGGTTGAGGAGCCGTAGCGGGCGGCTCGGGCCGCGGCGCGGTGGAACGGCCAGGCGCCCCAGGTGACAACCGGGAGCGAGAATGCCGTGATTACCCACTGCCAGCCGGGAAATTGCAGCGGCGGAATCATCGACAGCACTAGGACCGGCAGCGTCAGAATCGCCGAAATTATCAGACGCTGCCGCAGCGCGAGGTTGGCGTTGGCTTCCGGATCAGAAGTGTCGTATTCAGCGGCCATGGTGTAACTGCCCGACTCTTCCGGATCGGCGTGGTCCACGCGCCGCGTGATCGAGGCGTTATAGCCGGCCTTGGAAACCGCGGCAATGATGTCCTCATCATTTGCGGTTTGAGACTCGCTTTCGGAGGGCGCGTGCACGGTCACGTGAGCGGTCTCGGTTGCGAGATTGACCGTGGCAGTGACCCCGGGGACGCGTGCGAGGCGCTTTTCTACTCGCGCGACACACGAGGAACAGGTCATGCCCGTGACCGATAGGTCCAGTTCTAATACCGGGTCCTCTGTAGTGATGAACGTTTCGGGGTCAACTGCCTGTTTTGTCATTAACTAACTACCTCATATCCTGCTTCGTCAATGGCGGCTTCGAGAACGTCGTCGTCGATGCGGTCCTCGCTGGTAATTCGAACCGCGGAGGGGTTGTCCTCTTCGCCAAGTTCGATGTCGATTGAGACAACTCCGGGAATCTCGTTCAGTTCCTCCGTGACGTGGTCGACGCAGTTCTGGCAGGTCATTCCGGCAACTTCAAGCTTGGTGGTAATCATTTAAGACTCCTGATTCTTAAGAGCGAACCAACCGGGCGATGGCCGCGGATGCCTCGCGGATCTTTTCGTTTCCTTCTTCGGTTGAGGACTGGGCGGCAGTCAAGACACAGTGCCCAAGGTGCTCCTCAACCAGCCCGATACTGACAGCCTGCAAAGCCTTTGTCACGGCAGAAACCTGGGTAAGAACATCGATGCAGTACGTGTCCTCTTCGATCATCCGTGTGATCCCGCGCACCTGCCCCTCAATTCGGCGCATGCGCCGCAGGAAAGCAGTCTTATCGTCGGTGTATCCGGGCGGATCTCCGACGGGGCCGGGGGATTTTGCAGGGGCATTCGTTTCGCTCATGTCTTTACCATACCCCGGTAGGGTATCAACGCAAGGCGGTGCGGGCATGATTTGAGTTACATACTGTGCGTGTTCGGGGCTCTACTTTTTATCGCGCCGCGGTTTTACCCGGATCCGCTTCAGGAGCCGGTAGGCAGAATAAATCAGCAGGATCGCGAAGCCGCGCTGCAACCACACCTCCGGCAACTCGAGTGCAAACAGCGATCCAGTGGCGGCTCCCGCGGCGCCGGCCAAGCCGATCCAGACGCCGGCGCGCCAGTTGACGTAGCCGTGGCGCGAATTGCGCCACGCACCGGTAAACGCGATCGGAATCATCACGAGCAAAGACGTGCCCTGCGCGGTGTGCGATCCGACTCCTAACAGAAAGACCAGGATCGGCACGAGCACGATTCCCCCGCCAACACCGACGAGCGAAGACAGAGTCCCCATCGCCAACCCGGCGAGGGCGAATCCAACAAAATGCCAGATTCCAAAATCTCCGGATCCGGCCGGGCCCCCGCTGTCGGAGCCCAGCGCCATACGCACCGCTGCAACGACTAGTACAAATACGAACAGCAGTTGCACCTGGTGCTCGGCCATGCGATGCAAGAGCCACGATCCGATGAAGCTGCCGATGATTCCGGCCCCCGCAATAAGCGCGGCCGGAACGAGCAGAACATCGCCACCGATCGCGTAGGACACCGCTCCGGAAATGGCGGCAAAAAAGATCGCGATGAGCGAGGTGGCCTGCGCCATCTTCTGCGGAAACGCCAGCCACAGGGCGAGGAGCGGGACAATTATGACCCCGCCGCCCACACCCAACAGGCCCGAGAGCAGCCCGGCGGCGAGCCCTATAACAAGGAACCTCGGTACGGTCTGCTGCGGTTGTTGCGTAGCGCTCAAGCGCTGATCACTCCAGGTATTCGGAAACTATTTGCGGCGCGAGACCGATATAGGTCGCCGGCGTCAACGCGGCGAGGCGCTCTTCCATTTCAGCCGGCAGCCCGAGCCCGCGAATGAACTTCTGCATCGCGTCGCCGTCCACCCGTTGCCCCCGAGTCAACTCCCGCAGGCGCTCGTACGGGTTCTCCATCCCTTCGACTCCCGCGGCAGCCGCGGCGCGCATCGCCGACTGCACCGGCTCGCCCAGAACCTCCCAGTTGGAGTCCAGATCAGCGGCCATTACCTCGGGAGCCGGATCGACGCCGTCCAAACCCCGCGAGACATTATCGAGGGCGAGCAGGGAGTGCCCAAGCGCGGTTCCGATATTGCGCTGGGTGGTGGAATCCGTCAGGTCGCGCTGGAGTCGGCTCGTCACGAGCGTCGCGCCGAGCGAGTCGAGCAGCGCGCAGGACAGCTCGAGGTTCGCCTCCGCGTTTTCGAAGCGAATCGGATTGACCTTGTGCGGCATCGTGGAAGATCCGGTGGACCCGTGCGCCGCGAGCTGCTGCTTGAAGTATCCGAGCGAAATATAGGTCCACATATCGGTGGTCAGGTTGTGCAGCACGCGATTAAACCGCGCCACATCCGCATACAACTCGGCCTGCCAATCATGGGACTCAATCTGCGTGGTCAGCGGATTCCACGTCAGCCCCAAATGTTCCACGAAAGTGCGGGAAATT
>Ga0209487_1002857_pt1 | contig 13795 bp, 9 predicted proteins | sample Poulit2012_FD_187524 | JGI IMG/M metagenome (GOLD analysis project Ga0209487, IMG submission 187524) | Agricultural soil microbial communities from Georgia to study Nitrogen management - Poultry litter 2012 (SPAdes) (version 2) | ecosystem: Environmental > Terrestrial > Soil > Agricultural land... | reverse complement strand
GAGACTTGTTCAGCTAACTTTCTAACTTCATCCGCAACTACCGCAAAACCTTTTCCATGTTCACCGGCACGTGCAGCTTCAATTGCTGCATTTAATGCTAATAAATTTGTTTGGTCTGCAATTTCATGAATAACTTGAACAAGTTTTGATACTTCACCTGACTTTTCTTCTAAACCAGTAACTTGGCCAACTACTCCGGAAACGATAGTGTCAATTCGTTTCATTTGATCTACAGCATCATGCATTAAGACAGTACCTTCTTTAGTATATTCGATTACATCATTGGAGGAGGTGACAATTTCTTTCCCATTTTGTTCTGAAGCATGAACAAGTTTTACAAAATCACTCATATTTTCTGATATATCCATCGCACTATCTGCTTGTGTTTCAGAACCAGCCGCAAGTTGTTCCATTGTCGTCAAAATTTGATTACTCCCCTCTGTTACCTCACGAGCCGCATTATTTAAATCATGGCTACTCGTTGCAACAGAGCTAGCAGCATTAGAAATATTTTGAATAATATTTCTCATATTTTCCTTCATCGTATTAATTCCAGTACTTAATTTTCCTATTTCATCTTTTCCATCATGCTCCATGGATGGCACCGCAAGATTTCCTCCTGATACTTCAGACGTTATATGAACGACTTTACCTAAGTTATTTGAAATACCTCGACTTATGAAATGCATAATAATAATACCAAGTAAAATTGCTGTCAAGTTGGCAGCTGCTAGGAACATAACACTATTAAAGATACTGTTTGTAGCATTATTTGTAGCTTTTGCTTGCTCCCCATATGCGATATCTATTAACTCGTCAGCAATATCGATAGTTGAAGTCATTAGTTTATTTGAATTATCACGCAGTGTATTTGCCATTTCATGTTTATTTCCTTTAATAGCTGGAATAACTTCATCTTTAAATAAACTGTTCATACGTGAAGAATTAGCCAGTATTATAGAAAACATATCTTTTTCCTTATCTGATTTTATATTAGGTTGTATTTTTTCTTTCAATTGTTCAAACTCTTCGTCCATTTTGTCAAATGAATCAATAAATTTTTCATTTCCAGATATGATATAATCTGCAATTTGAACATCTTTTAATTGAATTAATGTTGCCATTTGAGCTATATCATGTGTTCGTAAACTCTCTTCTTCCATATTAACAATATTCCGTTCTACAACAGATAACTGAAAATATACAATTGTTCCAGCAGATAGAAACAAAATAGTAGCAATGATAAAGGATGTTAAATACTTTTGACTAATGGATATATTCTTCCAGCTAAAACGTTTAGTAGTTAGCTTTCTTTTTTTCGACTTGTTCATTTTTTGTATCCCCCCGACTAATTGGGAAAAGCATTTTTAGTAATCTTATATACACGAAAGAATAATAAAATTTTTACAAGAACTTTCTTATAACATGACCTTTTTTGTTGTCTGAATTGACTTTAAGCATGCATCGATTGCCTTGCTATTTTGCTCTGTGTTATCAAAGCTATGAATAACATTTTTATCTCCATCTTTAATAACTTGTGAAAAATGTTCCACCTCCATACGATATTGGTCTCCATTAATTGTTTCAATCCGAGTATAAGAAGGTTTCTCTATTTTAATGATAGCCTCTCCCCCGTAAAGATCAGGTCGAAATGCTCGTGGAACAACAACACTACCTTCAGAACCATATACCCGATATTCATGACGCATTGGTAAATTAAAGCTCAAATTAAATGTTGCCCTCACATTACCTTTAAAAGTAAGATAGGACACAACATCTGTATCTACGTTAAACTGTGGATCCACTTGTGCATGAGTGTGGATTGACTCGGGTTCAACTTGAAGAATGTTTCGAATTGCATGAATGGTATAACACCCTAGGTCATATACAGAGCCACCACCTGTAGTTCTGTTCATGCGTATATCATTTTTTCTTTCTTTTTTTTCAAGGATAAATGAAAAACCTGCTTCCATATAAGTAACTGTTCCAATTTCACCTGATTTAATTATTGCCTTTACACGTTCATGCTGTGGATGAAAATAATACATAAATGCTTCCATAAAAAGAACATCGTTTTCATCACAAGCTTGCCTCATTTCATTTACTTCATTTGCATTTAGAGCTGCGGGTTTTTCACATAAAATATGTTTTCCTTTTTGAGCTGCTTTTATTGTCCACTCCTTATGGAGATGATTTGGAAGAGGGATATATACTGCGTCGATATTAGGGTCATTTAATAATTTTTCGTAACTATTATATACTTTTTCAATTTGAAATTGCTCAGCGATCAATGTTGCTTTATTTATATCACTTTGGGTTGCAATTGCTACTACTTCGGCATTAGTAGACCTTTTAATAGCTGGAATCAATTGGGTTATACCGATTCGAGCAGTACTTATAATCCCCCATTTTATTTTCTTCATTATATACACACCCTACTCTATTAAGTTAGTATTTTTTCGCGATATTCTTCTAACATTGGTTTGGTCCATTCTAAATTGAAGTCATAAAGTGTTCCATCAAGTGGAATTCCTTCATTGTCCCACCCCATCATCTCGTAATATGTGTAAATGGCTTGTTGAAACTCATCTTTATCTATTACAGACCCTTTCAATCTACCTGTTTTAATCTCTTGTTTATAAAATTTTTCTGGTAATCGATCATCTTCCTTCGTTAATCCTTCTCTAATATTGTAAATGCGCATTAATTGGTTTCTACGTTCACCCCATCTCATAAATTCATAAGAACTAGTTTTCCAGCCAGTAATCGCTTCAATAAGTTCAGCAATATTACTCAATGAGTAAACACGAGTTGGAGCAGAAGCAAATACTGCTAGGTTTAATGCATCACACGCACTCCATACCGTATTTAGACCTTTGAAATTTCTTACTTTATCAGGCCCGACATAGTTCATTGGAATTCTTTCCAAAATACTTAATGTTCTTGAACCTTCTAACGTATGGCTCCATCCCGCTTCCAAATCAAAATCCCAGTCATGTTCACAAATAGTATATTTAGGGCCAACGGGTGCTATAGCATATCCCAAGCCTAAGTTTGTTTGACTTCTAGGATCAAAAGATACCATTTCTACTCCTTTAACATGTAATGCATATTGTTCCGCACCTTTTCCTATTTTTACTGCAGCTCTTTTTGTTCCCTCTGCTAACAAGTCTCCAAACCCTTCACGATGTGCAATCGATCTGATTAAAGTTAAAAGATTTTCCTCGTTTCCAAATTTCAACTCTAGTCCTCCGGTATCTTCTTCACTAATTAGCCCATTCTCAAAGCATTCCATTGCTAAACTTATTGTAAATCCTAAGGAGACTGGATCAAGTCCTAATAAATTACAAAGGACATTTGACTCAAGCATTAATTGTAAATTTCCATTCCCAATGTTTGGACCAAGTGATCCAGTAACTTCTTGATGAATTCCCGTAACTTCTGTTGGTATATTTTTTGGATCTGGATTCAAGTATTTTATACAATCATTTGGACATCCAGGACAAGATTTATCCCCTTCATAATAATCGAGAAACAATTCCCTTGCGTAGTTCTCTCTTTTTGTAAACAAATTATCATTAAAATTATTAACACCTAAGTAAGCGGTTTCATCATCGGATAAATCTACCCAAGCTGAAAAGCCAGGTGCTTCTTTTTGCCACATACTTAATTCATTTGTTTTCATCCTTTCAGCGAAATCTAAACTAATTTGTTCTAATTTTTCCTTATCATATACCGTTGGTAATTTACCACCTTTTAGAACAATTGCTTTTACGTTTTTCGAACCCATCACAGCACCAACACCAAGACGCATCGCATGGTTAGATCTAGATGATATTACACTTGCATATCGAACTAAATTTTCTCCTGCTTGCCCTATTGTTGCAACTTCCACATCTTCTTTTCCATGTCTTTCCTCTAATAATGAAGTTGTTTCATTAGTATCTTTACCCCATAAAAACTCAGCACTTAAAACACTAATTTCTCCATCCTCAATCAAAATATATACAGGAGTATCAGCTTTTCCTTTTATAATTAATGCATCAAACCCAGAAGCCTTTAATGACCTAGCCCACGGACCTTCTGATTGTGTATCTCCAATTCCTTGTGATAATGGAGATTTAGTAACAATACTATATCTTGCAAGTCCCGGTGCTTCATTTCCCGCAATGACACTGGACGCGAAAATTAATAAGTTTTCGGGGTCAAAGGCGTCGATTTTAGGAGGAGTATCTCTTAACAGAAAATAAGTCCCTAATAATCCCCCACCGGCATACGTTCTATACCATTTCTCATCCATCTTTTCAATCGTTGAGTCTTTAGTTGATACATCAATATGAGCCACTTTTTGATTATAACCGTACATGGAAATCCCCTTTCTTATTAGATTTTTCTCTTGATTACTGAAAAAATAAGAAACACTTTATCTTATAAAAATGAAATACCTATAAAGTTGAATATAAAGGAGTTTCAAATTGATTTTAATAACTTCATGACATTGTTTTTACCTTCACCAAAGTACTCGACCAATTTTTTATATTCTTTATATAACAAGTTATACTTTTTTACATTCTCTTCATCTGGATAGTACACTATATTACTTGAAGGAACCATTTGATTAGCTGCTTCAGATATGGAATCATATCCTCCATTATTAGAACCAGCCACAACTGCCCCATACATTGCTGAACCAATTGCTGGGGTAATCGTACTACTATCAACTTTTATAGGCATTCCAGTTACATCTGCATAAATTTGCATCAGTAATTTGTTTCTTTGTGGAAGACCACCACAGGCTACAAGTTCTGTGATTTCGATGTCTTGATGTTTGAATTTTTCAATTATCATTTTTGTACCGTAAGCAGTTGCTTCAATTAATGCACGATACATCTCTTCTGGCTTTGTCGATAACGTTAATCCAATAAAAAGTCCTGATAAATCGGAATCAACCAAAGGTGTTCTACAGCCGTTATGCCAATCTAATGCTAATAATCCATTTGCTCCAGGTGATAGTTTTTGGGCCAATTCTTCCAAATATTGATGGATGGATTTTTCTTGTTCACGGGCTTTTTCTACAATATATGCAGGTACACTTTCGTTCGTAAACCATGAAAAAATATCTCCTACCGCTGCTTGACCAGCTTCATATGCAAAATACCCTGGTACAATACTGTTTTTAATAACACCACTAATTCCTTCAACGAATCTTTCCTTATCGCTTAATAGCATATGACAAGATGAGGTGCCCATTACGATTACCATTTTATGTGGTGTCGTTACCCCGGCACCCGGCATACCTGCATGTGCGTCAATCATACCCATTGCCACAGGTATTCCAGGTCGTAAACCAATTTTTTCTGCAAATTCAGCAGTTAAATAACCTGATTTTTCACCTATTGCAACGACTTCACCAGCAAGCTTCGTTTCATATAAATTTTCAAGAGAAGGATGTAGTGCTTTTAAAAATTCCTTGCTTACATATCCTTCTTTTTCATTCCAAATACCTTTAAAACCAGCAGCACAACTACTTCGTTTCAATGTGCCAGTCATTTGTGAAGTTAACCAGTCAACAGCTTCAATAAAATAAGCTGTTTCATCATAAACGTCTGGAGAATCCTCGACTATTTCCAACACTTTCGGGAGCATCCATTCAGATGAAATAATCCCTCCATATCTTTGTAACCATTCTTCATTTCGCTCTTTTGCTAATTCATTAATTCGATTAGCTTGCTCTTGTGCAGCGTGGTGTTTCCAAAGTTTTACCCAAGCATTAGGTTCATGCTTCCATTTAGAGTCAAAACATAGTGGTTCAAGTGATTCATTAACGGGAAGAATGGTACAGGCTGTAAAATCTAAGCCTATACCAATGACATCCTCATTATTTACTTTTGCCTCTGCTAGACTTTTTGGAATAGATTGTTCTAACACATCTATAAAATCTTGTGGATGTTGTAGTGCTGAATCTCGTTTTAATTTCTTTTCTGAATAAGGCAATGTCGATGATATTACACCATGTTTATATTCAGTTACATGTGTTCCTGCTATTTCTCCAGTCCTCACATCTATAACAACTACTCGGCCAGACCCTGTCCCAAAATCTATTCCAATAGAATATTTACTCATGGTATCATCCCTTATCAATTATAAAGTGGACCAAAATTTTCACATGCCCGATAATCTGCTGCTTCTTTATCTTGTGTACCAAACATACTCCATGCGTCAGGTCTAAAAATTTTTTCTTCAGGAATATTGTGCATATTCACAGGTATTCTTAGAATTGAAGCAAGTGTAATTAAGTCTGCACCGATATGTCCATAACTCATTGAACAATGATTTGCTCCCCAATTATTCATCACAGAATAGGCATCTGTAAATGCTCCTTTACCGGTTAAATTTGGAGCGAACCATGTCGTCGGCCATGTTGGATCTGTACGATTGTCCAAAATTTCATGAGTTTCTTGAGGTAATTCAACCGTATACCCTTCGGCAATTTGAAGAACTGGACCTAATCCTTTGACAATATTTATCCGACAAATCGTAACTGGCATATCTCCTTTTGTCAGATACTCACTTGAAAATCCTCCACCCCTAAAATATTCTGTTGAAGCAGGGCGCCATCTTGTAGCTGCTAATGTTCTTTCGATATCATCATCTGTAATTTCCCAAAACGGTTTAATAACTGGTTCGCCATTTTCAGATGTATGTTCTCCTGCACCATCTAATGTGGATGGACCAGAGTTTTTGAGATGTATTACACCATCCTTTGCCTTTCCACTTAATGTATGGCCAGTAACCCTTTTAACAGCATCCGGACTCCAATATGTTCTAACATCTGCAAAAACTTGTGCTGTATTTGTTAATAGATAGCCAAAAAGCATGGAAACTGCATTCAAATTATCGTTTTCTGTCGCTAACAAATATGGAGCTCGTTTTCCATTCCAATCGAATGATGTATTTAAAATTGCTTCCATAAAGTCACCGTTCGGGAAATGATCTGTCCACTGACGTTGTCCTTGGAAACCAGCAATTAATGCGTTTCTTCCAAATGCTTCTTCTTCATATCCTTTTTCAGCTAACTTTTCATTACCCACCATTAAATCCCTTGCAATGAGTGTCATTTTAACACTTGTTTTCCAATCTTCATCTTTTTGTTCATCCGTTCTTACAAATCCTTCAGGGTTGTTGTCTGGGCCTTCTTTACAATTTTCCCTTGTCCATTTATACGCCTTTTCAAATTCTTCTACATCGTAAATTTCTTCATTCATTCTTCTAACAAATTCGGACATATCTATATACTCATTACGCATACCTAAATAATTTTGGAAAAATTCTTCTTCCACAATACTCCCTGCAATTCCCATCGATACAGTTCCCATGGATAAGTATGATTTGTTTTTCATCATCGCAACTGATAAACCAGCTTTTGCGAAACGTAGCAATTTCTCTTCCACATCTGCTGGGATGTCTGTATCACCTGCATCTTGTACATCATTTCCATATATTCCAAACGCAGGAAGTCCTTTTTGATTATACCCGGCTAAAACAGCAGCTAAATATACTGCACCTGGTCGTTCTGTTCCATTAAATCCCCATACAGCTTTAGGTATGTGGGGATCCATATCCATCGTTTCACTACCATAGCACCAGCAAGGGGTGACTGTGATAGAAACACCGACTCCTTCTTGTTTAAATTTTTCGGCTGCTTGTGCTGCTTCTGTCACTCCTCCAATACATGTATCAGCAATGACTACATCTACAGGTTCACCTGTATAATAAAAAACATTTTCCCTTAATAATTTTTTTACTGCTTTTGCTAAACCCATTGTTGTTTCTTCTAGAGATTCTCTGACACCTTTTCTACGTCCATCAATAGTCGGTCTTATCCCAATCTTAGGAAGATTTCCTACATAGCGCTGATCTTTTGTCAAATTAAAAACCTCCATTATAAATATTTAATAAATTTCTCATATATTTGATCCCACTCTGAAACGTCTTTTGGTACATACTCGTTTGTTTCAAAGGAGTCATTTACTATTTTTCTAGCATTCTGTAAATCTTCGAATTCTCCAAGAGTAAAAAACTGAGACAAGGCATTTCCAATTGCACTTGCTTCAACAGGTCCTGTTTGTATCTGTTTATTTGTAGCATTGGCGGTAAATTGGCAGAACCACTTATTTTGAATTGCTCCACCAGCCATATGAATCGATGGGATTTTACGATTGGATAATTCTTCTAATCGTTCTAAAACCCATCTATATTTCAATGCCAAGCTCTCTAAAATGCATCGAATAATTTCACCTTTTGTTTGTGGAATTACTTGATTCGTCTGTTTGCAAAACGATTGAATTGCTTGAATCATACTTGGGGGATTAAAGAACATTTCATCATCTGGATTGATTAGTGATTGAAAGGGCGACGTTTTTAACATTAATTCACTTTCTTCTTCGTAAGAAATAGACTCTCCTTTTATACTCCATTCTTTTTTACATTGTTGCAATAACCATAATCCCATGTTATTTTTTTGTAATCGATACGTTTGATCAGCTGTCCCTTCATTAGTAAACCCCCATCGAAAACAATCATCAGATATAATTGGTTGTTCAACCTCTATTCCAATTAAAACCCAAGTACCACAACTCATAAAAGCAGTTTCTTTACTTTTTCTTCCCATTGCAACTAATGCACATGCAGTATCATGTCCTGGTACATTTATTACGGGTGTATTTTCTATTTGAACACCTATTTCTTTTTTAAGTTCATCTTTTATATGACCATATATTGAATTTGTTTGTTTAATTTTTGCTAATGGGAGAGGGTTACCAAAAATAATTTCCATTAAATCCTGGTTCCAATCCTTGCTTTGAATATGAAGTAATTGCGTAGTTGAAGCATGAGTAAATTCATTATATGTTTCACCAGTTAATAAGAAATTAACTAAGCTTGGTAATGTCAAAATTACGTTCGCATCATTCAATAATTCAGGTCTGTTTTTTTGAATTGCAAATAATTGGTAAAGCGTATTAATTGATGCTGGTTCTACCCCTGTTTTTTCAAATAATGCTTGTTCAGTAATTTTCTCATGGACTTCTTCCATCACATGAACTGTATGTGTATCTCTATACGAAAATGGATTTTCTAATATTTTATTTTCATCGGAAATAAATCCAAAATCCACTCCCCATGTATCAATACCGATTCCATGTAACGGTTCCTGATAGTTTTTCGTATATTTTTTTAATCCTTTTTCTATCTCTTGAAATATGTAATTAATATCCCAAAATAAATGGTTGTTCTTTTCTATTGGTTCGTTTTTAAATCGATGTAGTTCCTCCAATTGCAGTATATTATCTTTTAATTTTGCTAGGATTAATCGACCATTTGAGGCACCTAAATCAATTGAAATTACTTTTTTCATCTTCGACTGCCACCCCTAAATATGCTATTCTTTCTTTAGTATGTCTGAACGGTAGGTTTCGGACGATAAATTCCTTAGATTTTTACACTCATTTTCTGTTAAAATCCTTGGTTCTCCTATTGTTCGAGAAATCGCATACACTTTTGCAGCCTCTTCAATTAGTTGCATGTAAAAATAAGCTTCCTTCATCGTACTTCCAACTGTTAACACTCCATGATTTCTTAAAACTATTGATTGACTGGAGGTTATGACATTAGCAACGGCTTCTGCAAGCAAATTTGTTGTAGGTATAATATAGTCTATATACGAAATATTTTTTATCATTGCTGGAAAATCTGGAAACATAGGTGGTATATCTTGACCAGTTGATGAAACTGCAATGGAATAAGTAGGGTGAGCATGCAATACTGCCTTAATATAGTTGTTATTTCTAAAACATTCTAAATGCATTTCTATTTCAGATGATGGCTTAAGTTTACTTAATACTTTCCCTGTATCAATATGGACTTGCACCCAACTTTCTTGTTTAACCTCAAGTAAGTCATAGCCACTCGGTGAAATGTACATATACTCCCCATCTCGCATACTCAAATTTCCACCTGCTCCAACAACCAAGCCACTATTTACTAGTTTTTCAGAATATTTTTCAAGTTCTGCTATGATATTTGTCATAAAACCCCTCCACAAATGGTTCCCTAATAGTTATTAAATACAAGGGGATCGTATAAACGAATCCCCTCTATATTTTACTCATATATTGCTGCTTGAATTTCATCGTCATCTATGTTGTCTGCATCGTACCAATAGAACCCTGTATCAATAATTTCTGGAAGATCTCCACCTTCTAATGCTTCTACTGCAGCTTTCACTGTTTCATATCCTATACCGACAGGGTTTTGTGTAATTGCTCCTGACATTAAACCATCATTAATCGCATCAATTTGTTGTTGTCCTGAGTCGAAACCAACTACAACTATGTCGCCTTCTTTACTCATTTCACGTACTGCGTTTACTACTCCAATTGCTGATCCCTCGTTAGCACCGTACACACCGCTTAAATCAGGATGTGCTTGCATAATCGCCTTCGTTAAGTCAGTTGACTCTAAATGATCTCCACCACCATACTGAATATCAACAATTTCAATATCTGGATAGTCATTTTCAATTGTTTCTACAAATCCATCTCTTCTTTCCACACCTGTTACACTCGTTTGATCATGAACAATAACAGCGACCTTGCCTGATTCACCAATTAGCTCTGCCATTTTTTCGGCAGCTAATGCTGCAGCTGCATAGTTATCTGTCGAAGCAGTTGTTAGAGGAATATCACTATCTACCCCTGAGTCAAATGCGATTACAGGAATATCTCTTTCAACTGTTTCATCTAGTAACGGAACAGAGGCTTGACTATCAAGTGCTGCAAACCCAATCGCATCCGGATTTCTATCCAATGCGTTTCTAAACATTTCCATTTGCTTGTCAACTTGTGATTCATCTTCTGGACCTTCAAATGTTACTTCTACATTGAATTCTTCTGCTGCTTGTTCAGCACCTTCTTTTACTGATTGCCAGAATTGATGCTGAAACCCTTTAGATATTAGCGCAATATAAGGCTTGTCTCCATCATCGTCTGTAGCTTCTTCCTCGTTCGTTGATTCATTTTCTTCAGTTTCATTCTCAGTATTAGCTCCGTCATCTGAACTTGTATCTGAATTGGCCCCCCCTCCACATGCACTTAAAACTAATAGTGCAAAAAGAACTGTGAACAGCATTAATAAATACTTTCTCATTGCTTAACTCCCCTTTATTTATTATTTATTTTAAAACCCTAAACGGGTTAAAATAACTTTAAGCATCTTTACCTCTTCTAAGTACATCAATATAAACTGCAATTATAATTACAATACCAATTACTACTGTTTGCCATTCTTGCGGAATCGATAATATTCGCAGTCCATTCGTTAAAACACTCATTATTAAAGCCCCAATCATTGTTCCAACAATGGATCCTCTTCCACCACTTAAAGATGTTCCTCCAATAACAACCGCTGCAATCGCTTCCAATTCATATCCTTGACCTAAAGCAGGTTGTGCAGAGTTTAAGCGGGAAGCCATCAGTACTCCAGCAATTCCAGTAAATGAACCCGCAATTGTGTAAATTATCATTTTCCACTTATTTACATTTATACCCGATAATCTTGTAGCTTCTTCATTACTTCCGATAGAAAATGTATAACGTCCTACAATTGTTTTAGAAAGTAAGACTCCCCCAATTAATACCATTAGGAAAAATACTAGAATTCCATTCGGAATTGGCAGTCCAGGTACAATAGAACCAAGAGCAATATTGTTAAATCCTTTAACATCATTAAAATAAATTGGTGATGCTCCTGAAATTACAAGTGCTAATCCTTTAGCCACCATCATCATTGCTAATGTAGCAATGAAAGGAGGAATCCGTAATATAGATACAGAAAAGCCAGAAATAAATCCAATTAATGCGCCTGTTAATATTCCCCCTAATACTCCTATTACAATTGGCAGATCCATATAAACTAGAAATACACCTGTCATTACCGAACATAAAGTCATACCCGTTCCTATCGATAAATCAATTCCGCCTGTTATGATGACCAATGTAGTTCCTAGTGCAAGAACCCCAATAACAGTTGTAGATAATAGTATTCCAGAAATATTTGACCATTGTAAAAAATTACTTGATGCAATAGAAAAAAATATAATTAAAATGATTAAACTGGCGAAGGCTAATAGCTGCTGTAAAGCCCCTCCTCCTATAAGTCTATTCTTCGATTCTATATTTTCCTTCTGCGTTGCCATCATTATCCCCCTTAATCGTTAATTACACCGTCACCCTTGTAGCATAATCCATTATTTTTTCCTGAGTAGCTTCTTCACCACTTAGTTCACCAGTAATTCTTCCTTCACACATAACTATCACTCGATGGCTCATTCGTAAAATCTCTGGTAATTCAGAAGATATCATAATGATAGATTTTCCTTCCGAAGCTAATTGATTTAATAGTTCGTATATTTCTCCCTTCGCCCCAACATCTATTCCTCTAGTTGGTTCATCGAAAATTAATATGTCACTATCCTTAACTAACCATTTTGCAATAACTACTTTTTGCTGGTTTCCTCCCGATAAATTATTTACTCTTTGAAAAATGCTCGGAGTTCGAATGTCCAACTTCTCTTTATATTCCTTAGATATTTTTCGAAGATTTGAATCTTTTACAAATAGACCTTTTATATGACTTTTTAATGTGGAAATCATAATATTGTCAGTAACATTCATATTTACCATTAGTCCAAATTGTTTTCTATCTTCCGATAAATATCCAATACCAACCCTTACAGCATCACTCGGTTGTTTAATGTTTACTTGCTTGCCATCAATTAAAATCTCTCCATGTTGAATCGGATCTGCACCGAAGACTGCCCTTGCTACTTCAGTTCTTCCAGCTCCAACTAAACCAGCAAATCCAAGAATTTCTCCTTTTTTTAAAGTGAAGTTAATATCTTTTACATGATTGTTTGTTAGATTTCTAACTTCTAAACTATTTACACTTCCATTAGTAATTTCTCTTTCTTTAGATTCCATATATAATTCTCTACCTACCATTAAAGAAATTACTTTACTAATTTCCGTCTCTTTTGTATTCAATGTATCTATATATTGACCGTCCCTAAGAATAGTAATTCGATCAGATATAAGTTTTAATTCTTCCATACGATGTGAAATATAAATTATTCCTACACCATTTCGCTTTAATTGATTTATTATAGTAAAAAGTGTTTGAATTTCGGTTTCCGTTAACGCTGCAGTTGGTTCATCCATAACTAATATTTTCGCATTAAATGAGAGTGCTTTTGCAATTTCAACCATCTGTTGTTTAGCTACTGTCAAATTGTTTATTTTTGTTTCTGGATCAAGTTCGATGTCTAACTGTTCAAATAACTTGGAAGTCTTTTCATTTAATTCTTTTTCTTTTAGAAAGAAATTAAATAATGATCGAGGCTCTCTTCCGATAAAAATATTTTGCGCAACTGTCAAATCACGCATTAAATTTAATTCTTGATGAATGATACTAATTCCTAATTCTTGAGCCTGTTTTGTGTCTTCTGGGGAAATTTGTTTTCCTTCATAAACAATTTCTCCTTCATCTTCTTTATATATTCCTGTAAGAATTTTCATGAGGGTAGATTTACCTGCGCCATTTTCCCCAACTAAAGCTAATACTTCTCCATAATTCAGGTCTAATTGGACATTAGATAGGGCCTGCACGCCTGGGAACCCCTTTGAAACCCCTTTCATTTCCAATAACTTTTTTTCCATTTTTACACCTGCCTAACAATTCA
>Ga0209487_1002856_pt1 | contig 13795 bp, 14 predicted proteins | sample Poulit2012_FD_187524 | JGI IMG/M metagenome (GOLD analysis project Ga0209487, IMG submission 187524) | Agricultural soil microbial communities from Georgia to study Nitrogen management - Poultry litter 2012 (SPAdes) (version 2) | ecosystem: Environmental > Terrestrial > Soil > Agricultural land... | reverse complement strand
GCTTCAGCCAATAATTCTTCTTCTTTTTGACTTAACACATGAGCACGTTGCCTAGTGATTTCGTTAAGTGTATGGCGGTAAGGTTCAAGCTCTTTTTTTTCATTGAAATATTTTTCAAGAGTATCTTCATCAATCGTTAAAATCTCCGGCACGAGAAAACTCATGGAACTTGAAGCTAATGTCAATACATTTTCAGCTTTTGCATTAAGTGCCTGATAAAATGAATTCGTCGTATCTTGGTCATAGCGCATATGCGCATATGTATAAAGTTTACCTAAACGTTCTGACAAATTATCTTGTAGCTTTAAAACATCGTAAAGTGTATCTGCTGATTTAGCTACTTTTCCTTTGAAAGACATAATTTCAGGAATGTCTTTTCTAAGGTTTTCTAGTTCTTCTTCCCATAAGTCGTCTGTTGCAAAGATATCTTCTAATTTCCAAGTTCGTTCCTCTGGTACTTCGTTTCTAGTTTGTAGTTCTTTTGTAGATTTTGCCACTAAAAATTCCTCCCTTTAATACTCTGTATAAAAATTTATTTTATCCAAAAGAGCCGCTCCTATTAGTATAACGGATAATTGGTAAGATATGCTTATATTTTGTTTGATTTTTTTGAAGATATTTTATCAAACAATAATTCATCTCCCACAATTGCTTCTTCTACATGTTTGTAGTGTGTTAGACTTTTAAGCTTTTTATAGTGATGTGATGTGGTTTCTTTTATAATACGAAGTTGTACTAGCCAATTTAAATATTCCTGGATAGGACAAACTGTAGATTGAATAAGGGGATACTCTCGAATAGTGTGACGATGATTTTGCAGTAGATAAATGCATTGCTGTAAAGTAAAAGATTGACCTATATGAAGCGGATCAATAATATCTAAACATAGACGACTCTGCCAGTCCCATAAAGAGGATTTCATAAGGTATTGAGCCGAAACCGGGAGATAAATCTCTGAAGGCAGCCACTCAATATATGACCGTTTTAAGTAAAGCCACTGAACCCAAGTCAATTCTTTTCCACGAGTGATCGAACGGCTTCTTAAACGAAAAAAGGATTTCTCTCTTTTCCACAATGACATTAATTCTTCCCTTCTAAATCGCTGTCCTAAAAATAAATGATAAAAACTCATCTTCTTAAGCTTGCTTACTCGCAGTTTATGAGCAGCTCTTTTTTGGCTTGTTAAATACAGATCACTCAAAATAAGAAGTTGCTTGGCGTTAGGACAAAAATAATATAGAAAGTTGACAGACTGAGGGTTAAACCGATGGATAAATTGGAGAGTGAAAGAATCGATTTTCAAGTGGTTATAACTTAATCTTTTAAATTGGGTAGCTCCCAATATCCAAATAGGATTGATATCTAGAGATTGGTAACTTCGATTTCTTTTTTGTATATCTTTAATGGAAATTCGTGAGCACTGAAATTCAATCACAATCTTTTTCCCTTTGACGGTAAGATATAAATCTGGACGTTGATTAATCTCAGGAAGAAACTTCTCGAGGGTTACATTGATGTTTTGATCCTTCAACCACTTATACAGTAACAGCTTTCCCTTCTCATGATAAGGACCTTCCCCACCTTTAATAGAGGAACATTTCGATTTGCTATAATGGGCAAAATGAGGGATCGTGTGTGGACCTGTTCGTACAATCACTTTTTCCTCACACGTGGGACAGTAAAAATTCGTTCGATATCGTATGTGCTTAATTTTATCTTGAGAAAGCATAGCCAAGGTTAATAACTTTCCATTTTCAGTTTTTGCTTGCAACATAACACATGATCACCACCTTATAGGTATATTACGACACAAACATTATTTCTCCTGCTTATATATTAGAATATATTTAACTTCTTTGTTTAAATTAAAATCGCAGTAGTAATTTTCTCCTTGTTCTATACGCTTTTAGCCCGATCTATGCGGCTTCGTCTCGGGCTATGCGCCTTCATCTCGGGCTATGCGCCTTCATCTCGGGCTATGCGCCTTCTTCGCGATCTATGCACCTTTGTCTCGATCTATGCGTCCTCGTCTCGGGCTATGCGCTTTCAGCTCGTTCTACAAAAAAAAGATACCTTTCAGAGTTTCCTCTGTATAGGTATCAGCGTTAAACAGGAAAATAAGTTCGGACTTGTGCGAATGTGTCATTTGCAAAGACGACTTTTCCATATTCCTCCAGTACATGGAGTGTCACATCGGAGTCATTGGCGAATTCAAGAACCTGACTAATAATATTCTCTTGAACATAGTCATCATCCATATCCTCAAAAAATTCTACATATAAATAGTACTTATCTTTATGATGATATAGAGAGCTTTTAACTGATGTTTGACTATCGTCAATGTAGTGACTTAGTTGAATGACATCTTCAAAGTCATCGAAGCTTACGATAATCCATAAATTATCTTCAGCACTATTTTCTTCATCTGTCTTATTTTTATCATTTGAACCAAATTTTTCTTCTAAAATACTTTCCATTTTGTCATCAATGGATACGTCTATTGATCCCTCATCTGTTGGTAGCTCTAACTTCTCGCCACTTTTGGAAATTTGGGCTTTTGTTACCATGATTTCAAGGCCTTTTTCCATTGCCTGGACTTGAATCCATAACGGGCCTTCGACATTAAAGTCTTCTTTATAATTTACTTCATCCATCATTTGCCAGAATAACTGCTCACTACGTTCCCGGTTGTACCAAATTTCTTCCCGCTCAAAGCCTCGATCTTCAATATCACCGTACGAGATATAAAACTTTATCGTGTTCTCATTAATCCTCTCTATTTCCAATTGTGCCTCTCTCCCTTCATTAAGATTAGTAGGTGGAAGGGGTCCTTCACCTGTGACTATCTATACATTAAAGTTTGCCTTTATTATTCAATACCCTTTATATATTTATATATGCTTAAAAGTCTGTGTCTCATCGGTTACTAATATTAGTATATGAAAGTTAAACATATTTGGAAATTTAAATGCCTATAAAGCATAGCTTTATTTTAAGTTAATAAGCATGATGTAAATAACCATTTTACAATACTTTAAGACTTTTGTCACCCACTTTTGTTTTTAAAAACAAGAAAAGCGTCGATCAATTTATTAGATCTACGCTTTTTAGCCAATTTTTATTTTCTATTGGATTTAGTTAACCATACGCTGTGCTTCACGTAATTGGAAGGTTCTAACTGCTCTCGGTAGGAAACGGCGAATCTCGTCCTCATTATATCCGACCTGTAGACGTTTATCATCCAAGATAATCGGACGTCTTAATAATCCAGGGTTCTTTTGTATCAAAGTAAATAAATCTTTTAACGGCAATTGTTCTATATTTACATCCAATTGCTGATAAACCTTCGATCTTGTAGAAATGATTTCATCTGTTCCATCTTCTGTCATCCGTAGAATTTCCTTTATCTCTTCCAAGGTAAGCGGTTCAGAAAAAATATTACGCTCTTTAAAGGCAATGTCGTTTTCTTCTAACCACGCTTTTGCCTTTCTGCAAGAAGTACAGCTTGGTGAGGTATAAAGTGTTACCATATTACTTCACTCCTCATTTCTATGTCTAGTTATTTTGTAAACATTTATTAAATAATAATAAATTTAATTAACCTTTTAAGTATAGTATACTACAATTGTCAAGCAAAAGGTAGGGGTGGATGTAAGTATTTTAAGTTTTTAATAAAGGTTTACATGTATTGTGTGTAGTAGTAAGATTCCCTATTTCTCTGTAAATAAACGTTGAAAGCAAATTCAGCGAAAAATTTTCTGTTTTAAAATTAGAAATATAGCCCTCATAAATAACAGTAAATGAGAATGCAAGACACCAAGTTGATAAAGTGAAATTTCATTTAGTACGGCTTGACTAACAGACAAAACCGAACAGTGAATGAAAGTTAGCTGTAAAAAGCTTTCATTCACTGTTCGGATATTTATTTTGTCCATAGCTGATATTCATTTTTCCTTATAATATTTAGCTCACTTAACGGATTCCAACAGATCCTCTGCCGTGCGTTCTTCATTATAAGTCAAGACTTCATTTACGGGCTGATACGATTTGCCGTATAACTCCTTATCCTTATAAGTATGAATGGACTCATACATTTTCTTCATTTGATCATAAATAAAATCCTCTGATTCTTCGCTAGGTGTCCAGTATAAGATTTCAAGAGTTGTTTCTTCATTCGTAGCTAGTGATTTACGACTATAATCAATCGACTGGGCGTGTGTGAACTCTTCCCGTTTATAAAAGCGTAGGCGCTTAGCTGTGTCTGTATCGTCATAATTAATAGGTTCAACTTCTAAAATAATCGGTTTATTTCTGTTTTTAAGCTTATCGATAAGTTGATGACCCAGGCCTTGACCACGTGATTTTGCAGAAACCCATAGATAGTCTATGAAAATAAAGTTCTTAAATTCTGCATACATCATGACATGATAAGGTCCTTCATCTTTATAATAAACATCACCTTTTTCATCTAAGAGTATATCCATATGTCTTTTGGATTTCATTTCTTCCACTGGAAAATACTTATTTAACTTTTCATACCAATTCATTGAGTTAATCTACTCCTTTTTTTCTACTATGCTTTATTATAACGAACTGAGTTATCATCGCAACGACGTAATTTTGCTTTCAGTAGCTCTTAGACCTTCTGTATGTACTTCTAAATAAAAGAAGAGCAGTATTCTTAAAAATACTGCTCTTTTCCCTCGTTTATTCTACTTTATAATTAACACCTTTTGTATAAGAATTACCGGCATTCCAGAGTAAGTACTCATCAATACCATTTTCTTTAAGTGCTTTAATTTGCGCTTCAACCTCTGCTACACCATATTTGGTTGGAGCTCCACTATAGAGCCAAGGTGCTTCAAAGTCCTGAAGCCAAGGTCTCGAAACCGGTGGGTTATCAAGTTCACCGAGCACTTTATTTTCTACTTTTGAGTATTCATTAACAAGTTTATAAGGTTCTTTATCTGGCATATCAATACCAAAATAAGAAGTCCAGTGACTTGGATAAATCATCGATGAAATAATATCCACATTATCTGCTATTTCAGAGAAGTTTTGACCAATTCCAGGTGTTTCTGGAATAGTGGCTGCATAACCGAAAATATCAACAGAAACATCCACATCATAGTTTGAAAGTTCTTCTCTAGCGTAGGCAACAAAATCAGTAACAGCTTCAACTCGACGTTTGACATTATCTAAATCGGAATCCTTATAGTCGCCTAATGTATATTCTAATTCCTCGTCACGCTTCTCAAAACCTTCTGGAAAACGTACATAGTCAAATTGAATTTCTTGGAACCCCATTTCAGCTGCCATTTTTGCAACACCGACGTTATAGTCCCATACTTCTTTTTCAAATGGATTAACAAATGCTTCCCCTTTACCGTTTTTCCAAACCTCACCATTTTCTTTGAATGATAGTTCCGGCTTGTTTTCAGCTAACACAGAATCCTTGAATACAACTACTCTTGCTATAGGGTAAATTTGTTTTTCTTCTAAAACTTTCATCATTTTTTCTGGATCGTCTATAAAAACAGTCGCTATATCATCAAATGGGGAACCCTCTTCAGGTGTAAAAGTAATATTCCCATTGTCTTCTTTTACATCAATCACCATCGTGTTTAAATCAGTACTGTCAATTAAATCAACTAAGGAATTAAAACGCTCGCTACCAGCAGAATTCCCAGTGACATATATCCCTCTGACTGCATCAGGATATTCGAAATTATAACCAGAATCGAATTTAAATCGTGCTATGTTTTGATTGACATCTATTGAACCAAGCGATGTTTTTCTTTCTTTATGTAATGAGGCTTGTAATTCATGCTCACCACTACTTGTAGTTGCAATCAGCAGAGGAATGGAAATACCTACTAGGAGAATACCTATTAGCAGATAAAGCTTTGTTTTTTTATTTTGCATTCTTCAGTCTCCTATTCTTTATTTAATACTGGGATTTATCCTAATACGACATTCTTTGACATAAGTATGCTTGTTTAGTAATGATTCCCTAATTTCCTTATATAATAACATGAATTTTTCAATTGAGTAAACATAATTAGAGTGAAAAGATAGTTCGTTAATTGGAGGCATTCTTATTAGAACACGGTCTAGCGATTTTTACGACAAATTACGACATTTCAAATTATATTATTTAAATAGTCGACTTCTGTAATTTTCAGTGTATAGTATCAACTTAAAATAAGAAATAGTATAGCAAATAACGTAATAGAGGAGATTAAATTGATGAATGAAGAACATATCGTTAAAGAACTAATTTACAAAATCATTAGGGATAGCACAGTGTTCATGACAAATATTCATGCTATTTTTTTGAATCCTTTTTTCTTAGTCACTGCTTCATATTTGGGATTATATGTCATTATCTATTATTGAACCTAATTTTAAAGAATGATTAAACGCATAAGATCGCCTTGAAAGCGAAAGATAAAATTAATAAATTATCTAGGAGGTGAGCTTAATATGGATACCTTGAAGCGCATTGCCTTAACATTGCTTATTATTGGAGGAGTCAACTGGGGTTTAATTGGTTTATTCCAGTTTGATTTAGTAGCCGCAATTTTCGGAGGCCAAAATGCTGCTTTTTCCCGAGTGATTTACACGCTTGTCGGAATTAGTGCTTTAGTTAGTATAGCAATATTATTTGATCCTTTGTCAGATGCCACAAATGAAGACGATTATCAGCCAATCCAGACAAATAAAGCAAATTACGGAATGGAAATAGGAGATGAAAATGATCCTGATTCCTTCCATAATGATGATCAGAAATAAGTAAGCATACTTAAAAAGCGGGTAGAATGCCCGCTTTTTAAGTATTATTTAGATACAACGTATTTTTGCAATCGAACCATTTCTTCAGCGAGTGCTCGAATTCTTACCTTCACATTGTCATCAATAATTTCGTTCACATCACTAAAACAATCGCTATGAACAAACACATTTGTAGATGGGACCAAACCTTTAAGGTAAGAAAGGATAGGTTTTAATTGATAATCAGCTACAAGGAAGTGCTTCTCAACAGCTCCTGTTGTGATGATTCCCGTTACTTTCCTTTTAAATGCATCCACTGGCAGATGATCTAACAAATTTTTCAGAGCACCCGAGATAGATGCTTGATATATTGGTGTTCCAAACACAAGGATATCTGCTGATAAAATTGTATTAACAACATTCCAAGTATCATCATTATAATAAGATAGCGGTTCCCCGCGAGCAAATTCAATATCGTATTCTTTCATTTCAATCAGTTCTGTTTCTATATTTGAGTCAAAGTCTTTTGCTGCTTCTAATACATTATGTAAGACGACAGTCGCTTTCCAGCCAGTTAACTCCCCTGCGACCCCTACTATTTTCATTTTGCTGCCCCCTAAATTAATTTCCGTATATTTGATTATATCATTGTTCATTTAGAATACCTTAATATTTAGTTTGCAATTGATTATTTTGAATGTTCTTATATAATGTATAAACGTTAGATGTATATATAAAGGAAGTGAGCCATGGCTTATAAAACACGTACGAAGTCAGAGGAATTGTTAATCACGGAATTTTTAAATAATCGAATGAAATTATCAAACAAAGACAAGCAGCATTACTTAAATTTGAAGAAGGGATATGAAGGAGAAGTACTTTTTGATACACTTACTGAAAAACTTCAATGTGATTGCCTCATATTAAATGATTTATTACTTCAAGCAAATAGTACAACCTTTCAAATCGATACCCTAATCTTATTACAGAAAATGGTTTTCTTTTATGAAGTGAAAAACTATGAAGGCGATTATTATTACGATTCAGAGAAGCTGTTTAAAAAATCAAAGAGAGAAATTCTTAATCCGCTTCTTCAACTAGCAAGAAGTGAATCCCTACTACGACAGTTAATTTTTAGTTTAGGATTTAAGCCCCAAATTGATGCCTCCGTGCTTTTCATCAACTCAAAATTCACCATGTATCAAGCTCCTCTTGATCAGCCATTTATTTTCCCTACGCAAATTACCAATTACTTAAATCAATTAAATGCCACGCCTTCACGAATTACAGATAGGCATTACCAACTAGCTGACAAATTAATCTCATTGCATATGACAAGGTCACCGTATAAGCAGATACCTTCTTATAGTTATAGACAACTAAGAAAGGGCATTGTATGTGCAAATTGCCATTCGTTTTCTGTAAATGTAATTAAGTGGAAATGTGTATGCAAAACTTTTCGTCACGAAGAATTAGTTGCTGATGCAGTGATCAGGAGCGTAAGGGAATTTAAAATGTTATTTCCAAATGAAAAGATTACAACAAACCTTATTCATGATTGGTGCAGGATTGTACCTTCCAAACAAAGAATTAGGAAATACTTGAGGAGCAATTATAAGGTTGTCGGGGTCCGTCAATGGACTTATTTCGAGTAGGTATAGTTTTAATCAACCCCTATTCTTCATGTAATTGTGGAGAATAGGGGCTTTTTTGTATTTGGACGTCATAACACCCATGATGATCTTTTGCCTCGGTTTATCTCGGCCATTTCATCGTCATGACATTCATGATGATCTTTTACTCCGATTTATCCCGTACGTTTGAACATCAATATAATAAATTATAATCAATAATGAACGTCTCTTGATTTTATAAGTATAAATCGTTTATAATAATATCAACTTAATAATATAAGCAATGAAAAAGGCGAAGTACAATTACCCGCTGATGATTAGAGAACTTGTGGTTGGTGAAAACAAGTATCAAGGTAGATTGGAATTGGACTTTGGAGCTTTATTCGTGATCAAGTGATCTTGCTAGTATGGCAAGATAATTAGGGTGGCACCGCGGTTCATTCGTCCCTTCGTTTATCGATGGGATGGATGAATATTTTTATGGCTCTTCATCCCATCTAACCATCATAAAATTGGAGTGAGTGAGATGAAAGTTATTTTTTCAGGTATTCAGCCAAGTGGCACGTTAACTCTTGGTAATTATTTAGGAGCACTGCAACAATTCACAGAATTACAAAATGATCATGAATGTTATTTTTGTATCGTCGATGAACACGCGATCACTGTCCCACAGGATCGATTAAAATTAAGAGAGAATATTCGCTCTCTTGCTGCTTTATATTTAGCGTCAGGAATTGATCCAAAGAAAGCAACGTTGTTTATCCAATCTGAAGTGCAAGCGCACGCTCAATTAGGATGGATGATGCAGTCTATCAGTTATATAGGCGAGCTCGAACGAATGACTCAATTTAAAGATAAAGCTGAAGGTAAATCAGCTGTATCTTCTGCTCTTTTTACCTATCCTGCTTTAATGGCAGCTGATATCTTGCTTTATGGAACAGATATTGTACCCGTTGGCGATGATCAAAAACAACATTTAGAATTAACGCGTAATTTAGCGGAGCGGTTTAATAATCGTTACAACGATATTTTTACCATGCCTGAAGTGCGCATTCCAAAAGTTGGCGCGCGTATCATGTCCCTGCAAGAGCCGACTAAGAAAATGAGTAAATCAGATGAAAACGAAAAAGGTTTTGTGTCAATGCTTGATAATCCTAAGAAAATTGAAAAGAAAATTAAAAGCGCAGTGACTGACTCTGAAGGTATTGTGAAATATGATAAAGAGAATAAACCAGGTATTTCAAACTTACTCACCATTTATTCTAGTTGTACTGGAGAATCCATTGAAGACTTGGAGAAAAAATATGAAGGTAAAGGGTATGGCGATTTTAAGCAAGATGTTGCTGATGCAGTTGTCAATCTCTTACAACCTGTGCAAGAAAGATATAATGAGTTGGTCAACTCACCAGAGTTAGATGATATTTTAGATGATGGTGCAGACAAGGCATCATTTAAAGCAAATAAAATGCTGAAAAAAGCAAATAAAGCGATGGGACTTGGCAGAGTGAGAAAGTGACATTGCATACGTTCAACAGGGCTAATTCATAATTTTCAAGTGTCATATGAATTAGCCCTGTGATTTATCAGTATTTACTCTAACGGTAACCCTTCAAAATAAACGATTTCTTCTAATCGAATATGCAATGCGCGTTCGTTTCCTATATTAAGTTGAATATGATCTATTGCCACACCAGCTAGTTTACCTTTAACTTCCTTGGCCGAGGTTTGAACTGTAATATCAAGTCCTTGGTGTCGACTTAAATGATCAAGGAAAACAGGATTAACATTGGTTACATAACGATTTGACTGAGGTATCTTTTTCACGGGATGAATGTCTGTGTAAGCTGCTGGACTGTGATTGACATAATTTGGTTGGGCAATTGCGTGCATTTTTAGTTTTTGGCTCTCCTGTCGTACATCCATATCCTGCACCTGGGGATAAGGCATCACTGTGTTAGGAGACGAGTAATTTGGATAATATCCAAAATTATGATACATATCTCATGGCACTCCTTCATCGTTAATTATTCCTACCTATAGTATGTAAATATAATGTAGAGCGTTCATCTAGGTGGTGAATCATTTTAATTTAACTAAAAAATCAGTGAGGAGCATTCCTCACTGATTTCTTGATTTTTGCTTAAACATTGGTTCGCCTTGCTCATTTTCAATTTCCCACATTTTCTCCAAAAATGGCTGACCTTTAATCAACTTGGCACATAAGTCTTCATGCGCATCAGTCCATCCTTTTTTAACCCCATTGTATAGTTCTTGCCAAACTTCTTCTTCATCCATAAAACGAATAAATTCATAACCTTTAGGATCCCACTCTGTTAACCAATAACGTAATTCTTCTAAATTATTCGAGGTTCTTAACTGATCAAGTCCCATCATAAGCAATTGCTTCAATTGACGTTCACGGCGAGTTAGTCCATGAATATATTCTGGAGCCAATGATAATATATGATACTCTTTTTGATAAACTGCTTTATCAAACGGAATATTCTTAGGTTTAGTATTTTTTATCATGTCATAAACCATTTGTTCCTGACGGGGAATTAACCTACTTTTTCTAATAGGAATTGAGTAACCAATCGTGTCAAATACAACAATATCGTTACCGTCAGTCACAATACAAGCGTATTCTAACCCGGTGCGTTCTTGCCCTTTCCTAACATAGGCTCGTTTATATATCATATCAAGTAAATTTTTCGGTAAATCTTGCATATCATTTTCAATATGGTTATATAATTCTTCCGTTATGTACACCAAAGGTACTTGGTCCAAAAGTTCAATCTTATCTTCTTTCCTCCACTCATGGAAATAGCAAATATTATAAGCATTTTCTTCACCTTCAAACCAATTTACCCAGACATCATGCATGTATAACATTTATCAACCCTCACTTTTTTTGATTCATTTAACATTCATTATGACCAAAAGGGTATAAAAATATTCGGGCCAATTACTATGATTTGTTTGGAAAATGGTAAATAACAATACTTATAATGAGTAATCCGATTGGAAAAAAGTAAGCTTCAACACGGCCTTGTATAAAAATAAAGTACTCAATCCAAGTCACTCCAGCGGGTAAAAAATTCATATATGCAATAAGAATGGCTCCACCTGAAACAGTTAGTCCAAAACCTATTAAAAATAAAAAAACATATCCCATTTTATAATCCCACCCATACTTGTCCACATCCTCTATTTTAGTTTATGCGATGTTGGTGAAATTAATGACGGTGGTGTATTGTGTTTTTTTGGCTTAGCGATGGATGCTCTATCGGTTTTTTCAACTTTAATAACTTAGAACACGAGAGATATCCGTCGCGATAACAAATCCACCAAAAATAAAAGTTATACATCGTGAGACAACCTCTCATGATAAGAATTTATCCAAAACAAAAAAGCTGACTCTTAAATGATTTACTTTGTTTTTTAAAAGCATGTAAATCACTAAAAGTTCAGCTCTTTATATTTTACTTATATTCTTTAAATATTAACGATGCATTATGGCCTCCAAAGCCTAATGAGTTACTTAGAACCGCATTAACTTGTTGTTTACGTGATTCATTCGGTACATAGTCTAGGTCACAATTCGGATCTGGTGTTTCATAGTTTATCGTTGGTGGGATGATATCATCGTTAATAGATTTTACAGAAATAACAGCCTCTACCCCACCTGCTGCACCTAGCAAATGACCAGTCATGGATTTTGTTGATGAGACCGGCAGCTTTTTGGCATATTCTCCAAACACATCCTTAATGGCTGATGATTCATAAGGATCGTTCAAGTCTGTACTTGTGCCATGGGCATTAATATAATTAATATCCTCTGGCTTTAACTTTGCATCTTCAAGCGCCTGCTTCATAGCCCGCTTAGCACCTTCGCCATTTTCAGCTGGAGCAGTGATATGGTAAGCATCACCTGTTGAGCCATACCCGACGATCTCAGCGTAAATTGTTGCGCCGCGCTCTAATGCACTGTCTAATGTTTCAAGAACTAAAATTCCAGCTCCTTCTCCCATCACGAATCCGTCACGATTTTTATCGAATGGGCGGCTTGCTTTAGTAGGATCTTCGTTAAATGACAATGCCTTCATGGATGAGAATCCGGCGAAAGCCATATTGGTTATCGGGGCTTCTGTTCCCCCGGTAATTATATAATCAACATCTCCGCGTTTCACTGCTTTAAATGCATCCCCAATGGAATTCGCACCTGAAGCGCACGCCGTCACTGTACATGAATTGATTCCTTTTGCTCCAAGTTGAATGGATACTTGTCCAGCGGCCATATCGGGAATCATCATTGGTACGAAGAACGGACTTACGCGGCGATAACCCTTATTCAAAAACCGCTCATGTTGTTCCTCATACGTTCCCATTCCACCGATTCCTGAACCAATCCATACACCAACTCGATCGGCTATTTTTTCATCAATCACTAAGTTAGCGTCTTCTACAGCCATTCTAGAAGCAGCCACAGCATATTGAGTAAATAAATCCATTTTACGGGCATCTTTTTTAGATATATAAGGTGTATAATCAAAGTCTTTCACTTCTGCTGCTATTTTTGCAGGGAAGTCATCTTTGTTTACCTTGGTGACATAATCAATGCCTGATACTCCTTTTAATAAGTTATCCCACATGGAATCGACATTATTACCGACAGGAGTAACAGCTCCAAGCCCTGTTACGACTACTCTTCTTTCCATTGAACATCCTCCTATAATCCTTGATCTCTATGTCCTATTTTATCTGCCCCAACGTAGTGCAATCGCACCCCAAGTAAGACCTGCTCCAAAACCGACCATGACAATTAAGTCGCCATCTCCAATCTTACCATTCTTAACAGCCTCAGATAAAGCCATTGGTATAGATGCAGAAGAGTTATTACCATATTTTTTAATTGAAGTCGCCATTTTATCCTCAGAAATGCCTAGGCGTTGTCGGGCGGCCTCCATGATACGGATATTGGCCTGGTGTGGGATAAGGTAATCAATATCCTCTTTTTTATAACCTGACTCCTCAATCACTTTCACAGCAGAATCTGGCATTTGTCTAACAGCAAATTTAAAGACCTCGCGCCCATTCATCATGAGATGATTTTTATCATTTTGATATAAATACTCACCACCTGAACCATTTGCGCCGAGATCAAATGATAAAATCCCTTTCCCTTCAGAAACTTCTCCCATAACAGCCGCACCTGCACCGTCACCAAAAAGTACACATGTGTTTCGGTCTGACCAGTCCGTGATTTTTGATAACTTCTCTACACCAATCACGAGCACATGTTTATATACCCCTGTCTGGATGAATTGCTGTCCTGTCACCACACCATACATAAATCCAGCACAAGCAGCACTCACATCCATAGCAGC
>Ga0209487_1002855_pt1 | contig 13796 bp, 14 predicted proteins | sample Poulit2012_FD_187524 | JGI IMG/M metagenome (GOLD analysis project Ga0209487, IMG submission 187524) | Agricultural soil microbial communities from Georgia to study Nitrogen management - Poultry litter 2012 (SPAdes) (version 2) | ecosystem: Environmental > Terrestrial > Soil > Agricultural land... | reverse complement strand
ATAAGCCATTGATTTTTAAGAGAATATAAAAATTTTAGAGAGATGCATTACAAGCGGGCCCGATTCGATGTAAAATGCGCGTCGATTTCGCTTGTAGCATAATTACAGGAAGTCGCTCCGGGCTCATCCTCGGGCAGGCTTCGTCGATACCACCATGTAGGAGTTATACAATATCATGAGCAGCATTGAAGAGCGGGTTAAGAAGATCGTTGCCGAGCAACTGGGTGTAAAGGAAGAAGAAGTGAAGAACGAAGCTTCCTTCGTAGAAGACCTGGGCGCCGACTCCCTTGATACCGTGGAGCTGGTTATGGCTCTGGAAGAAGAGTTCGAAACCGAGATCCCGGATGAAGAAGCGGAAAAGATCACTACCGTTCAACTGGCGATTGATTACATTAACGCCAACCTGGCGTAATCTTCTTTTTAGCTGAATACCGTCTTTCCGAAGCCGTATTATTACCAATAGTACGGCTTTTTCTTTGGTGCCCGCAGTCTCCATTGCTTTCGGGAGTTAACGCTCGATCTCGAAGGATTGGATATCCAGCGGGGCAGTGCCTGCACCCGGGTTTCAACGTCCGGGTCTCTTTTGTCGGAGAATTATCGTGTCCCGTAAACGAGTAGTAGTCACCGGTCTCGGCATGGTGAGCCCGGTGGGCAACACTGTCGAATCCACATGGCGAGGGATAGTCAATGGCGTCAGCGGTGCCGCTGAGATAACCAAGTTTGACACCTCCGCTTTTACCACCCGCTTTAGCGCGTCGGTAAAGGATTTCTCGGTGGAGGGGTATTACCCCGCTAAAGATGCCCGCAAAATGGATCCGTTTATCCAGTTTGGGATGGTGGCGGGCATCCAGGCCATGCGCGATTCGGGGCTCGAGGTCACCGAGGCCAACGCAACGCGTATCGGCGTCTCCATCGGTTCTGGAATCGGCGGTATTGGTGCCATTGAAGACGGCGCCCTGCTCATTGAGCATCGGGGTCCACGTCGTATGTCCCCGTTTTTCGTACCGGGGGCCATCATCAATATGATCGCTGGTAACCTGTCCATCATGTACGGCATGCGCGGCCCGAATATCGCCATGACCACAGCATGCACCACCGGCACCCACAGCATTGGCTTTGCAGCGCGCAATATCATGCACGGGGATGCGGACGTGATGTTGGCGGGCGGTGCAGAAATGGCCACTACGCCAGTGGGCCTGGGCGGCTTTGCCGCGGCGAGGGCGCTTTCTACCCGTAATGACGACCCCCAGGCGGCGAGCCGCCCGTGGGATCGCGACCGCGATGGCTTTGTGCTCGGTGATGGCGCCGGTGTGCTGGTTTTAGAAGAGTACGAACATGCTAAGGCGCGAGGCGCACGTATCTACGCGGAACTGGTCGGTTTTGGTATGAGCGGCGATGCCTACCATATGACCTCGCCGCCAGCGGACGGCGCCGGCGCCGCGCTGTCCATGCGCAACGCCATTGCCGACGCTGGGATCAATGCCGAAGACATCAACTACATCAACGCCCATGGTACCTCCACTCAGGCAGGTGATCGTGCCGAGTGTTTTGCTGTGAAATCGGTGATGGGTTCAGCGGTCGATCAGGTGGCGGTTAGCTCCACCAAGTCGATGATCGGGCATTTGCTAGGCGCGGCGGGGGCCGTGGAGGCGATTTTCAGTGTGCTGGCTATTCGCGACCAGGTGGCACCGCCCACCATCAACCTGGATAATCCGGATGAGGAGTGCGACTTGAATCTGGTGCCGCACACGGCTCAGGAGCGAAAAATCAATGCGGTGTTGTCCAACTCCTTCGGCTTTGGCGGTACCAACGGGTCGTTGATCTTCAAGCGTTTCGATTAAGCGCACTTGCGCACTTGCCGCCAACAACGCCGGGAGTTCTGCTCACCGGCGTTTTTGTATAGACTTCTGCCATGACTGTAGAAAAACAACCACTGGTGTCCGTAAACGGGGTTCTAGGAGCAATGGTCTCGCCCCTGGACCGTGGTTTTGCCTACGGCGATGGGGTCTTCGAAACCGTGCGTGTACACAACGGCTCCATGCCCTTGTGGCCGTTGCATGAGCAGCGTTTATTGGCGGGGGCAGACCGGCTGAAAATCCCTGTTGACCTCTCTAAGGTGCGACGCTTTCGGGACCAATTGCTGGCGGAAGCAGGGCGGCATGAAACGCCACAGGGCGTACTGAAGCTCATATTGAGCGCCGGCGAGGGTGGACGCGGTTACTCGCGCCCCCAGAGCGTGCGGCCTACTTTATGCTTGATGTTCTACCCAGGCTCGGCGCCTCTGGGTGAAACCGAGAGCCCGGGTTTGACGGTCACTTTGTGTGCACAGCGGCTGGCCCACAACTCGGCCCTGGCGGGGATCAAACATCTCAATCGCCTGGAGCAGGTCCTGGCTCGCCAAGAGTTGGGGGCGCACACGGAACGGGAAGGTCTCTTATTGGATTCAGAAGGGATGGTGGTCGAGGCCACGTCCAGCAATCTATTTTGCATAAGCGATGGTCGGTTGATCACACCGGATCTGACTCGCGCGGGAGTGGCCGGCGTGGCGCGGCGCCTGATTATTGACCGTTTGGCGCCGGCTATGGGCATGGACGCGACAGTCATGCCACTGTCTGTGTCTGTTTTAAAAGATGCCCAGGAAGTGTTTCTCTGTAATAGCGTCAGGGGAATTTGGCCGGTCACAACCCTGGAGTTGAATGAGACAGTCAGTTTGCCACGTGGACCCATTACCCAGAAACTGCAAACGGCGTTTAATCGCCAGATGGAGTGTGAGTTCGATTGAGCAGTAAAAAAAGACTTCCACACCGACGCCGCCGACACTGGCTTCGCTGGGCTGGGTTTTGTGTGTTGCTGACATTGTTAGTGAGCGCGGCCGGTCTTGGTTACGGCTACCACTGGCTGCACAGTCCCATGCCCCTGCCGCCGGAAGGGCGCGTATACGATTTGCCGGCCGGACAATCGCTCGGGCACCTGAGCGCGCGCCTGCACAGTGAGGGTGTTCTGAAGCACCCCCGGTTACTGCGGCTATACGCCCGGTTGACCGATCGCACCCATGCGCAAGCGGGCGAATACCGCCTGCAGTCGAACACTTCTCCCCTTGAAATGCTGCGTATGCTGAATCGGGGCGACACAGTCCTGCACCAGGTGACATTGGTTGAAGGCTGGACCTTTAAGCAGGCTCTGGAAGCATTGCACTCCGAAGCCACCATAGTGCCATCACTTAAAGGGTTGTCATTCGAAGAGCAGTTACAGCGTCTGGAGTTAGACATTGAACATCCGGAGGGGTGGTTCTTTCCCGACAGCTATCGCTACAGCCGCGGTACCACGGATGTGGAGTTGTTGCGCAAGGCGCACCGACGCATGGTTGATTTGCTTGCCGAACTTTGGGAGCAGCGCGACGTTGGGCTGCCTTACGATTCGCCCTACGAGGCGCTGATTATGGCCTCGATCGTAGAGCGGGAAACCGGTGCGCCCTGGGAGCGTGATGAGATTGCCGGCGTATTTGTCCGTCGATTACAAAAAGGGATGCGTCTGCAAACGGATCCCACCGTCATCTACGGAATGGGGGAGCGGTACCAAGGCCGTATTACGCGCCAGGATCTGCGCACACCGACGCCCTACAACACCTACACCAACCACGGTTTGCCGCCCACACCCATTGCCTTGCCAGGAAAAGACGCCTTGCGGGCCAGCTTGAATCCGCTGCCGGGCGAGAGCCTGTTTTTTGTGGCTCGGGGCGATGGTACTCATGTGTTTTCCGAAACCCTGGAAGAGCACAATCGCGCGGTGCGTGAATATCAATTACAGCGCCGGGCCGATTACCGATCGACGCCGCCTGCCCAGCCACCGGAACCTGCCCAGCCCCTGGAATAGGGCGCTCAGTAGGAAAATAGCCGGCGAAAGTTTACAATAAGCGGTTGCCCCGGGCCTTGCCCGAACCGATGAACCTCTGTTTGATCAACTGGAATCTCAGCAGTATGAGCGATAATAACGCGAACGAAAAAACCCCTGTCAAACCCGCGCATTTTATTCAAAATATTATTCGCAAAGATCTGGAGCAGGGAGTGGTCAAACAGGTGGTCACCCGATTTCCACCCGAGCCCAATGGCTACTTGCACATCGGACACGCGAAATCGATCTGCCTGAACTTCAGTATGGCAGAGGAGTTTGGTGGCGTTTGCAATCTGCGTTTTGACGACACCAACCCTGAAAAAGAGAACGAGGAGTACGTCAACTCCATCAAAGAAGATGTTCAGTGGTTGGGTTACCAGTGGCACGGCGAGGTTCGTTTCACTTCCGATTACTTCGAGCAGCTCTATCAGTGGGCTGTGCATTTGATTGAGCAGGGCAATGCCTATGTGTGTCACTTGAGCCCTGATGAAGCCAGAGAATATCGCGGCACCTTAACCGAACCGGGGGTCAACAGCCCGTATCGGGACCGTTCCGTGGCGGAAAACCTGGAACTGTTTACGCAGATGCGTGAAGGCAAATTTGCGGAAGGGCATTGTGTGTTGCGGGCGAAAATCGATATGGCATCGCCCAACATCAATATGCGTGACCCGATCATTTACCGCATCAAATATGCGGCTCATCACAATACCGGCGATACGTGGAAAATATACCCGTCTTACGACTTTGCGCATGGGCAGAGTGATGCGATAGAGGGCATTACTCACTCCATCTGTACCTTGGAGTTTGAGGATCATCGCCCTTTATACGACTGGCTGCTCGATCATTTGCCCGTGCCGGCAAGACCGCGTCAGTATGAGTTTGCGCGCCTCAATATTAACTACACCATTACCAGTAAGCGAAAGCTCAAACAGCTGGTAGATGAGAATCAGGTAGACGGTTGGGACGATCCGCGCATGCCCACTTTGTCCGGCATGCGCCGTCGGGGCTTCCCGCCCGAAGCGCTGCGTAATTTTTGCGCACAGATCGGTGTGACCCGCGCCGACAGCGTGGTGGATGTGAGCATGCTGGAGTACGCGGTGCGTGACGTGTTGGATAAAAATGCCCCTCGCGCCATGTGCGTTCTTCGTCCTTTGAAAGTGACCCTGACGAACTATCCGGCGGATAAAGTAGAGACGATGCGCGCGCCGGGTCACCCGGTTCGGGATGATCTGGGCGAGCGGCTTTTACCGTTTTCGAGCAGCCTGTATATCGATCAGGATGACTTCCGTGAGGAAGCCAACAAAAAGTATAAGCGCTTGGTGCTGGGTAAACGTGTGCGCCTGCGCAACGCTTATATTATTGAGGCGGACGAAGCGATTAAAGATGAGCAGGGTAACGTTGTTGAAGTCCGGGCTCGCGTTATTGAAGACACCTTAGGGCAAGATCCCGCCGATGGCGTTAAGGCCCGGGGCGTGATCCACTGGGTTTGCGCCAAAGACAACCTCAACTGTGAAGTGCGCTTGTATGACCGTCTGTTTACCGACCCGGCACCGGATGCCGGCGGCAAAGACTTTATGCAAAGCCTGAATCCCCACAGTCTGGAAGTGCTGAAAAACTGTAAGGCGGAGATCAGCTTGAGCAGCGCTAAGCTGGATGAACATTTTCAATTCGAGCGGGAAGGGTATTTCTGTCTGGACCGAAAATACAGTACGGCGGAGCAGCCCGTGTTTAATCGCGCGATAGGTCTGCGCGACTCCTGGGCCAAAATCGAACAGACGCAGTAAACGGAATCCTAATATGTCGTTGCAAATTTACAACACACTCAGTCGTAAGAAGGAAGTATTTAAGCCCCTGCAGCCGGGGAAAATCTCGATGTATGTGTGTGGCATAACCGTGTACGACTACTGCCACTTAGGTCACGGACGTCTGCTGGCGGTGTTTGATGTGGTCAGCCGTTTTCTGCGCAGTCAGGGTTGGGACCTCACCTATGTGCGCAACATCACCGATATCGACGACAAAATTCTTCATCGCGCGGTCGAACGCGGCGAAGACTACCGGGCGCTTACCCGGTATTTTATTGACGCCATGTTGGAAGATGAGACTCGACTGGGCATACAACGTCCCGATATCGAGCCACGGGCCACAGAGCACATTAGTGAAATTATCGCCATGATCCAGCAGTTGCTGGATAAAGAACACGCGTACCTGGCGCCCAATGGCGATGTTTATTACCGGGTTACCAGCTTTGAAAATTACGGCCACTTGAGCAACACCAATCTCGACGACCTGTTAGCCGGCGCGCGCGTGGAAGTGGGCGAGGCGAAAGAAGATCCCCGCGATTTTGCACTTTGGAAAGGCGCGAAAGTGGACGAGGTGGGCTGGGATGCGCCGTGGGGGCATGGGCGTCCCGGCTGGCATATCGAATGTTCTGCCATGAGCAAAGGCGCCCTCGGCGATACATTTGATATTCATGGCGGCGGGCCTGACCTGCGCTTTCCGCACCACGAGAATGAGATCGCTCAAAGTGAAGCGGCCAACGGGTGCAAGTATGTGAATTACTGGATGCATGCGGGTGCGCTGCGCGTAGATGGCGAAAAGATGTCGAAATCCCTGGGCAACTTTTTTACGCTGCGCGAGGTGCTTGAGCACTACCATCCTGAAGTGATTCGCTATCTGCTGATCAGCAGCCACTATCGCAGCCCGATTAACTACTCTGAAGACAGTTTAGTGGAGGCGCGGGCTGGTCTTGAGCGCTTTTATGCCACCTTGCGCAATTACCCCGGCGTCGAGGCGACGAGCTTGGAAGAATTGGGCGATAGCGAGCACTATCAACAATTCGTTGGCGCCATGAATGACGATTTCAACACCCGTCAGGCGCTGGCGGGTATGTACGATCTGGTGCGCGAAATTAACTCGATTTCAGCCGAGCGGCCTGAGCAAGCTCGCAAGCTTGTTGGCGAGCTCAAAGCGATGGCGGGAATACTGGGAATCTTGCAGGACGAGCCAGAGAGCTTTTTGCACGCCGGTGCGGCCGATACCATTAGCGCCGAAGAGATTGAGCGTTTGGTGGCGGAGCGTGCCGACGCGAAAGCCCAAAAGAACTACGCCCGTGCGGACGAAATTCGAACCAGCTTGTTGGAGCAGGGCGTGGTGCTGGAAGATTCGTCGGCAGGGACTCAGTGGCGTCGCGAACAATTAACCCGACAAAGTTAACGGTCGGGACCATCTTCAGAGCCAACTGAGCAGGATTGTTTATGTCGTTTCAAAAGTGGTACCGCCGCCATCGTATGGTGGCGGTGAGCCTTATGGCTTGTACCGGGTTTTTAGCTCTCGCAGTATATGGTTGGGGTGTTAACTTCGGGGAGCTTTTTGTTGGGTTTATATTGCTATTCGCACTGCTGCTGCTCTTGCTAGTGGGTGCGGCGGGTCTGGGTTGGTTAATGTATAAAATCCGCAATCGCCGCTGATCCCTAAACTTTACACGGCTCAGGCCTCATCTTCTGGTCGAGCCGGAGATCACTCCTCTTCCGACTCGGCTTGGTGCACCTTCACCCAGGCGATCATTTTATCGGTGATCTCGGTGGTTTCCAGGCGGTAGCTATCCAGCTCAAAACAGACGTTACCGTCCGGGATGCTCTCCAGATATTCCATGGCCAGTCCGTTAAGGGTTTTCGGTCCCCTTGTGGGTAGCTCCCAATCCAGATGGCGGTTAATGTCCCGGACGAAGGTACCGCCGTCAATCAGGTAGCCCCCATCATCGGTAGCAACAATATCCTGGTCCGCCTGTTCGGCGACGTTCGTGGTGAACTCACCGACAATTTCTTCCAGCAAGTCCTCCAAGGTGACGATCCCTTGTACTTCCCCGTACTCATCCACTACCAGAGCCATGCGGCACTTTTGTTGCTGAAAATTTAACAGCTGGGTGGTGAGGGGAGTGGCCTCGGGAACAAAATACGGCTCGCTGGCAAAGGACAGAATCTCCTCAACCGTGATGTCCTTGTCGTCCTTGGCCATAAACCGGGCCGCATCGCGTAAGTGCAGCAGGCCCACTACGTTGTTGATATCCCCTTCGTATAACGGTAAGCGGGTGTAATCGCTGGTGCGAATTTGTTGAAGCAGGTCGACCACCGGGCGCTCCAGATCCAGTCCCTCTACCTCATTGCGGGGAATCATAATATCTTCAACAGTGGACTTTTCGAGATCCAGCACATTCAGCAGCATCCCCTGGTGCTGGTCGGGAATGAGGTCCCCGGCTTCATCCACCACGGTTCGCAGCTCTTCAGGGTCTAGATGTTCTAGCGTAGAGTGCTGTGTGCGAACCCCAAAAATGCGGACCAAGCTATTGGACACGGCGTTTATCATGATCACCAGTGGGTGCATGATCACTGCCATGGGTTTGAGGATCCAACTGGCAAAAAATGCAATGCGCTCGGGATGCTGAGCCGCTACGGTTTTTGGTGTCACCTCACCAAAAATCAGTATTACCAGCGTGAGCAGTGCACTACCGATGGCGATTCCCGCATCCCCATACAGGCGCATAGCGATAATGGTGGTAATGGTAGTGGCGTATACATTGACCAGGTTATTGCCGATCAAGACCAGCCCAAGGAGCCGATCCGGGCGTCGCAGCAACTCGGTTACCTTGTGTGCGCTCCGATGGCCCTTTTTCGTCAGATGCCGCAAGCGGTAGCGGTTGAGGGACATCAACGCAGTTTCTGAACCGGAGAAGAACGCAGATATTATAAGCAGCCCAACCAGGGCCGCGAAAAGTATTTCCAAGGGTAGGTTGTTCAAGAAAAAAGGTGCCCTTTTAGCCGCGAAGTCGAGTATCTTGAAGTACTTTTAGGCGCGAATCAATATGTTTAATGCGGCGTTAACGGCGTATCAGAATCAGTTCCAAAACCAGCTTACTGCCAAAGTAGGCGAGCATTAGTAATACGAAGCCCGCCAGAGTCCACCGGATGGCGGTATAACCGCGCCAGCCCACACGGTGCCGACCCCAGAGCAGGACCACATAAATCACCCAGGCCGCAAGAGAAAACACGGTTTTATGCGCCACGTGCTGAGCGAACATATCGTCCAGAAACACGAAGCCTGACAATATGGAAAGCGTCAGCAATAGCACGCCCGCCCAGAGCATATCAAAGAGAAGTGTCTCCATGGTTTGCAACGGCGGTAACAGGCTTACGCTGCCGCTGGGATGCTTGTGGCGCAACTGGTGATGCTGCCACGCCAACAGCAAAGCTTGTAAGGTGGCGATGGTAAGCAGGCTGTACGCAAGGATCGACAATAACGCATGGCTGGCCATGCTGAGCCCCAAGTCCACTTGGGGGCCGCTGTTCCCGCCGAGCATTGACGCGCAAATACCGATAATCGTCAAAGGAGCCAGAAGAATAAATAAGTTATGCAGGGGCTTGCGCAGGCTGCTGGCCAGCACGATGGCGTTGATAACCCAAAATATCAATGTCGAAACCGGAAAAAAACCGACTCGAATGCCCTGCTCAGTTACGGTCAAGCCATAGATGCTTACGCCGTGAACCACCAGGGCGCAAGCGGTACCGCTAAGCAACCAGCGACGGTTAACGGGGGTCTTGCGGAGCAGACAATAAAACAGGTAAACGCTGATCGCCGCGTAAATAAATAGGGTAAGTAAGTGAACGGTGGTACTGATCATGCGGTTAGGGCAGCCTCACGCATTAGCAGGGATACAGACCCCGCAGTTTGTCATAAGGAAGAACTAAAGAGAAGCGCACCGCGTCAGACAGCCGGATCTCAAGCCAGCTGGACCGGGCCCAGGGTGTTGAGGGTATAATTGGAATATTGCTCGTTTTCCCGTAATACCAATCTGCGAGAATTTACATGTTTGATTCCTTAAGTGACCGGTTGTCCCACTCGCTGCGCAAAGTCAGCGGTAAGGCACGCCTGACCGAAGACAACATCAAAGACACCTTGCGGGAAGTGCGCAAGGCGCTGCTGGAGGCCGATGTGGCATTGCCGGTGGTCAAGAGCTTTATCGATCAGGTGCGCAGCCGGGCCCTGGGTCAGCAGATCAGCAAAGCCCTCAATCCTGGCCAGCAGTTTCTCAAGTTGGTGGAAGCCGAGCTGGTGGAAACCATGGGCAGCACCAGCGTCGGCTTAAATTTGGCCGTCAAACCGCCCGCGGTGATACTGATGGCGGGCTTGCAAGGGGCGGGGAAAACCACTTCAGTGGCCAAGCTGGCGCGCTACCTGAAGGACCGGGAAAAGAAAAAGGTCATGGTGGTCAGTGTGGACGTCTACCGTCCTGCCGCCATTGAACAGCTCGAAACCCTTGCCGGTGAGGTGGGGGTCGACTTCTTCCCCTCTAGCGCGGACCAGAATCCGGTAACCATTGCTGAGGCAGCGATCGCTCAGGCCCGAAGACAGTTCGCCGACGTGGTGATTGTGGATACCGCGGGTCGTTTGCATATTGACGACACGTTGATGGATGAGATCAAGGGTCTGCATAGTGCTCTGGATCCGGCGGAGACTCTATTTGTCATCGACGCCATGATCGGGCAGGACGCGGTCAACACAGCGAAAGCGTTTAATGAAGCGCTGCCGCTCACCGGCGTGGTGCTCACGAAAGTGGACGGTGATGCCCGCGGCGGTGCGGCTCTGTCGGTTCGGCAGGTCACCGGTAAGCCCATTAAATTTCTCGGGGTCGGCGAAAAAGTTGACGCTCTGGAGGTCTTCCACCCCGACCGGATCGTCTCGCGCATACTGGGTATGGGCGACGTCATGTCGCTCATTGAAGAGGCAGAGCAGAAGATAGACCGAACCAAAGCCGATCGGTTGGTCAAGAAAATGACCAAGGGTCAGCGCTTTGATCTGGAAGATTTACGCGACCAGCTGCAACAGATGCAAAATATGGGCGGCCTGGGGGCAATGATGGAAAAGTTGCCGGGCATGGGCAACATGGGCCAAATGGTCCAGCAAGCCAATATGGGTAACCAATTTAAAGTCATGGAGACCATCATTAACTCCATGACGCCCGCTGAGCGGCGCAATCCCGAAAGCCTTAATGGTTCCCGAAAGCGGCGTATCACCCAGGGCTCTGGCACCCAGATTCAGGATCTGAACCGCTTGCTCAAGCAATACAAGCAAATGGCCAAGATGATGAAAAAAATGAAAGGGGGTGGCCTCCAGAAGATGATGCGTGGCATGGGCGGTATGTTGCCGGGTGGGGGCGGGGGTATGCCCCCAGGTGGTGGCTTACCGCCGGGGTTCCCTCGAAAATGAGGCCGCGCCGCTGTTCCAGCGCCTGGCGTGTCGGCTGCGCGTTGACCCTCGGTTTGCTATTGTCCGCTTGCCAGGCCGGGGGCGGAGCCCAAGACAATGCCGAATGGCTCATAGGGGCGTGGCAGATTGAAACCGTCGGCGGACAGCCCGTGCAGGCGGACAGTCAAGCGAACGTGGTTTTCCGCGCGAACGAGCTCAGTGGAAACGCCAGCTGCAATCGCTTTTTTGGCACCTACCAATACAGCGACGGCCTGTTCAGGACCTCTGAGTTGGCCGGCACCAAAATGATGTGTAGCCCGTCCGTCATGGCTCAGGAAGACAAGGTTTTTGTGCTTCTGGGTCAAGCGTCGCAGGTTCGAATGCACAACAACATGTTGCATTTGTTGGACGATCACGGCGCGGTACTGATCAGCGCCCGACGCGTTGAGCCCGACGAGTGACCGTATGGCAAAAGATAAAAAAGCCAGCCGGGAGCTGAAAAACGAAGCCGCCAAGATTATTCGTGCGTTAAATATTCAAGGCGAAACCCGCGGCGAGACTCAGCGACTCCATGCGGCTGTTCAGCGCGCGATCGAATACCATTTACGACAGCACAGCGCCAAGGCGCGGGAACTGGATAAAAAAGCCAAAAAGCTGCAACGGTTTGAAACCTCCGACGATTCAGCGCCAGAGCCTGTCACCACCGTATCAAATGCCTCTGCAACACGGTTGCCGTGGCTATTGCTCGCGCTTTCCTGGGCGCTGTTTATCGGTTACTTATTGCTGGATTATCTGTTGTTGGACGCCCTGTGATTCAGTTTTTCAAAACAGACTACTTTATTGCGCGACCGCCGCAAGACGTGTACTGGTTTCTGTCTGATTTTCGTCATTATTTCGATCAGTTGCCTGAATTCCATGGGGCCCAATTAAGCACCGACGATACGCCGGTAGCGCCAGGCAAGCGGTACGTTGTCCGTACAACGGAAGAGGCGCACGAATACGAAACTCATGTTTGCATGCTGCGCCTGGATGCGCCCACACTGATTGAGTATGAGTATCGCTATAGGCACAAGAACGGCGACACGGATGTCAGTCCTATGCCTTGGGAAAAGGCGCGCGTCACTATGAGGTTGCAGGCTTATCGGAACGGCACTCAGGTGTGTACACAGATGCATGTATTCCACGTAAAAGGATTTATCAATCGATGGAAAACGTCCGCTTTGAAGGCCGCCTGCGCCCGAACGCAAAAAAGCGCGAACGAGAACATGGTGAGCGTCGCCGAGCGGGCGCTAACGGTTAAGTAAAAACCGTTGTCGCGTGTATCCGCGCAAATGACTAACCGCTTTCCGCACAAACCATCATTCACATTCACCGGTTAAAAATCCGTAAACTTGCTCATCGGCACAGGCCGTGCAGGCATTGCCATAAGTGTGTTGGGCCTCATCGAACGTTAGGCCGCATACAGGGCGATATTCTTGCGTGCAGATATCCGGCCGCTGCTCCGGGCAAATCTGATACGCTTCGACGTCTTGCGACTGGGTAGATTCAGCTGGAGTCATCGCACATCCCGCCAGTAGCGCCACCAACGCGCCTGTTCTCAATAACCATTGCATTGTTTTTTACTCCCACTTAGAGTGTGCTGTTTTGTGTATCCGGGGCGACGCGAACGGAGTCTGCCCGTGTGAATTGGTGTCTTTCAAGCCCAGGCCTCAACACCCTCGTATCGAAGCCGATACGTCGATGGTAGCGCTACCCTGTCTGTCTATGTTGCACGAATGTGCTAACATATAACAAATTCGGGCCGAGATATTATCGGGCTGCCGGGAAGCCTCCGACAGATGTAGAGTAACGGATTGAATGGTACAAAAACGCCCCATTTACATTCCCTTCGCCGGACCAGCTCTGCTAGAAGCGCCCCTTCTGAATAAAGGGAGCGCCTTCAGCCGGCACGAGCGTCAGCAGTTTAATCTGGAAGGGCTATTGCCCTACAGCATCGAAGGCATCGAGGAACAGACCGAGCGCGCGTATCATCAGCTGCGTTCGTTCCAGACTGATATCGACAAGCACATTTATTTGCGCAATATTCAGGATACCAACGAAACCCTCTATTTTCGCTTAGTGGTGGATCATCTGACGGAAGTGATGCCGTTGATCTACACGCCGACTGTAGGGGAGGCTTGTCAGCAGTTTTCAAAAATTTATCGACGCAAGCGCGGGCTTTTTATCAGTTACCCCGATCGCGATCGCATTGATGACATGCTGCAAAATGCCTCGAAGCAGAATGTTAAAGTGATCGTGATCACCGATGGGGAGCGCATTCTGGGATTGGGCGACCAAGGCATCGGCGGCATGGGTATTCCCATCGGCAAGCTGGCACTTTATACCGCCTGTGGTGGCATTAGCCCAGCCTATACGTTGCCGGTGGTGTTGGACGTAGGTTGCAACAATGATCAGCTGATTAACGACCCTATGTACATGGGGTGGCGACACGAACGCATCAGCGGGGACGCCTATTATGAGTTTGTCGACGACGTTATTCAGGCTCTAAAAATACGCTGGCCCCATGCGCTGGTGCAGTTTGAAGATTTTGCACAAGCCACGGCTACGCCGTTGCTGGCACGCTACCGAGACGAGATCTGTTGTTTCAACGACGACATTCAAGGCAC
>Ga0209487_1002854_pt1 | contig 13797 bp, 19 predicted proteins | sample Poulit2012_FD_187524 | JGI IMG/M metagenome (GOLD analysis project Ga0209487, IMG submission 187524) | Agricultural soil microbial communities from Georgia to study Nitrogen management - Poultry litter 2012 (SPAdes) (version 2) | ecosystem: Environmental > Terrestrial > Soil > Agricultural land... | reverse complement strand
AATCATGAAAAAATTAATCACAATTCTATTTTTCGCTGCATTCTGCGCAAGCTGTGCGCCTAAGCAGCATGTAGGTTATAAAACTATTCACCGTGACGGCAAAATGATCGTCACAGGTGAAAAGAAGTTCAGGACGTTGACAAAATGTCAGCGCAAGAGTAAGCGCATGGCAAAGCGCCGTGCGAGGTACAAAGGGCATAACCCCAATTACGGGATAACTACAATGGGAGGTGCAAGAGATAGAAGATGATGGAAGAAAGAATTGACAAACTTAGGGATATTATCCGTGAGAGGATCAAGGAAACTCACGGGCTGAATAAGACATCCGAGAAGTCAGGAGTATCGAAATCACAGTTATGGTTTTGGCTATCTGATGGCAGGGATATACGGTTAACGACATTAATGAAAATATGCGATGCAATTGATTTGGATATTCAAATAATTGAACGTATATTGGAGTAGTGTAAAGTTCATAGTTTTTGGGTTATTAGACAAGCTCGATCGGTTTTGGTCGGGCTTTTTTTATTTTAAATGTTAAAGTTTGGGATTTTGATGCAAATAGTTTGCAGATCAAAACTATTGTTGTATATTTACATCAGAACGAAGGGGGTATTCCCCGGAGAGATAAAAAAAAGAACGATATGAAAACTTACAAAGAAATCTTCAACAGCAGCGAAGTAGCAAAAGTAATCATGACTAGAGCTAATGAGATGTCAAAAAATTCAACCGCTAAAGAGATAAAAGAAATAAGAGAATTGGCATTAATGCTGGCAATAGCATTGGACAAAAACTTGATGAACGCCATGTCGGAAAGAGTATACGATAAGATAAGGGGATAACTACCCGGACCTGATCAAGTCAAAAAACTGATCATATTTTTAACCACTAAAAAAAAGACTCATGAAAAATTTTAAAAAAGACGGGATAATAATACCATACATTAATCTAAATGGGAACAGCAGAAGGCAGATAAGATACAGCCATATTCAAGAAGAGCCGGCAGAGCCTGAAGTTGAAAACAGTACCTTAGGTGATGTCTTTGGTGATCTTCTGAATCAAATAAAATAACCTTCCTTAAATGCAGGTTTCCGGATCCTTTTAAAACCGGCTCCTTTTTTATTTCAAGTCCGGTCGCATTCTCACAGCAAGATCTTTGCTGATCCAGCTGTAAAAGTGCCGGCAGTTGTACCCTCCCAAGTCTTCAAAAGGGTCGTAAATCCTCGTCTTACCCTGAAAATGACCTTGACTCTTATTAGTGTACCCCCCAAACTGATCGGCAGAAGTGCCGAACCTACTGATCTCTTCTCGCGTAAAAACTTTATTATTCCTTTCCTCGCAAAATGGACGTGTAGTCTGTATTTCACCGCCCTGATAAATCGCATAATCGAGCCCTAAGTCAGTCGACATATGGTTGTTAGTTTCTCGATCAATCTGAAGCATTCCCGACGGTAACCCTTCCGACACCGTCCTTTCAATCGCTCCAACACCACGAGTCCCCAACGTTTGATTAATGTTTTTCCGCATTTCTGATATTGGATCGCCCGACGAAATCAAGCGATTGACTACGCTTTTTAGCTGCCGTGAAACCGAGTTATCTGATATGATATCGAAAAGATATCCATCGGGGTCAATCGTCCCATCTCGGTTCACACCATACCGCGCCAAGGTAAGCGACAACGCTTTTTCACCAGCTGCGGAAACTGCTGAAGCGTTTAGGAATGATGTATAATAACGAGTATTTAAATTGTGGATACCAAAGATATTTCTACCTACGAACTCAATAATATCGAGACCCTCTGACCTTTGCCACTGCCGAAATATCTGATCTATAATCCGTGAAGCGTTCTGTAAGTTGATCCCACTTGTTGTAATCGCGCTGCCATCCAATGAAAGAATGCTATATAATTCAGCGATAAGATCACGCCTAAGGCGCTCCTGAGACCTCAAAACCCTTTTCGATAGCTCTTTATCCAGCTGCAATGTTAACCGGTCTCGCTCCTGTGCAAAGCCTCGAAAGGTTTTCATACTTCAAAGTTGTCGTTAAATATATTCCTGAACTGCTGTTGTTGTTCGACCAACGGGCGGTTTTCTTCGATCAATTCATTTACAATCGCGTCGATTATATTTTTTTGACCCTCCCAGCTCAAATCATGAAAAGCCTGACTGTTTTTCTGGCTGTAGATCTTCGAGAATATTTCTTCGAAATACACGTATCTGATTCTCAACGGGTGAAGCTCTGGCAGGTTCATAATGATAGACATCCTTTCACCTTCTGATTTTTCCCGTAACGGCTTCCATTTTTCTTTTGCTTCCATTTTTTGAATCTCTTCCGCGTTATCTCTGTTCTGCTTCATTGCTATCTTTCGATCGATGTTGTGAATTACCTCATACGGCGCATTGGCTTCTACTGCTTTTTGTCGTTGATAGAAGAGCTCACTGAGTGTCTCGATAATAAAATCAGAACTGAAATCGTGATCTACCTGCAGCCCTTCCTGATTATCTTGGTAATTCGCTATTACCCTAACAATGTGCTTCCATATCTTCGACCAATTCTGACCATATGTGTGAATTACGTTGTACCTTGAGCTCTGGATGTCCCTTATCTCTGTAGCTGTACTTGCTACTTCATCTCGATCTACAAGATCACGCTGGAATACCGCCCGCATAACATCCCGCTTCATATCCTGTAAGTCTTCCTTGTGGCGCTCGATCAGATCCATCGGTATGTGCTCGTAGTGCACGAAATTAGAAAGCGGTACCATATCCTCCTTTCTTCTGGGCGCCTCGAGAATTACCACATCTTGCACCGTTGTATGCACCATGACGCCCTTCCCATCACACTGCGGACATATCTCACCCCCACACCTACCCTGAATACATGGCTGCTGCAATTCATTTTTATACTCACACTTCGGAGCATAAATGAACTTCTGGTAAAAGCCATGCAAAGCCCTGCAGAGGTCGTATTCTGACTTCGTCCAAATCATGTCCTTAAACAGGTGATGCGCTGGCCACAAGGGCGTTGTGCATGTCTCTCTATTCGTGTGCGGGTCTTTCATGTATCCAACACGGATAGCGGGGTTGATCTTTAATCGGGTGTGATATTCCTTGTAAAAAAACATCCTAGTTCGTCCTGACTTTGGCGTGATGGTGATCTTTTCCCATCCGTCATTCTCCCATAGCTCTGTATCTATGATGATTCGGTCACCTATTTCTTGAACCTGAATATTATATTCAGGCGCATACAGCGTGAACAACGGCAGATCGACATCATTATCATTGTCATCCTTGAATGTCATGAACTCACGTGCTACCATCCACCCAAGCACACCATTTACGAACTCATAATTTAGGGCTGCTTCGGAATACACTTCTCTTGGGTATGGGATCGGTTTATCGAGTCGCTCAACGTCATCTTCAGAATATCGAGCTTCACACACGATAAAGGCGTTCGGATCATAAAAATTAAGGTGTAGTAACGCTTCATGTAGGTATTTAGTGAGTGAATCGCCCTCGTGGAAATAATCCATCGCGGTCTCGACCTCCATTTTCTTCAAGTCAGAAGATTGTCCTTCAGGCGTGTACATGACTTGCTCAAGGACATTATCCACCCGTGCCATTTCTTCGAACTGCGCACGCACGGCGTTAGAGCACTCTCTTGTCATTGAGTTCGTGATGTGCACCCGTTGTTTTTTCGCTTCTTTTTTTTCGCCTCTTTTATATTCGACAACTAGTTCTGCCTGATCGTCGCCCGTCATGATCTGATGTGCGAACTTCGCAACATCCACGGTGTGATTGTAATGACCGTGCCTTTCTCCCATGGCTGTACGGAGAATAGCGTCTTTTAGCTCCTCTAAAGTGTAGTAGATTCCCATGTTTCAAAAATAATGAAAAATATTAGAAAAGTTGTTACGCATGGTAACATACAAAAAAGGGAGCAGGACAATACCCGCTCCCCTTCAAACAAAAAAAATATAAATTACGAGAAATCAGTAAGCAAATATACTTAGAAAAGTTATAATAACACTATCCCAAAGACTTGATTATTTCTTTTTCTCTTTCTGACAGCTTCCATTCAATTACATTGCTCTCATCTGTCGCCTCCGCTCTCGCTCTTTCTAGTGCCTCTGCCGCTTTATCTGAACATACGAATCCCGATCCAAACAATGCTTTTCCATGGGTTTTTTGATCGTCCATTTGTCGGTAGTGTAAAACGTCTTTCTTATCGCATTCGAACGCCACTCCTTTTTCAACACAATATGCTATTTTTGAAACCGTTATGATGTTTTTAGGGTAAACGTATTTTGGTAGATTTACCTTGTTTCTTTCTTCTACCTCCTTCAATCTGTTGTGCAATATTAGACATCCTATGATTTTTTTATCACCGAATAGATTCGATAAAAATGATGTTTTTATTGTCGCTCCATTATCATACATTATGTTTGCTGATGCCACTATGTGCGTACAGTCTATATCCGATCCAAAGTTAGTTAAGTGAGGCGCAAACAAAAAGAATTTAATATCATTCCTGATATAAAATCTGCATATTTGCGTGATTATTGAAAAAGGCGGGTTGTCAATTACTACACTATTTTCAGAGTAGTCGATACCTTCATAGTCTCCATCAGGGTAAAAAGGTCTTATTATTTCCTTTCCCTCCAATGAGTATCGTTCATCTACATAATTCAAAACAACGTCGTACACCTCTTTTGGGGTATAGCAGTCGTCTGTGGTTTTTTTTCGTTTGAATTTCTCTACAAACCCCTCATAGTCATCGAATAGGGTTTTTTCTCTAGTGTCGGTTTCTACAAATCGAGTCTCTGTATTGCCGAAAAGATCAACTACTTTATATGTCGGTCTACTCTTACTCATATCTTCGACTCTAAAAAATTAATCATATCCGTTGCGCTAACGGGCTGATAAAACTCCTCCTCTTCACCGTTGATATACCGCAACACTACATAGCCATCAATATATATCTTTGCCTCTATCCTGCCAACATCAAGCCATTTAAGATAATAGATAATGCCGCCATTGCCCCCCATGTTCTCAAATTCGTAATTCAATAAAATACTCTCTATCATTTTTTGTTGTTTTTCATCTGTTGCCGTTGCACCTTGTCCGCTTCATTCACCAGTTGGAAGAATTTCACGGTGTCCATCGCACTTAATGCGCTCATCTCAACACCTAGTGTACGGTGTACGAATATCTGCAATTTCTCCATCTCTATACCCTGCGCTATCTCTCTGTCAAGTATTGTCATCGTCCGCTGCTTATTTTTGCCGTACTGCGAGTGATGATAATTTATAAACGCCGCCTCCGTTATCTCGTAACGTCCTTTCACCTCATTATCTTCATCTACTCTTCTTCGTCCGCCTCTTCTGCGTTGAGTGACGGTAGATATTTTTCTCTCAAAGTCGGGGACAACATCCCCAAAAGCAAAAAAAAATCATGCGGGTCATATCCTGCCGTTGACCAATCATTCACCTTCTCTTTTGCGATTCTCTCATCCCAGATCGTGACATCTTCGTCTGCTCGATTGATGAATAGCGTCAAAAATTCAAAAACCGGATCCATTTTATCCGCAACGAAGTTCTTATACGCATTCTGCACATTCATTGCATTCTCCAACACCTTATGCAGCGCCATACCCGTAAGAGGTCCCGAAAGCACCGAAACGACGTAATTAACGAAGGTGATATGCTGTTCAACCGTGGCGCCGAATGCTAGTTTATGCTGAAACTCGATGTACTTTTTATAGCGCTCGAAAGATAGATTCGACTGGATGTAATACCGTTTTCCACCAGCGTCAAACCACCCTTTATCGAAGTCTATTTTTTTTAGCTCAGGTATTTTAGCCATAATCTACTAATAAGTTTATTAAGAAATATCGTCACAAAAACACCTAAAAAATGCCAGTGTGTGAAAGCGTAATCTGTAAACATAAAACCCCATAAAGCAAATTGACCTGATGCGCACTTTGGACAATCCAGAACCACCTGCTCAATTCTCATTCTCAATCCTTCACCCTTCAACCTATTCACCCACGAAGGCACGAAATATAGCAAGCCGTCTGGACTTACCAAATCGTAAATCCAGACGTTGCCCGCTATAGAATAGCAAAAACAAAAAGCTACGAAAGTAAACACCTGCTAAGCTTTATCATTATCCCTTATCCGTCGCAATAACATCGCTTCTAGTAGGATAAGGTAGTTAATATTATCACTCGTTTTCTCTGCCAATAACTCAACTGTTGGCAACTTACCCGCCTCAACGTCATCCAAGATGTCCAAGATTGAAACTATGTGCTTCAGCCAAAAGCCAAACAAGGCTTCTTCAGGGCGCTGACCGCTCACAGATGCAGCCCGGTCGAAGCTGTGGAAAGGATTGTTTTCTCTGTTGTACTCCCTGTTCTTTTCGAAAAAAACACGGTCGATACGTCTTTTGCAGTATTCGACGTGTTTTGTGAATTCTAGTTCTGTCATTTTTTGTCTTTGTTACTCATTTATACATTCGATCGCAATATACTCATTTTCTTCAATAACGCAATCTTTTCTTACATGCCATGTCACATCGAAATCAAGCGCAAAAAAATCGAAAGGATATAACATCAACGACTCTTTTTCATTGTACGTATACCTCCGGAAGATATCCATTGACTTCTCGAGTTGATCGATGAATCTAAAACTAACGTTCTGGATCGGTGTATCTTCCACGATATCCACTCCCTTCTCAACGCTGTTGATTACATTCAGTATGATGTTCGCTATGATGTCGCACGGGCTGACGATGCCTAGATTATCAAGATTCAGCCACGCCACGAATCGCACCCGCTGTGTGTACTGCCAATAGTTCGTACCTCGTCTTGGTGTCTGACGTGAGGCGCTCCCTTGAATCTCCCAGTATGCCACGGAGCGATACTGATCGTTAGGTGCAAGCTCAAAATAATTACCCCGCTCATAACATTCCTTACCCTCGATGTCGCAACTAACGGGAAAAGTGATTCTTTCCCTGCCATTCTCTGACTCGACCACCTCTGTAACAGGAATAACGACACCGCCGTATCTTTCGATGAATTTAAGATCTAGTAACCGAGGCTTTACCGCCTGAATGATGCTGTTTATCATATTAATCCTGCTTTTTGTGCTGCTTTCAATATTCTTTCGTCACTCATTTCCCGGAGTATCTGTTCTTCATCTGGTGAAAGATCTAACAGATCCGGAAACCTATTCAAGTGATATCCAAAAATAGTATCTTTTTCTGGATCATCAAACACCCACCCCACAGAAATAATATCTTTCCCGCTATCCACAACAACCGTCTTCATACTTTTCCACATCTCACCGGTGAAGGAAAAATTAAGCTCATCGCCCAACAAGTTATTTACTTCCCTCCAATCTGCATATGATGCGAAATACCCCGTCTTTTCGTACAGGTCGCTTAATGCATTGGCTGAAGCCCTACGGGTGTCTTGACCTCCAAAATACCAGAATGGAACTACTGCACGGGAATAAGTGCCAAAGGGCTGCCTGGATGCGTTAATGCGATCATTTATGATTCGTTGTTGCAGAAGCGCCATGATATTGGATGCGTTTTCAATTGCTGTGCGCTCTCTTTCCTGCTCCAAGATATCAATGAAGTTGCTTAGCCGCTGTGTCCATTCCTTGAAGTTCATGAAACAAATATAAGAAAAAGTACGTTAACATGTTGAATATTAAGTATTTTTGAACCATGGACAAAAATATATTTCACGAACAATACCGGTCGAATCTAGACTCCATTGTCGCATACGTGTGGATAAGTGCTATTATGCGCACCCAACAGAAGATAAAAGAATCAGAACTACCGTTAAGCGTTAACGATGCGGCGCTGGAGCTCATCGATTTTATGGGTGACTGCGATGATGACTCATCACCAAACACGATCAAGCAGCGCTATTATCGAATGTTGGACAAACAGAAAAACAGACGATCATGAATACCAACGGAGTGAAAGAAAAGACGCTAGATGATATCACCTATGATCAATTCGTCGAAGCGATGGATATCTGTGAAGGCTTTCCGAAAAGAGTGATGAACTTCATTCGGGAAGAATACGGTATCGAAAGTACTGCCAAAGATGTTTTTGCCCGCATGCGAAGCGAAGAATACGAGGAGGAATATCACAAAGTAAAAGACCTACGTTTATCCAATGCAGAATATGAACTCTTCCAAATCGCTCAATCAGGTGAAGAGTCGACACGGTTGAAGGCTATTTCTTTCATCCTGAAGACGCAGGGGCGTCATCTAGGGTATGGCGATAAGCTAGAGGTTGATCACGGCTCTGGCGTCGTAGTTAACTGGGTATCCGACCCTAAAAACGCCATTTCCGACGAAATTGATTAATTTTGCGGTATGATCGTAAAGGAAACGGTAGCGGCTGATTCGACCATGATCGGGCTGCAGAACAAGACGCGTTATATCATTCACCAAGGCGGGACCTCGTCCGGAAAAACATTCGGAGTGATGGTAGGGCTTATATATTACTTACTGTCCTGCGATCAACCTAAGGTAGCGTCGGTAGTCGGTCAGACGGTGCCTCACCTCCGCACCGGGGTGCAGCGTGATATGGATACCATTCTTTCAGAAGATAAAATACCGCATACCCAAAATAAGACTGAACGAACCTACAGGATAGGTAATTCCCTGATTGAATTTCTTTCAGTTGACACCATCGGAAAAGCAAAGGGAGGAAAAAGGGATATTATATTCGTGAATGAAGCGAATGAACATGATTATTCGATTGTGAAGCAGCTTATCCTCCGAACTTCGGAGACGGTGATACTCGATTACAACCCCACGCATCATTTTTGGCTACACGATCAACTATTGCCAACTATCGGGAGTGATTATATTTTCAAGCGCACCACGTACAAAGATAACCCCGCCGTATCTGACGCCATCGCTACAGAGATCGAGCGTCTAAAGCATGAGGATGAGGAGCTATATAAGGTGTACGGGCTGGGATACACCGGTAATATCCAAGGGGTAATCTTTCCGCATGTCAATTGGGTGGATGAAATGCCTGAGTATTTGGATAATGAAGGTTACGGGATGGACTTTGGATATACGAACGATCCAACCGCACTTGTAAGAGCAGGTATATATCAGGGTGGAATATATGCAGAAGAACTGATATACGAAAGAGGGCTTTCAGCGGCTGAAATTGCGAATATCGCACACCATAAAGGATATCAAAACATCTTTAGAATCATGGCAGACAATGAGCCCCGCACTATTGCAGCGCTGGAGGAGGAAGGGCTTTGGATTGAAGGAGCGAGAAAAGTCCCGGGCTCTGTCTCGTTAGGAATATCAACCCTGAAGAGCTATCCAATCAATATCACCAAGAGCTCAGTTAACTGGAGGAAAGAGCAGCAGCGTTATAAGTGGAAAGAAAAAGACGGTAAATCATTGAATCAGCCTATTGGTATGTATGACCACCTCTGGGATGCTTTGCGTTATTATGCGGAAGGGCACATATTACCCCAGAAATCAAGCGTTAGAATTGTAAGTTAATTTGTATATTTGTCACGAATCAAAGAGACAGAAAATGAAATTTAGAGTAAATTCAGAAAACATCCTTTCTGACGTCCAATTAGCGGCGTCAATTATTCCGAACAACCATGTAGTTTTATCAACCGAATACCTTTTCCTTGAGCTTCAGGGTAATGCGTTAAACATCAAGTCAACAGATCTAGAGGTAGCGGTTTCCGCTGATGTTGTCGTGGATGGGATGGGAGATGGTACGGTGTGCGTTCAAGGGAAAATTTTTGCGGAAACATTAAAAGCGAACCGAGGCGATGCGCTTACGTTCGAGGTCAAGGATAACCGTATGGAGATCACAGGTAAAAGAGGGTCGTATAAAATCGCAACAATAGACCCTTCAGACTTTCCAGAGCCTACGGATACCGCTGCGGCGCACTCGATAGACTTCGATGGAGATATATTCAAGGAGGTTGCTAAAAACACTGTATATGCTACATCTAAGGACGACATGAGGCAAGCGATGAAAGGCGTTTTGATCGATATCACACCAACGAGCGTTAATTTCGTCGCTACGGATGCGTTTAGGCTAGTGATGCATCATTTTATGAGGGATGGTGAATCGTCGTATAAGATATTGGTACCTGCCAACGCCATGCGATTAATTGCTGCGAGTGTGAAGGGTGATGATAAGGTAAGGATAATATCTGATGAGAGTTACCTGAAAGCCAACATCAGGAATATTGACATTCACGTGCGATTACTGGATAACTTATTCCCTAATTACCACGGGGTAATACCTCTTCATAATCCTAATGAATTAACCGTTAGCCGCCTGCAGTTCATAAACGCTCTGAAACGAGTTTTAATATTAGGAAAAAAAGACACGAATCAAGTGACTTTCACGGTGACATCTGATGAATTAACCCTAACCGCTCAAGATCTTGATTACGGGCACAAAGCTACGGAGGTGATACCGTGTGAATTCTCCGATACCAACGGGACTGAATTCGCTTCTAATGGTCAGTACCTGATCGAGGGGTTGAGCACATTAAAGGGTGAAGAGGTTAGTTTCCAGATAGGGCAACCTAGTAGGGCGTATATCGCTAAGGAGTACAACAGCAACTATGATTCAACGCTGCTTTTCATGCCTATCATGGTGAAATCATAGCGGTTACATGATGTCATAGCAGGTGCGGCGCTTATTTCTTATCTTAGATGAAAATATCTAAAAATGGAAATAAGGCAACGATTTACCGCTGATGATAAGGATCTGATCCAGTCACTTCGTGAGATTCAGGACATAGCGCAAAATAATATCCAGACCTTCGAACGGATGGGAGACTCCCAGTCTGATGGCGCCAAGAAGGCACGGCAGGCGTTCGAAGATCAAGAACGATCGCTCAGTAGCTTGGTTGATGAGATGGAGAAGAAGAAAAAAGCCACAGACGACGATGAAAAGGCTACTTCAGACTGGTCGCAATCATTGGAAGATGCAACGGATAACGTTAATCTTTTCGGCGTTAACCTAGGCAATGTAATCAAGAACCTGAAGGCTAAAAGGGAGCAGGTAAATAGAAACATCACAGGGCTTCGGGGTTTAATGGGTGCGTTGAAAGGTGTGCGAGCTGCATTTATTTCACTAGGTATTGGCGCTGTAGTTGTGGCGTTAGGATCGCTGATATCTTACTTTACCCAAACACAAAGAGGGATAGACAAAGTCAGACAGGCAACCGCCGGGATGAATGCCGTGTTTTCGGTACTCGTCGAACGGATGGCAGCCGCTGGGGAGGCGTTGATCGGCTACGGTGAAATATTGCGTGATCAGATCATCAATCGGTTAACCGCCATACCTCGACTATTCGAGGCGGTGATGAAAGGTTTCGATGCTCTGAAGAATCGTGACCTAGAGGGCTTGAAGAAGGCAGGAAAGGACGCATTCGATGCGATGCAGTCATCTATCACGGGGGTGAAGATCGATGAATACGGTAAGACGTTGAACAAGCTTGGAGACGTTGCCACGGGAGTAGGGAAAGCGTTTCAAGGCATGGGAGCGCAAATACGAGAGTCGGTAGCGTCAGCGGTGGAGCTAGAGCAAAGAGAGCAGGCGCTACGTAAGATGAGACGTGATCTCACAGTAGATACCGCACGCTTGAACAAGGAAATACGGCAGCTGCGTGAAGAAAGCCGGGAGGAGGGTAAGACATTAGAGGAAAGAATTGCATTGATAGAAAAAGCGTCGGCAAAAGAAGGTGAGATCGCGGACATGCGGCGGAAATATCTTCAGGAAGAGCTGGAGATAATGAAGGGGCGTATTGCCATCGGTGAGACGATGGATGAAGACTTGCAGCGGCAAGCAGAGTTGGAAGCAGAGCTGGAGAATGTGGAAATGCAGCGCTCGCAAAGGAATAGGCGGTTAATCACAGAGATCAAGTCATTGAGGAGCGGAGCGGCGTCAGAAGCGGCTAAGATACATGAAAATACCATGCGGCAAATGGAAGAAGAAGCGAAAAGAGCGGAAGAGCTTTCACGGGCGTATATGGATGTGGTTGAATCGATAGAACAGAAGCTACAGCGCCAAAAGTTAGATCTTCTGGACGGGCGTGAAAGATTAGCAGAGCAAAGACGCATGGCACTAGAGGAGATCGACCTGCTAGAGCAAAGAGCAAAAGCGGCAGCACTAGCGGCGGGGGAGGAGTTTAACCTTGCAGAGCAGTTCAATAAATTGCGTGAAAACACGAATGAGATCTTCAAACGCCAAGCGCAAGAGCTGCACGATAAAGAAAATCCAATCGTCGAAGCACTTACGCCACGTCTGGATGACCACAGCAAGAATCGATTAAAGCAGTCGGTTAAGGATATGGGCGAATATTGGGAGAAGGTAGCGCGTGACAATGAAGATCAATTCACCGACATACGTGATCAATTATATATATGGCTAGGGATAACCCCAGAAGATCAGGACGCTATTAAACAGGGGGCGCAAATGGCTATTGACGGTATTGTGTCATCGTACGAGGCAGGGATTCAAAGAGAAATGGACGCAAATCAAAGGTTACGCGATTCGCTGAAGCTTCAAACAGACATCATACGCGATGAACTTAATCATCAAAGAAGATTGCAGGAGCAAGGGCGCACCAACAATGTTGAAGGTAAGGAGAAAGAGCTTCAGGCGTTGATCGAGGCAGAAGAAAAAGCACTACAGCGTCAGGAAAGACTTGAGGAAAGGCGCCACCGCATGGAGCTGGCTAATAACTTAGCTATGCAGATATCGAATATGCAGACAGGTGCAACGGCTCTGATAGCTCAGATCGCTAAGGGTGGGATCGTCGGTGTTATTGCAGGTGCTGCGGCGTTAGGGCAGCTTTTCGGGCTGTATAATACCGCTAAGCAATTAGCGTCATCCATGGGTAGCAGAAGGATGTTCAGAGGGGGTAACATCGGGGGGCTTCGAGGTTCTGGCTGGGTAGCTAAGGGCGGGCGCTCCGATATTCCCGGGCGTGGTCGCGGACACATGGTAGAGGGATCTAATCTTATTCTTGGCGGTAATGAGTGGGTAACGAATGAAGATACCGCACGGCGTCAACATCGTTTCTTATCGCTGATGGATACGGGCAAACTCGACGGTTATAATATGTACGAGTTCTTTAAGTCACCGCCACCGGTGGAAGCGTTTAACCGCGTCGTTGAAGGCAGAAGCAGGAAGATAAGTGCAATGAAATCACGTCGTCAGGATAGTGTTTTATCAGCTGCGTTAATTGGCAGAATGGATACCTTGATCGGCATTACGAGAGGGAGAAAGGATCGTTTGCCATTGGATACTTACCGTGATGGTTGGGTTGAGTTTCATGAGGGCGGTGTACGTGTGATTCAGAAATAAAAAAATCGGGTAACGAACTAACATTACCCGATCTATACTCACTCAAACAAACAATGGAACTTAGGACGGGAATAGGATTCGAACCTATGACCTTTGGCTTATGAGACCAACGAGATACCATCTTCTCCACCCCGTCGAGACAAAGATATTAATTTTTTTTGTATTATTTTAGTCAATCAGCTGATGTACAATAGCTATAGATGTACGGCTGTCATAATAATCTTCCGACATGCATTTCTCGTAAAACTTTTCAGCTTCTTTGAAGTCTGTAAAATCTTTTGAAACAATATGTCCATTATGGAAGTCTTTCCATTCGTCTTGAATTAACATGGTTTTTGTCACCCTGATAATTAGTTCGTGCTTTTTCTTCATCTTGTTTTTTATTGTTTTGTATTT
>Ga0209487_1002853_pt1 | contig 13798 bp, 16 predicted proteins | sample Poulit2012_FD_187524 | JGI IMG/M metagenome (GOLD analysis project Ga0209487, IMG submission 187524) | Agricultural soil microbial communities from Georgia to study Nitrogen management - Poultry litter 2012 (SPAdes) (version 2) | ecosystem: Environmental > Terrestrial > Soil > Agricultural land... | reverse complement strand
AGGATTTTTGGAGCGAAAATTTTATTTGGTAGGGAGGGGTACCCCTCCCTACCAAATAAAATTAAAACTAATCACATACAGGTTGAAACATTGTATTTGTATTTTACACAATAATTAGGACTTGACTGGAATATGCGAGACTCCTGGGGGAGATGAGGCCTAGGTGAGACCCCGGAGTGCGTTAGCACGAGGAGGCTCATCAGCCGCCCCCGGAAAGCGAGTATGTTCCATTTGCGGTTGTCGAACGTTATACCGGCTTATTATGGGGGGATGTATTTAAACCGCGTGGCACTAGGTGCTCCATAAAGTACCCAATCGCTCGAAATATTACTTACTCGATCGGCAATCAAACCCAATCCAACCGAATCGCTCAGTAACTGCATATGAGGAACCCGAAAACATGCCAAGTCATCCGTATATGTCCAAGGTAGAGAGCTGAGCCCAGAGGAGGAACTACGCATATGCAACGTAAATTAATAGAGTTTAGAAATGTATCGTTCAGATATACAGAAGAGCAGCCTTGGGTATTAAAAAATTGTTCATTTGAAATCTATGAAAACGAATGGTTGGCTATCATTGGTCATAATGGTTCAGGAAAGTCTACGATTGCAAAGTTAATGAATGGCTTATTATTCCCGCAAGAGGGCGAAGTCATCATTAACGGGAAACAGGTTAACGAAGACACCATCTGGGATGTTCGGAAAGATGTCGGCATGGTTTTTCAAAATCCGGATAATCAATTTGTTGGAACAACTGTCCAGGATGATGTTGCTTTTGGAATGGAGAATCGCGGTATCCCGAGAAAAGAGATGGTAGAGCGTATTGACCGGACATTAACAGCTGTAGGTATGCAGGATTATCTCTTGACTGAACCGCATCGTCTCTCTGGAGGACAAAAGCAACGCGTGGCGATTGCAGGTGTATTAGCTGTCTCTCCTTATGTACTTATCCTCGATGAAGCAACGGCAATGCTTGATCCAAAGGGACGTACAGAAATCATGCAGACCGTATCAAATGTCCAGGCCAAACAGGAACTGGGACTGATTACGATCACCCATGACTTGCAAGAGGTTGTACAAGCGGATCGTGTTATTGTGATGAATGCTGGTGAAGTATGGGACGAAGCTACGCCAAGAGAGATTTTTTCGAAAAAAGAAGCGTTGAGAGAAATCGGACTGGATGTACCGTTTATCAGTATACTGGCAGATGAACTGAAGCATGCGGGTGTACGTATTACAGATGAACCATTAAATCATGAGGAATTGCTGGAGGATCTATGGACATTACATTTAAAAACGTAAACTATATTTATCAGCCAAATTCACCATTCGCACATCAGGCGATCAATGACTTATCCTTTCATATTCCTTCCGGGTCATTTGTTGCTGTTATCGGTCATACGGGTTCCGGAAAATCAACGTTGATACAACATCTGAATGGACTCGTACTCCCAACTGCTGGTGAAGTGACGATTGGTGATTTTTATTTAACAAAAGATGAAAAGCCAAAAAACATGAAAGAACTCCGCAGTCGGGTCGGTGTTGTGTTTCAATATCCGGAACATCAATTATTTGAAGAAACGATAGAGAAGGATATTGCCTTCGGACCTGAAAATTTTGATGTCCCACAAGATGAAATTGAGAAACGTATCGAGGCGATTATCCCGGAAGTAGGACTCACAACAGATTTTCTAAAGCGCTCACCATTTGATTTAAGTGGGGGACAAATGCGCAGGGTAGCTATTGCAGGCGTTCTGGCCATCAAACCGGAAGTACTTGTTTTGGACGAACCAACTGCAGGACTTGACCCGCGCGGCCAAAAAGAAATGATGGACATGTTCTACAATATGCATAAGCGGCAGAACCTGACAACGGTTCTTGTCACACACAGCATGGATGACGCTGTGAAATACGCGGACCATGTCATTATACTAAACAAAGGTACAAAGTATATGGAAGGTACACCGGAGGAAGTTTTTACGCAGAAGGAAGCTCTTCATAACGTACAACTCGACGTGCCGGAAGTCATTCAATTTCTGAACCAATTTGAAAGTAAATTCAATACGTCCATTCCCTTTACACGCCAATCGATGTCAGAAATAGCAATGTCGATACAGCGGGTGATGAAGGGAGATACGTCCCATGAATAATTCATTGATTATCGGGCAGTATGTTCCTGGAGACTCCCTCGTCCATCGTTTGGACCCAAGAACAAAGATTACAATTATCTTCTTCTTTGTAGTTGTCGTTTTCTTTGCTAATTCGGTCGGCAGCTACGGTGTATTAACGATATTTGCACTTACAAGTATGTTCACGACCAGAATTCCTATCCGTTTTATTATGAAAGGTTTAACACCTGTCTGGTTTTTAATTATATTTACATTTATATTGCACTTATTTGTTACGAAGGAAGGTACCGTTTTATTTGAAATTTACCGATTTAAAATTTATTCCGGCGGTGTGATGCAAGGGTTTGCGATAGCGATGCGCTTCTTTTTACTTATCTTGGTCACGTCCCTTCTTACACTGACAACAACACCGATTGAAATCACAGATGCGATTGAGGATATGCTGCATCCGCTGAAAAAAGTGAAGTTCCCGGTTCATGAACTTGCATTGATGATGTCAATCTCACTCCGATTTATCCCGACACTCATGCAGGAGACAGAAAAAATTTCCAAAGCGCAAGCCTCCCGCGGCGTTGACTTTAAAACAGGTCCGATTAAAGAACGGGCCAAAGCGGTTGTCCCCCTGCTAGTGCCTTTGTTTGTCAGCGCATTTAAGCGTGCAGAGGAATTAGCGATGGCGATGGAAGCGCGTGGATATCACGGAGGGGAAGGTCGAACCAAATTACGTGAATTAAAGATCGGAAAACGAGATATCGCGGTTTATATAATATTTGCGGTTGTTGTTGCATTGTTATTTTACACGAGAATTTATTGATACAGGTGAAAAATATGCAAAAGATCAAATGCATCTTAAGCTATGATGGTACAGGCTTTTCCGGGTTTCAGATTCAGCCAGGAAAGCGAACAGTACAGGGTGAACTCGAAAAGGCACTGGCGAAAATACACAAAGGCCAGCATATTCGAATACAGGCTTCTGGAAGAACAGATACAGGTGTCCATGCTATAGGGCAAACCATTCATTTTGAAAGCCCGTATACGCTCCCCGTGTACAATTGGGGGCGAGCGCTCAACACATTGATGCCGGCAGATTTATATATCACCGGAGTCCAAAAAGTGCCTGATGCATTCCATGTACGCTACGATGCGATTGAAAAAGAATATCGTTATGTTGTGTGGAATGAAAGAGAAACGGATGTATTTAAACGAAACTATGCTTACCAGTTTAGGTATCCGTTAGATATAGCAGCTATAAAAGAAGCTTGCACTTATTTTGAAGGAACACATGACTTTACTACATTTTCTTCTGCAAAGGCGACAATAAAGGGGAGTAAAGAACGAACCCTTTACGAAGTAACATGTAAACAGTCAGGACAGGAAATAACCTTCACTTTTCAGGGGAGCGGATTCTTATATAACATGGTGCGCATTATTGTAGGTGTCTTGTTAGATGTCGGGCGAGGAAAAAGAAAACCTTCTGATATTACTGCATTAATGGAAAAAAAAGACCGCCGGCTTGTTGGTGAAACTGTACCGCCACAAGGATTATATTTGTGGAATGTAAAATATGAAGAATATTAGATTGAAAATATACCGGAACACTTGACAAATCGTCTCAATTTGGTATATTATGATCTATGGCAATTTATTTCTAAACCACGATTAGCCCCGGAATCTAATTGTGTTGAAATATAGGAATAACGAATAGAAACGAAAGAATGAAACCTGGAGGGAAATCAATCATGCGCACAACTTTCATGGCGAATGAAAATAATATTGAACGCAAATGGCTTGTTGTGGATGCTGAAGGCGAGCGTCTTGGCCGTCTGGCAAGTGAGGTTGCTGCGATCCTTCGCGGAAAGCACAAACCAACTTACACACCACATGCAGATACAGGTGATAATGTAATTATTATCAACGCTGAAAAAATAGAATTAACAGGTAATAAAATCAATGACAAAATGTACTACCGCCACTCAAATCATGTTGGTGGATTAAAAGAACGCAATGCTGATGAAATGCGTACAAAATACCCAGAGGAAATGCTTGAACTTGCAATTCGCGGAATGCTGCCAAAAGGTACATTAGGCCGTAAAATGGGTAAAAAATTGCACGTATACAAAGGCCCTGAACACAAAAATCAGGCACAAAAACCAGAAGTTTACGAGCTTCGTGGATAATTAAAAGGAGGTTAAACCTATGGATCAAGTACAATACTACGGCACAGGTCGTCGTAAAAAATCAACTGCACGTGTACGCTTAGTTCCAGGAACTGGCCGTGTTGTGATTAACAAACGTGAAGCAAAGGATTATTTCCCATATGAAACACAGCTGCTAGTTATTAACCAGCCGCTTGCTGCTACAGAAACTGAAGGCACATATGATGTGTTAGTAAACGTTCATGGCGGCGGATTTACCGGACAAGCCGGTGCAATCCGTCACGGTATCTCCCGTGCGCTTTTAGAAGCGGACCCGGATTACCGCGCACCTTTAAAACGTGAAGGATATCTAACGCGTGATGCACGTATGACAGAACGTAAGAAATACGGTCTTAAAGCTGCACGTAAATCACCACAATTCTCTAAGCGTTAATATATTTTTACAAAGTTACAGCCCATTTCTTTTTAAAGGAAATGGGCTGTTTTTGCATGGTTTTATTACATGATAAATTTTATCATTAATCATGACTTCACTTTCGTAAGGAATCATAAAATCCACATTCTCACCTTCGCAAAATAAATCATACCAGCCTTGATGGCATATAGATGGCCTTCACGTGGCTTATCATATAATTTCAAAATTACCTGTAATTTGTTTTTTTCAATATACTACTGATATAACTCTTTTGAAAAATTGTGAAAATCCCTGCTTCCGGGGCAGGATAAATTGACTGGCGCATCACCGCTACCTATCGTTAAGTATTTATTCGTTATATCTCCCATGTTTATAATCATCTTTTCATCTTTTCTTTACTTTATCTTAAAAGTAGTAATTTACTATATAAAAGCTGCTTGCTACAGAGCTGGAAGCAGGTTTAAGCTCTTTGTTTATTTTTATCGGAAATGGATTTTCCAGCAAGTTGCATAATAATCATATCATCCATTGGCGGGTTATGTAATCCTGCCCGGACATCACGATAGTAACGCTGCAGGTCACTTTTTTTTGATAGGCTTCTTGCACCAACAATTCGCATGGCTTGATCGACAACTTCTAAAGCTTTATTTACAACAGATGTTTTTGCGGCACCTAACTCCGGTCCCATTGTTAATCTTGTTTCCTTATCACTTTCATCCCACTTTTTAGCAATCGAATATAAGAAGTGTTTGGATTCGAGAATGCGAAGTTCCATCTCACCTAGCTTTTGTTTTACATTTGGTAATTCGGATATCGTTCCTTCGATACTGTTTGGTGAATAGGTTGTAGCAAAATTTATAGCAGATTCCTGAGCTGCTTGTGCGATACCAAGGTAACATGCAGGGATGTGTAATAGCCATCCAGCTGGTTGTTTCTTACCAGGTGTTATTTTCTGTACAAGATCATCTTCATCGACATGAACGTTTTCTAATAATAAGTCATGGCTTCCCGTAGCACGCATTGCGATAGAATCCCATGTTTCTTCTACTTTAACGCCTTCTCTTTCCCGTTTAATCAGGAAGTTTCCTACCTCATCTGTCCCACCAATCGATGCACTAACGACAAAATAACTTAGTATAGGAGAAAGTGTCGTGAAGTTTTTATGACCGTTTATCATCCAGCCTGTATCATTTTTAGTCGCATGTGTTTCAGGTCGGCCTCCACGCGTAGGACTTCCCGTAGCTGGTTCGGATGCAGCGTTATTAAGTAGAGCTCCAGATTGAACGATATCCTGTGCTACAGAAGCATACTTATCCTCATCCCAGATTTGATTTTCACCAAGGTGTTTCATGATTCCCATATGCCACCCAACGGAAAGCCCCGTTGAACCATCTGCCTTGCCAATAATTTCTTGATGCCGTAGCATTTCACATAGAGAAATTCCAAGACCACCATATTTTTTAGGCAAAGTTAGCGCGGGATAACCAATCGATTTTAATTCCTTAAAGTTTTCGAATGGGAAGCTTGCTTTTTCATCGTTTTCCTTTGCACGTTCTGTAAAATCTTCCACTGTTTTGGATAGCAGTTCCAATCTTTCATCCTTACTGTTTAGCTGTAATAAATTCATAATAGCACCCTCCATTTATAATTAATACCAAATTAATTGGAATTAATATCTTATTATTCAAATTCCCTAATTCCTTTTCATACAGGATTTCCAATCTTGTGTTCACAGATGGAAAAGGATTGAAATTTTGATAAACCAATAAATCAAAGTTGACATATATGAGTAATAAAGATACTATAACAAATAATTTAATAAAAGGAAATTATTTGAAAAGTTATTCTGCTGAAATTTCGTGAAGGATTTAACTCGTTAGAAGATGTCGACTAACTTTCAAATGGATGGTGGTGTACTGGATGTTAACTTTAGAAAATTTGCGATTATCATTTAATGGAGAAGAGGTGTTAAAAGGAATAGACTTAACCGTTAACAAAGGGGACGTTGTTACATTAATTGGACCTAGTGGCACGGGCAAAACAACCTTGTTAAGATGTATCAATTATCTAGAAAGACCGGATGATGGAAAAATATCCTTGGCTAATATTCATCTGGATTACAAATCGGTTCAACAGAAGGATGTTTTAAGACTTCGTCGAAAAACGGCCATGGTTTTCCAACAGTACAATCTTTTTAAGAATAAAACTGTCATTGAGAATGTAATGGAGGCACAAATGGTTGTGCAAAAGAAATCGAAAAAAGCAGCATATGAAAAGAGTATGGAGCAATTGGAGAAGGTAGGGTTATTAGAAAAAGTGAAAGCTTATCCATCTCAGTTGTCAGGAGGACAGCAGCAAAGGGTAAGCATTGCCAGGGCTCTGGCAGTGGAGCCGGAAGTGATTCTATTTGATGAACCAACGTCAGCACTTGATCCCGAATTGGTTGGGGAAGTTCTGAAAGTGATTGAAGATGTGGCTAAATCAGGAATGACCATTATGCTGGTAACCAATGAAATGTTTTTTGCTCAAAATATCTCCTCAAAGGTTGTTTTTATGGCGCTTCCAGATATAATGAATGCATTTTTAGTAATTATAAAAGCAATGTCCTTAGCATACTTAGTATCCGTAGTAGACATATTTGGACAAGCGAAATTATTGGGTGCTTATGATTTCCGATACATAGAAGCATTTGTTGCTGCAGCCTTTGTATATTGGGCAATATGTTCTTTCCTAACCTTCCTAATTGATAAATATGAACTAAAGTTAAGAAAAGGATACTGAATAAATATACGCGTTACATGAATCACGAGTGAAAATAAAGGAGGTATATGTATGAACGATCGTCAGTTTCGTAATGCCATGGGGAAATTTGTCACAGGAGTAACCGTTATTTTAACAGAAGTGGAAGGGGAGGCTTATGGCATGACAGCAAATAGCTTTATGTCCGTTTCCTTAGATCCTAAACTGGCAACAGTATCCATTGATTACAGAGCAAGTATCCTTAGTAAGATAACAGAAAGCAGAAGCTTCACTGTAAATATATTATCCGATGATCAAGTGGAACTATCGAAAATCTTTGCTGGCCAATTAAAAGAAAAAAGTCAAGTTGAATTAGAGCGGTTTGATGAAAGACCTATCTTGCCTGGTGCGCTAGCCAATATTTCTTGTGAAGTTATCGCAGATCATATAGAAGGCGACCATACCTTATTTATAGGAAAAGTGACTGATGTTAAGCTGGAGGACAAAAATCCGCTGGTATTCTATGGAGGAAAATATCATGAATTATTAACACAGACCATAACGGAATATCGTTAAACGAAAATCTGAATCATCGTCCAGAAACTAGTGGAACATCCCAGAAGTTCTTTCCTTAACCAAGGATCTGCGACTTTATGAGCTTTAAACGGAGTGAGCACTATCGGGAAGAAGAGAAATATCTACTATCGGCGTCGTGCAGCATGAAGTCATTGAACGGCTAAAAATAGAAGGACACCAAATTTTTTCGGTGTCCTCTTTTGAATTTTATTTTTAATCCCTCTCCTTAGGGAGTATATCATTACAGCTTTGGTGAATTGCTTCGGCAGTTGTATCAACTATCAGACTGGATTCGCAGTCAAGGCAGCTAGGTCAGCTGCAAATTGCTCACAATTTCTAATATCTTCTGTATTTGGAGTCAGGTCGGATTTTAAACTCTCCGGGATGAGGATACCGCCAAGGTTTTTCAGCCTTGCTGTCAGCAGATCAACCGCACCCCCGTAAGTATCATAAAAAGAGTCTGCAGCCCCGAACACACCGAACACGTTGCCTGCAACATATTCTTCCTCCAGTTCATCATAAAAATCTTCCACCTCATATGGCAGCTCCCCATCATCCCATGTATGCGTGCCGATCAGCACGCCGTCATAATCGGGAAGTTCCTCAACATAAATCGGATCGAAGTCAAATGTTTTCGTAATGACAGTATGGCCTTGATGTTCAAGCCAGACGGTCATCGCTTCAGCCATCAATTCCGTGTTTCCCGTCGTGCTTGCATACAGCATTAATATTTTTCCCATAACTAGCGCTCCTTTCAGTTATTCTTCCAATGATAGATAAAAATCTTGCAGGAATTGATTATCAATGTCCTGATTTTTGACACGATAGACTTTATGATTAATCATTACTTCCTTTTCATAAGGAATGAGAAAGTCGGTTTTATCATTTTCATACAAATAGATCATGGCCGCTCTTGTTGGCATATAGCTGGACTGATCATTGTTCAGTCGCTGATAGCCGGTATCCTTTAGGTAGTGGACAAGGATATTGATTTTCTGTGGATCTGTTGTGGAATGAAAACCGGTATTCAAGTAGGGGGAATTTAAGGAGACCTCAGTAACTTCCTGAGGGTCAACAGTTACGACATCTTGAAGCGGCTTCGTTCTATAATCAGATTTATAAAAGGCAAATACAGCAACCGTGATTACTATAACTGAAAACAAAACAGCGATAAAATGATACCTTCGTTTCGTCATGAATCATCCCTCCTTACCTACATTATGAGGAAGTTACTCTGAATTGTAATTGACATGGATCAATTATCTAAAAATTGATCTGCGTCAAAGAATGGCTACTGTATTTGTATGATAAAGGAATCAGGAGGGGGGCACGACAAGATTAAGTGCGAATCTGCCGCACTGCAACTCGCCGGACGAATGGATTCTCAGCGTGAATGAGAGGTGGCAGTATATTTGAACATAAACCATTAGGGGATGAAGGATATGAACAATTTAATTTTTCTTTCTATTATAGATGTTAATTTCGCAAATTTTGCAGGCGGCCATTCTTTGATCATGACCATCGTGTTGGTAAGCTTTGCGCTAGCTGGCATACTGCGGTCGAAAAGGATGCTGCTAATTCAGCTGCTGTTATTTGGTACTCTAATCACCGTCAATGAAGTGGCTGTTCCGGTACTATTCTATCTATTCATGCTTCTGCAAATAACACTCGGTCTTTTTATGATTTATAAAGTGCACCGAGCCATCAACAGAAACTATTTGCTCGTTATGGAAAAAACACACCAGCTGCCGAGGGACATAACAAGCAATGGGGATAACGGAACACAGTCATCTTTCTAAAGGAGTGAACGGATGGTGCACGTGAAAAGGAGATGAGCACATGCTTTGGGCGATACGCCAGCTGCTGCTGACTGTTCACATTTTACTTGCAGTTATTTGGGTCGGCGGTATTTTATTTGTCGGGTGGGGCCTCTTCCCTGCTGCCCGGAAACTAAGCTATTCAGTGCAACAGAAATTATTCGTTGCTGTCATGGAGTGGACACACTGGCTCTTTACGTTAGCCGGTTATTTTAACAGGCATCCTGCTTGGAACGGTGTTCGGTCCAATCAGCTCTTTGCATGATATATGGAGCACGACTTTCGGCAATTTATGGATGGGCGCTTTCCTACTTGCGCTCTTTGCGTTATTTTGGGGTGCATTTGTCAGCTATCCTATGGCAATGGAGCTGTTTTCAGAGGAAAGCATTTGGAAGAAGGCTGAAGCGGGGTCGGGAAATCCACTTACAGAAGCATTGTTTAGACTGACGATAATTGAAGCAGTCGAAGTCATCTTATTTATTATTATCGTTTATTTGATGGTTTTATTATGACGGATGGGAGGAGGTTTTCAAATTGGCTGGCGGACTGCTTTTTGCTGCAGGTATTTGGCTGTTCGCCTGAGTGGTGCGGTAAGTACGAACTCACAGATGATTATTCTTGGACGCGTCTTGATCATTGCAGGCTATATATAACGTCAGCAGATATGGGCTGGGTAGGGGAGTCGTCATAACCCCATTTCCAACTAAGGTTGTTAAAATCTTTCCAAATCTTGACCCACGTCAAGGAACCGCTCGCGGATTCATCCTATACTAAAGGTAGAACAAAACAAAGGAGAAGATAAACATGAAAAACATTGAATTGCAACTCGAACCATTAAGCTGTCCGTCATGCATTAAGCGAATTGAAGGAACATTGAATAAAACTAAAGGTGTGAAAAATGCCCGTGTGCTGTTCAACTCCAGCAAAGTGAAAGCGAAGTTTGATGAAGATGCTGTAACCATGGAAGCGATCACGGAAACCGTGGAGAAACTCGGCTATCCGGTCGTTTCCCAAAAAGCATCATGAAGAAATAAATAAATGGCCAATATCGGATAGGAAGGGGGGGGTCTCTCAGGAAGCGTCTCCCTTATTTTTTAAAAAAGAAAGGGAGAAAATAAAATGGGTAGATTGAAACAGATACATGTCGTCTGGATCTCTGGAAGTTTATTACTTGCAGCATTTCTATTGCACTGGTTTGATTTAGGATTTTGGAAAAACACTGCACTTATTATAGCTACTATTGTCGCTGGTTGGTCTATCGCCAAGAGAGCGGTACAATCCGTTATGATGAAGTCTTTCAGTATTGAACTCCTTGTAACGATTGCTGTTGTCGGTGCACTCTTGATCGGGGAATACGTAGAGGCTGCAGCAGTTACATTTCTGTTCCTCTTCGGGGCTTACCTCGAAGTACGCTCACTAGAAAAAACACGTTCTTCACTCAGAACTTTGATGGATATGGCACCGCTTGAAGCAACGGTACTGAAAGACGGAGAAAGAATGACATTGCCTGTGGAAGAAATCGAAGCAGGTGACCGCATTCTCATCCAGTCGGGTGAAAAAATTGCGATCGACGGAAAGATTGTCACCGGTCAGGCCCATATTAATGAAGCAACAATTACCGGGGAATCAGTTCCAGCGAATAAAGCAATTGATGACCAGGTATTCAGCGGTACAATGATTGACAATGGATATGTTAAAGTAATTGCTGAAAAAGTCGGTGATGACACGGCGTTTGCAAAAATCATTGAATTGGTCGAAGAAGCACAGGAAGGAAGGGCCCGTACACAAAAATTCCTCGAACGGTTTGCGAATGTGTACACACCAGGTATTCTCGTATTATCAGTTCTCGTATTCTTATTCTCAAGAAATATTGAATTAACATTAACTTTCCTCGTGATCGCCTGTCCTGGAGCGCTCGTTATCTCTGCACCGGTTTCACTCGTTGCAGGTATCGGAAATGGTGCCAGAAATGGTACACTCATTAAAGGCGGCGAGATTATGGAGAACTTTGCCAAAGTGGATGCCGTTGTTTTCGATAAAATCGGTACATTGACAGAAGGGAAACCATCTGTAACGAAGCTGCAAGCGTATGGTATCGAAGAGGATATCCTGCTCAAGGTGACAGCAGAAGCAGAACTGATTTCTGAACATCATCTCGGCCGTACGATTGTAAAAGAAGCAAAAGAGCGCGGCGTTACGCTTACGAATGAACCGGCTGATTTCGCAGTGGAAAAAGGGCATGGTCTGTATGCGACGGTTGGCAGAGACAAGATTGTGATCGGCAACCGTAAATTACTTGCGAAGAATAATATAGAACTTACGGAAATAATCAATCAGGATGCCATCCAACAGGAAAAGGCGGGAAATACGGCGATCTTTGTTGCTAATAATCAAACAGTCAGAGGCATTGTCTCGATTGCCGACCAGATTCGAACGGAAGCGGCTGAAACAATCAGACAGTTAAAAGCAGCAGGGGTCAAGGAAACAATCATGCTTACAGGGGATAACAAACATACAGCTGAGAAAGTCGCAGCCCAGCTCGGCATTGACACCGTGTTCGCCGAAATGTTGCCGGAAAATAAGGTGAACCATATCAAGCGTTTGAAAGAAGAAGGCTACCGCGTGGCCATGGTTGGTGACGGTATTAATGACGCACCGGCAATCGCACTTGCAGATGTCGGACTCGCAATGGGAGCTGCCGGAACAGATGCGGCGATGGAAACGGCAGATGTTGTGCTCATGGGTGACAAATTGACCCGGATCCCATATGCACACGCACTATCAAAAGCGACTGTCCGAAATATGAAGCAAAACATGTTCTTCGCAGTTGGAACAGTAGCCATCCTCTTAACAGGTGTCTTACTCGGAAAAGTATTCCTCGCTTCAGGCATGCTGATTCACGAGTTAAGTGTACTAGGAGTAATAGTGAACGCATTAAGACTGATCAAATTCAGACAGAAAAAGAAAACTAAAGATATGGCAGGAGTCCCTGAAGCACAAGGAGCATAAGTTTACAGTCACAGCGTCTGGCGAGGGCGCTGTGCTTTTTAGTGCGAGATAATACATTGCCCACAAACTTTATTTAACATCCTCTAACACATGATACCCCCCTCATCGAAAAACGCCCTTTTGTGGCATAGATAAGTTATTCTTTACAATAAAGTGACAGAGCGTCATTTTATGTTGACAAGCCTCATCCTGTCACTTAAGATTGAATTGTATACAACATGACACAGTGTCGCTTGCGGGTGAATGGAGGAGAAAGATTGCCGAAGCAAACCTTTTTTAACTTACCTGAAGAAAAGCAGGAAACTTTAATACAAGCTGCTAAAAACGAATTTTCCAGAGTTCCATTAAATAAAGCCTCTATTGCAAATATTGTTAAAAACGCACACATACCGAGAGGAAGTTTTTATCAATATTTTAATGATAAAGAGGATGCTTTTTTTTATTTATTGGAATTGGAAACAAAGGCCAATAGAGAGAAGTTCATTTCCCTTTTAACGCAAACAGAAGGAGATGTAGCTGAAACGTTTATTGCGCTTTTTAAACACATGCTGATTAAATTTAAAGATCAGGAAAATCGAAGCTTTTTTAAAAACACTTTTTTAAATATGAATCACAAAATAGAGCATGTTTTTACGGAGGGTATTAGGGTTACAGAAAACTTCTCGGAAATAAGTGATATTATCGATACGCAAAAGCTCAATATCTCACATAAACAAGAAGTGATGTATATCGCGAAAATCATTGGTGTTGTTACGGTTCATAACCTGATACAAAATTTCGCCAAGGAAATACCACTGGATGAAGCAGTGAGAAATTACGAACTTGAAATCAATTTGTTGAAAAGAGGGCTTTATCACAAGGAGCAAAAATAATATTAGTGAAAATATGCCATAAACATGGAACGGAGTGTTTTACATGACAACAACTATTTATACAGCATCCTGTACCTCATCAAGAA
>Ga0209487_1002852_pt1 | contig 13800 bp, 8 predicted proteins | sample Poulit2012_FD_187524 | JGI IMG/M metagenome (GOLD analysis project Ga0209487, IMG submission 187524) | Agricultural soil microbial communities from Georgia to study Nitrogen management - Poultry litter 2012 (SPAdes) (version 2) | ecosystem: Environmental > Terrestrial > Soil > Agricultural land... | reverse complement strand
TGGGATGGTTTTCTACGGCTGCTCAGAATACGGCGGCTTCTTCTTATCAAGGAAGGGAAAATGTAAATATTGACAATATCATTACCAGTTCAAATATTAAGATCATGAATGTAGAAGTGCCATATACGGGGTTGAATGATTTGGATCATCTGCCTGTGTTGGCAGATGTAATTATTACATGGTGATTGTTTTTGAAGTAAAGAAAACGGGCAGAATGATTTTTAAGGATTATTCTGCCCTTTTTTAATTTGGAGATGTAGTTGAAAATCGGATCAACTATCCAATTTTAGAACTTGTCTTCTTTTGAAATATAAAGATATGATAGATAAAATTCCGCAAATTACGGCAATCCAGATCATTCCCCAGATTGCTGGTAGTGTCTGTGAAATGTGCCCTTGCTGAATCAACAGAATACGGAAAGCCTGCAGGAAATGAGTCAAAGGAATTCCATTGGCAATATGCTGAATCCATACCGGCATCTGACTGAGGGGCCAGGTGAATCCACTCAGAATAAAACTGGGGGTGGCGATCACCATCAGCACTTCTGTGGCTTTGAGCTGATTGGGGATAAGGATGCTGACGAGGATTCCGATCAGCGAAACTGAAAAGACAAAAAGTCCGGCGATTAAAGTGAGTGCGCGGATATTTTCATGAACTGGAATTCTGAACCAATAGGTAAAGCCCCAGTACATCATCCAGATGCCAAAACTCATAATTAGATAAGGGATGATTTTGATGGCGATCATCGATAGGAGTGAAGTCCGGCGGGTCAGTTCAGCGAATGTGCCATTTTCATATTCTGATGCAAAGGAGAGCGCTAAGGCTAATAACAATACCTGTTGCAGGACAGTGGCTAATACTCCCGGCCATAGGAAATACATATAGTTGGTACTTCGGTTGTGTTTTTTGATGAAGGTAGTTTTGAATGGTTCATATGAATCCATCAGGGTAGATTCCGGTGTTCCTTGCATGCGAAGACTCTCCATCTGGGTGCCGGCTTTGAGAGTACCAAGAACCAGATTGATCGCTCCCGAAGAGTAATTGGCCGTCAAAACGTTTCCGGTATTTACTATGGTAACAATCTCCGGGTTTTGACGTGTCAATACCTTTTTCTCGAAATTTTTTGGAATCTTGATGATACTGGTTGCTTCAAGATCGATGGTCTCCCGGGAAAGGTTTGTTTCATCAAACTTGACAAGAGCTACATGAACTACTTCATTGTCTTCCAGCATTTCGATGATTTTACGACTCATAGTGCTGCGGTCTTCATCTACCACGATGATGGGAAGATCAGTGACCTTTCCTTTTTCATATACATAGCCCAAAAGAACGGCGTAAAATATCGGAGCACCAATAAATAAAAGGCGCAATACATTATTGTTCCAGAATAAACGGAACTCTCTTCCGAGTAAATTGAAAAATTCTTTCATGGATTATAGTTCTAATGTGACAACTGTATGTGGAATAATCTCGCTGTAAATAGAGGGATCAACCGGGACGATCTTGATTTCAAATAAGGATTGATGAACTTCATAATCGGGATAAGTAGTAGTGATGTCTGCATAACTGCTCAGTGGTCTGATGGTCTTTATGACCCCCTCGATTGTTTGATTATTGTATCCTACATGAATGTCCAGTTTTTGTTCCTTGTGGATATCACTGAGCCTGTTTTCGGGGAGCGTGAACCGAAAGTAGGTGCTCTGAGGCAGGGGACCTTTGAATAGGGTATAACCTGGCAGAGCCAGTTCTCCTGCGCGAAGAGTGATCGTTTCAATGGTCATGTCGGCAGGTGCCAGAATATATCTTTCTTCCTCGGCGATTTCTACCTCAAGCAATGCACCCAAAGCTCGATTTTTTTGTCCCAGAGACATGATTTGTTTCTCGAGCCTTACTCCGTGCTCTACGTCAGCAATTTCTGCTTCTACGGCATCAAGCTGTGCCTTGGCTCCCTGATATTTGGCATAAGTTTCGTCAAAAGTTTGCTGTGGGACTAATGAATCCCGAAGCATATTTTCGAGACGATCCAGTGACTTTTTGGCAAACTCAAATTGTTCGGTCAGAGCCGATTTTTTTGCTTCCAACTGGCGAAGTTGGTGTTGTGTTGCACCTGCAGTGGCCATTTGATATTGTGCTTCTGCTGACTCTAAGGCTCCGAGGGCTTGTTTTCTTTTTGCTGTTACTTCGGGGATGTCAAGGATAGCAAGTGTATCTCCCTTTTTGACTTTATCTCCTTCCTGTACCCAAATTGAGTCAATTCGGCCGGCGATTTTACCTACTACGGATATTTCTTCTTGTTCCGTCTTCCCCTGAAGAAGGTCATAATTGGGGGCGTCTTCACAGCTGGTCAGGAAAAAAAGAATAATTAAGAGGATGACTGTGTTTTTCATGGTTATGGATTTATTGATATTGAATTTTATGAGTTAATTTTCCGGTTGTCAACACAAGTTCAAGTGCTGTTTTTCGCTGATTAATAAGTGTTTCTGTTGTGTTGTGTCCTGCTTTTATAAAATCATTTTCTGCTTCCAGGCGCTGTGTGATGGAGATCATTCCTTTTTCATATTGTTTTTGAGCCATGATAAGCGAGTTTTTAGCTACCACTTCCTGCTGATGAGCCAGATCGATCTGTTTCCATTGTGTTTTATAAGCACTTTCTTTTTGGTGGAGCAACAAAGTCAGTTTGTCCCGGGTGTCTTCCAGTTTATTGTCGATTTGTTTGATATTGAGCTGTGACTGTTCTACTTTTCGTTTTCGTTCACCGGCTCCATATATATTCCATTGGAGAGCAACTCCAACCATGAGATTGGGTGCCATGGAAAACTGGTTCAATTCCAGTATGGGATTTGAATATTGGGGAGGAAGATTGTTGAGATGAAAATCTGATTTTCCGTTGAAAATACCGGTGTAGGAGGCTCCGGCAAAAGCAAGAGCTTGTGGTCGGAAACTCCCTCTTTCCTTTTCGTATAGATGTTTTCCTGCCTGTTGATATGCTTCCAGAGCTGCGATCTCCGCCTTGTCATTGATATGTAATCCATCGGTCAAAAAGAATGGTCCCAGTTCATAAGAAATCTGAAGTAATTCTTCCCGATCCATCCCTGTGAGATAAGTCAATTTGTGATAAATGAGGGATCTCATCTGTTCCAGTTCATTTTGTTTGGCATCCAGCTCGATTCGCGCCAACCGAATTTTTTCGCGATCAAAGGGTATAGCAAGACCATTTTCTATGGCTTTTTGTACCCGGTCTTCTTCTTTATTGAGTCTCCGGTTGCTGTCCCGGATCAATTCTTCAGATGCATCGATGAGTCGCAATTGATCAAATGTAGTAATGACATCGAGTGCGATGCTATCTTTATTTGTTTCTAAAAGAAACGCATCACCCCTCATTTTTTCTTTCATGGCTTTTGCCCCGCTGGGAATTTGATTTCCGCTGTAAATAACACTTTTGGCCATGATCCCACCGTGGAAAAGATTCCCGTTGGCATCAATGTTTGTTTTATCGGCAAATAGTTCCGCACCCGAGATTGGTAGTTCCAGTGTGGGAAGGTCAAGGATCATCCGATTGTACGTATATGTATAACCAGCGGTTGCATCTACTTGGGGAATATATTTCCTTTTGATCATCTCAAGGTCTTTTTCCGCTATTTCCAAATTAATCTTTTTGTTCTCGATCTCTTTACTCCGGTTGATGGCTTGTTCTATTGGGAGTTTCAAAGCTTCTGGGAGGATGATCTGTGCATTCAGCATATGAACTGAGATAACAAGACTCATCAGGACAAAAATTATATTCTTTTTCATTTTATTTTTTGATTGAATTCTTGGATGTTTTGATTGATTTGATCGAAGGCTTTGCGCATCACATGTAAGTCTTCATCCTGCATACCTTTCGTGGCGATCTCGATGGTGTCATTAAGTGCCTGGATGACAGAATTTTCTATTTCCCTACCTTTTTTCGTGAGGAAGATCAGATTGGTTCGCCGATCATTTGGATCTGGTTTTCTTTCGACCATATTTTCCTTTTCCAAATTGTCAACCAATCTTGTGATGCCCGGGCGGTCTCTGTCGGTGGCATCTGCCAATATCTGTTGAGGGCATCCGTCGTTTTTCCACAGGACCGCCATGATGCTCCATTGTTCCCGGGTCAGGGGAATATTCGATTTTTTGAGAAAGTAACTTAGTAGTCGATTGATATTCTGGGGTGTCCTCCCTGTAAGCAGGGGAATGATGTCTTGGTTTTTGATTCTTGTTGTCATAGTTATTGTTGTTTGAACAACAAAGATAGAACAAGAAAACTGATTCACCAAATATTTTTCAATATCGGATGGAAATTATTTTAGATATAGATAGATAAGGGTTTGTGAATCAGTATGTTTATTGGATAGTGGAAAGAATTGAATCCTAAGTGAAGTCTATTGGAAAGCAGTATTCTGCAGAGAAATTGTGTTCTTAGAAAATAAGATTTTTGATTTAGAGAGAAAGATAGATCTTGCAGAATTCGGAATTTGGGGAGAATAGTTCTGTAGTAAGGATATTGACTGTTGAAATAGAATGGGAAGAGGAAATTTAGTTTTTTCTTCCCATTTTGTTATTCTCGTATCTCGAAAAAATAATTTCAATATGAATTGGTGGTTCGTTTTTTTGTTTATTTCAATAGCAACTTTGTTTCCTCGTATAGATTCAAGTGAGATGTCGTGTGCGGTCTGTGGGGATTCGCCCGGAAAATGGAATGAGATCGCAGATCGTAGCATATGCTCTTTGATGGATCATTTTTGGAATGATTCTCATGATTATTTTAATGAAGCCACGAATTCCCGAAATTTTAATTACTGGCCGCAGGCTCATGCATTGGATGTGCTTGTTGATGCTTATTTGAGGACAGGTGATCGCCGGTATAAAAAATATATGGATCGGTGGCGGACCGGTGTCAGAATACAAAATGGTAATACTTTTCTCAACGAATATTATGATGATATGGAATGGAATGCATTGGCCATGTTGCGCGCATATCAAGTCACGGGAGAAGAGGGTTTTAAAAATGACGTGGATACGATTTGGCAGGATATAAAGAAAGGATGGAATTCGATAATGGGAGGGGGGATCGCCTGGCGTAAATCTCAATTGTACTATAAAAACACACCGGCAAATGCACCGGCGGCAATATTGGCAGCTCGTTTGTATCGTGAGTTTGGGAATGAAGAGGATAAGGAGTGGGTGTTGAAAATATATGAGTGGTTAAAAGATGTTTTATATGATGATGAGTCCGGCCGTGTGTATGATGGGATCAATAGCGAGAATGATGGTCGGCGGAATGAAACTTGGAAGTTTACATACAATCAGGGAACATTTATTGGGATGACCTTAGAATTATATGAAATTACTGGTGAAAAATCATTTTTGGAGGAGGCTATCACTGCGGCAGATTATACTTTGAGAGATCCAGTATTGACTCCACCGCCCGAACATATATTGAGGGATGAAGGGGGCGGTGATGGTGGATTATTCAAAGGGGTATTTATTCGGTATTTTACGAAGCTTATTCTATCGAACGATCTTCCTTTATCGAAGAAGGATGAATATCTTGCATATCTCAGGAGGAATGCGGCGGTACTTGAGGAAAAAGGCATTCAGGAGGATGATTTTCTTTTTGGGAGTTATTGGAGTAAAAAACCGGGGTCAACGACCGATCTCACGATTCAATTAAGCGGTGCGATGCTATTGGAAGCAATGGCACTACTCGAGAAGAAAGGATGGTTGTGAGATGTGGCAAGTGCTGGCATTGATTGTTCATTGCTGTAAAAATTATGAGATCTTTTGCAGAAAAACCTCTCATGATAATTTTAAAATCTATTATTGAATTTTATTTCTTAAATATTTTAGGGCTTCGAAAAGATGGTTTCGAACCGTTTTGTTTGAAATGTTTAATTGAAAAGATATTTCATCATGTGAAAACCCTTTCATTCTGCTAAGAATGAAGATTTCTTTTTGACGAGGAGAAAGAGTGTTTAATAAGTGTTGAAGCTTGGATATTAAGTCTTCCTCAATAAGATTGAGGATGGCATTTGGAGATTGTGAGTGACTGAGTGTTGATGTTTCTTCAAAACTGATGGTGGCCTTTGCCTTTTTACGGTGATAATCGATTGCTTGGTTTTTGGCCATCGTGAAGATATACGTATCCAAATTTTTTATATGACCGATTTTATCTCTGATCGACCAAAGTTTTAATAATACTTCCTGAGTAAGATCCTTTGCATGAGTTTTGTTTTTTACATGCTTGAGAAAATAAGCATATAGTTGCTTTTCGTAGTAAATGATGTTTGAAGTACCTATTTCTACCATGGTGATACGTGTTTATATGAATCGTTAATAATGCCAACTCGACATAACATATCGAAAATAAATTTCCTTTCTATTAAATATTAAAAAAGTATTGGTAATTGACAGTTTTGTATAATGTTTGAGTCTTTATGAGTTAGGACTATGGTTTGATATTGTAATCTAAGTGGATGGGGAAATAAATTTCCGTAAAGATGTAAAATTGAGGTGTTAAATTACAGGGTGCTTCTGGGACAAAATAGAGTTTGATACGTCTTATTAATATAATATTACGTGAAGAATTGTTGTTTTTTATATGAGGTATCGGCAGCAATTGAATTTAAAGTGCCAAAAATTATTGTAGATATAATATTTGTTGATATGAATAATTACCTTTTTGCAGTATTGATGTTTTCGCTTCATTTTTGGATAGTTATTCCATGTTTTGGCATTGAACTAAAAGGAGAGCTCCTGTATAATGTGATAGACGAAAAAGCGAAACATGTCCAGCAGATTGTTTCTGGTATTGTACAGGATCAAGATGGGAATTCCTTGGTTGGCGTCACCATTAGAGTGAAAGATTCGGAAAAGGGAACTACCACCGATTTCGATGGGTATTATGAAATTAATGATATTAATCGTGATGCTGTTTTAGTGTTTTCTTATGTAGGAATGGTGAGTCAGGAAATTCGTGTAAATGACCGTACCACAATTAATGTAGTCATGGAAAGTGACTTTACCCAGATAGACGAAGTTGTAGTTACTGCGTTGGGTATTGAAAGAGAAAAAAAATCATTGGGTTATGCTACGACAGAAGTATCCGGAGAAGAAATAACGACTGTCACCCAGGAGAATCCAATTAATGCTCTGGCTGGTCGGGTACCTGGATTGACATTGAATGAAACTGCAGGAGTCGGGTCAACAGTTAGTGTAATGATTCGAGGAATGACCTCTCTGACTACTGATAATCAACCACTTTTTATTATTGATGGAGTTCCAGTGGAAAGTGGTATGAATAATGTACGGGATATGGGAGATCGAAACAGTGTGGATTATGGAAGTCCCATTTCGGATCTTAATCCATCTGATATTGAAAATATAAATGTATTAAAAGGTCCCAGTGCTGCAGCATTATATGGTACACGTGCGGCAAATGGGGTAATCCTTATCACCACCAAATCTGGTGCAAAAAACCAGAAAATGCGGGTTGATTTTTCCTCCAGCAATGTATTTGAAAAACCATATAAATTTCTCGATTTCCATTATAAATATGGACCTGGAAATCGAAATAGTTTTTTGGATGAAACATCTTCTTATTGGGCAGGTCCTGAATTGGATGCGGGTATTGAGATAGTCCAATGGAATAGTCCTCTGGATAATGATGGGAACCCAATACCTACCGAATTAAAATCCTATCCGGATAATATGAAGAATTTTTTGGAAACAGGAGTAACCTCCAATAACAATATTTCGATTCGAGGTGGTGGAACTGGTTCTACTTATCGGTTTTCTTATGGTAACATGGCTCATAGTGGGATGGTTCCCAGTTCTGATCTTCATAGAAATTCCTTAAGTAGTAGTTTTACTTACGAATTCAACCCTAAAATCAATATTTCATCGAGGATTAATTATGTAAGAACACATTCTAACAATCGCACAACTCAAGGAAGTAGAGGAAGTGCACTGGAAGCAGTTTATGACTTTCCACATATTGATATTCGTGATTTGAAAGAATACTGGGTGAAAGGGCAAGAGCATGTTCAACAAAACTCCGTGAATAGTAGTAAGGATAATCCGTATTTTTTGGCACAGGCGAAAACTAATAGTTTTATTAGAAATCGATTATATGGAAATGTTCGATTAGATTATTCGATATCCTCGGCTCTGAGTGCTTTTGTGCGAATTACTATGAATCGTACAGACGAGTCTAGAGAAACAAAAATTCCTTACAGTTATACTCGAATGCCAAAAGGTTCATATTATATGTGGGAGCTTGATCAGGAGGAATATAATTCGGATTTTTTGATCACTTATAAGAAACGATTTCCAGGGGTGGATTTTTCAGTTTCCGGTGGAGGTAATTATATGACCAAAAATTATCAGGACTTAAATGTAGGAATGTCTTCCAGTGGTACAGGGTTGACGATTCCTGGTTTATATAGAGTGTCCAATATTCCCCAATCAAGTACACACAAAATCAATTTCAGCAGTCGTAAGAAAATTTACAGTTTGTATGGTATGGCGTCAATAGGAGTGAAGGACCAACTTTATGTTGATATAACAGGAAGGAACGATTGGTCGAGTACTTTACCTGTTTTTAACAGATCTTTCTTTTATCCATCTGTTTCTGTGAGTTGGTTGATCAACGAAACCCTTCAATTACCTTCAACAATTTCATTGATGAAGTTTAGAGCTGGATGGGCAGAAGTAGGAAATGACACCGATCCTTACCAGTTAGAGCAAGTGATAGGAGTTAATAGTTTGAGTGGATATCCCTCTTCGTCTACTTCCATATCGGGAAGACTTCTTAACCCACAGCTTAAACCCGAAATTGCAAGTTCAATGGAGTATGGATTTGATCTAAATCTTTATCATAATAGAATTCGGTTGGAGGCTACTTATTACGAAGTGCAGAATAGAAATCAAATATTAACGGTCGGAACACCTCCTTCTTCGGGATATGATAGTAAGCTGATCAATGCTGGGAAGTTAGAAAGTAATGGTTGGGAATTAGCATTGGGCTTTACTCCTGTGAAAAACAGAAATAATTGGACTTGGGATCTAAATGCTAATTTCACTCGAAATAGAACTTCTATCGCTGAGCTGGCTGATGGGATTGATAGAATTACTTTGTGGAGTGAAAATGGAGGAGGGTCCTATGGCTTTGTTGGCGAACAATTGGGAGCTATATACAGTCGGGGCTATGTGAAGGTGGAGGATCCCAATTCACCTTATTATCGTTGGCCAATATTGAATAAAAATGGGGAATGGCAGCGATTGGATGATCCAGATGACTGGATTAAAGTAGGTAATTTTAATCCGAACTTTGTTTTTGGTGGTCAAACACGTATATCCTATAAAAGATTTTCACTCAATGCAAGCTTTGACTGGCGTCATGGTGGTGAGTTTTTATCATTTACCTATCGATATGGTGAGTCTAACTGGAAATCGCAGCGTCAAATTGATAATTTGATTCCCGGGGGATTGTATTCACCAGAAGAGCTGGTTGAGTTGTTAAAATCTGATCCTGAAAAATATATAATTCCTCGAAATGGTAATTTCCCAAGGGTTGGAGGATATAATAAAGAAACGGGCGGATTTTATACGGATTTGGGTGGCGAAGGTTGGGATGGTGTATTCATACCTGGTGTACAAGAGGGGCCAGATGGAGAATATATTGAAGTATTGGGAGGGGAAGGAACATTTAAAGCACCCATCAGCGATGCTTTTGCATGGAGGTTTAATCAACAAGTTACATTTGACGCGTCCTTCGTTAAATTGAGAGAGATTGCATTGGGGTACGATGTGCCACCTTTTATGGGAATTAATAGGATGAGAGTTTCAGTTTTTATGAGAAATCTGATGCTATGGACAGCTGCAGATATTGGTATCGATCCTGAAAGAGCATTTACACGTCGGAGCGGATATGAAGGGGATACGAAAATGATGTTCCGGCAGGGTATCGAATGGCAAAATGTGATGCCTTTTACAGCTTCTTTTGGATTGAATCTCAATGTTAGTTTTTGAAACAAAAAATAATCAGCTATGAAAATAAGATATAGAATTACTCTTTTTTTGGTTGTATTGATGATTTTAGGATGTGGTGATGATCTAACCGAAACAAATAAAAATCCAAACGGGATTGATCCGGCAAATGCAGATTTAGAAAGATTTTTGCCTGGTATATTGCAGAATTCTGCACGACAATATACGAGTTGGGGTTATGGACATATTGCTGGAGTGATGCAACATATGCAAGAGGATGGTTGGTTTACGGCGTATAACGACTATCAGTGGACTCCTGAAGACTGGAATAACTGGTTTTCTTATCTTCGAAATAATGATTTTGTCCTGGAAAAAGCACAAAATAGTGGTCTTGTGTTTTTGGAGGGAATTGCGACAACAGTAAAAGCAATGATTTTTGGAACGATGAGTGATCTTTGGGGGGATGTCCCATATTCTGAAGCTTTGAAAGCAACTGATGAATCTGAAATAATATTTCCAAAATTTGATCCACAAGAAGAGGTTTATAAGGGGATTTTGAATGAATTTAAAAAAGCTGAAGAATTATTCGCATTAGGTAATACCTCTGGAAATCCAGGAAGCGCCGATGTTTTGTTGAATGGAAATATTGATAAATGGTATCGGTTTGTAAATTCTTTGATTCTGAGATATTCGATGCGTTTGTCTGATAAATTGCCAGATCTGGCTCAAAGTAATATTGAGTCAGTTTATCAATCAGGAATATATATTAAAGATCATTCTGATGATGTGATGCGTGCCTATTCTGAAACACAACCCTGGCCGACTAATAAAGCACAAAGTACTAATCATTCGGAATTTTTACGACGGAAGCCGTGTCAAACTTTAATTGATGTTTTATATGAAAATAAGGATCCGAGATTGGAAGTGTGGTTTGCACCTGTTCATTGTCAGTGGGTTGAAGATCTCACCCTGGATAAGCCCAAAGATGAGTTTATTCGGAAGAATGGTGAACTGACGGATAAAGTCTCCTTGACACATCAGGAGTATTTGCCAGAAATTGAGGCTGGAAATGTATTTACAAGACATTATAATCCTGAGCTTTTGGGAAAGTATCTTGATACAAATCAGTATGTAGGAGTTCCGCAGCAAATGCTGGAGCCTTCAGTTCACAATGATAATCCTACCCCAGGACAAACAGTGCAAAATCAGCATGTGTCACAATTAGCATCAATATTTGGGGAGCGATCCAATTCTTTTTTACAATCCAGGCTTATGACAGCTCAGGAAGTATATTTTATTTTAGCCGAAGCTGCACTGAAAGGTTGGAATGTTGGGTCTGCCGAAGATCATTATTATGAAGCGATTCTCCAATCATTTAAGATGTGGGGAATAGAGGATAAATATGATGTTTTTATTAAGCAGCCAGGAGTCAAATTTGATGGAAGTCTAAAGCAAATCATCGAACAAAAATGGATTGCAAGCTTCACTCATGCACTTGAGGCATGGTATGATTACCGGCGAACAGGATTCCCGGCTTTGGAAACGGGTATAGGAGCGGTCCAGGATGCTGTTCCAGTCAGACTTCTGTATGGAGACAATGAATTGCAATTAAATGAAGATCAAATTCGGGATGCTTTGGATCGGCTGGAAGAAACACCCTATTCCAAAGCTCAAGGAAAAAATAGTCAATGGGCTAAGCCATGGCTTATTCAGGGAACCGGAAAACCTTGGTGAATCACAAGATTTTAAGACGTGAATATTTCAAGGTTCTCTTTTCAATCTTCACAAGAGTATTGCATTAAGAGGATAAATGAGAGAATATAAGATGTGATAATTGAATCAGAAGAAGGATGGGTTACCTGAATGGATTACTTAATCCGCATTATTCACCACAACATTCTTTTATTTGTCCTTTGCGCGGATTAACAGATGATTGATTGACATTTTCGAGGAATTTCAATTCCTCAAAAATGGATGTTGTTTGGTTTTGCTTCATCTCGTCTTATGGCCGAGACACGTGCATCTGCCTTCGTTGCAAAAGCCTTGCAATAGGATACTATTACTGCAGCTTTCGTCACCTCGGGTCTACATATAGCAATACTCAAGAATAATCCGGGCTTAGATCAGGATTAGGCACGTGAATGGTGTTGTCAAGAATTCTTTGTCAAAATGAATTCAGAGTGTGATCGAAAATTTGCGATCTCGAAAACTATATGTGTAGAGGCAGTTTATTACCAGTATTTGTATGGATGTTGTGCCGTAGCTGTAGCAAATATTAAAATGAGTATTTTTTCATGAAAGATGCCTCAATACTATGGAGAGGATTTACTGTCCTGTTCGAAGTTACATCCGTTATCATGTCCTTTCTCCATGACTTGAAATTGTTTTGAGAAAGTATCTACAACTGTAATAAGTGTTTCGTTTTTTGTATTTAAGAACTGTCAGGGTTCGCTATAGGCTTTCTTGCCATAGATCAAATGGAGGGTGCTCTTCTTTAGTCTGAACAATGAAGGATGGTTGTGAATTTGTATACTTTTTGTTGTGCTAAAATTGCTTAAAAACGTTTCCCTCTCTTTTCTGTTTGATCCGACCATTCAAGTTTTATATGTTCTCGTATAGCCTATGAATGTATTTCATGTATGATGTAGTAGGTCTATGTTGTATCGAGTTTTTACTGCGGGGTATCTTATTGGGTATGAAAGGAATGAGTCGGAGGAAGGATAAATAAAGAAATTTTCTCTTTTGAAATTGATTGTTGATCAGATAAATTTTATATTTTACTCCGGGTTTGTTGACGTTTTATTTTTTTGTGCATGTGAAAAATTTGCAATATGAATTTTGAAAAGGTCTACTCTGTAAACGAAGGTTTTTATATATGGAAGAAGTTGATTAATCCACTGACACTCGTTTGCATATTGTTTTTATCTCCAATATTGGGTTTTAGCCAGATCAATATAGAAGGAGTGGTCCGGGATACGGATGATGAGACATTAATTGGTGTCAATGTTCAAGTAAGAGGAACCAATAAAGGGACTTCTACAGATTTTGAGGGACGTTATAAATTAGAAAATGTAGATGAAAATGCAATTTTAGTGTTTTCATATGTGGGATTTGAGACACAGGAAGTTTCGGTAGATGGCCGCACAAATATTGATGTTGTGTTAAAATCTGATGCTGAACTCTTAGAAGAAATCGTGGTTGTGGGATACGGGGAGCAAAAAAAGGTAAATGTGATCGGCTCTGTGACTGCAATTTCGGGGAGTGAAGTGGCTGAGATTCCTGCTCCTGACTTGACCAATGCCATCTCAGGCCGTCTCCCGGGATCAGTGATCATGCAGGAATCTGGGGAACCGGGAAGGAATGAAGCCCGAATTTTGATCAGAGGTAGATCTACGTTGGGAGGATCTGGAATGACAAGCCCTTTGGTCGTGATCGATGGAATCCCCAACCGCAGCTTGAATGAAATCGATCCAAATGATGTGGAAAGTATTTCAGTATTGAAAGATGCTGCGGCTGCCATCTATGGTTCGAGTGCGGCAAACGGAGTAATCCTGGTGACCACAAAAGAAGGGATCAAGGGTAATCGGCTCAATTACAATTTGTACCAGGGATTTTTGACCCCTACAATTCTCCCAAAACCTGCCAGTGCCGGACAGTATGCCCAATATATATCGGATTATCAGACTTATGAAGGCTTGAGTCGATTGTATTCGGATCGGGATATTGAGCTATACAATAGTGGCCGGGATCCTTGGGAACACCCTCAGTCGGATTGGATGGGTGAACTGG
>Ga0209487_1002851_pt1 | contig 13803 bp, 13 predicted proteins | sample Poulit2012_FD_187524 | JGI IMG/M metagenome (GOLD analysis project Ga0209487, IMG submission 187524) | Agricultural soil microbial communities from Georgia to study Nitrogen management - Poultry litter 2012 (SPAdes) (version 2) | ecosystem: Environmental > Terrestrial > Soil > Agricultural land... | reverse complement strand
AACTGAGCGAGGAAGCGCTGGTGTCCCTGGCCGGCGACCTGGGGCTGGACGCCGAGCAGTTCCGTTCCGACATGCACGACGCGGACACCGCTGCGCAGATCGAGGAGAACGCCCAACTGGGCCTGGACATGGGGGCCTACTCCACCCCCTCCTTCTTGCTCGGCGGGGAGGCCATCGTGGGCGCCCAGCCCACGGACGTCTTCACCGCCGCATTCGACTCGGCCCTCGCGGCCGCGGAAGGGAACTAATCCATGGAAATCGGTATGCTCACCGCGTTCATCGGTGGCACCTTGGCGTTGCTGAGCCCCTGCGGTGCGCTGTTGATGCCCGCGTTCTTCGCCTCCGCGATCGGCTCCGGGCCACGCCTGTGGCTGCACGGCATCCTGTTCTACGCGGGATTGGTGCTTGTCCTGGTGCCCCTGGGCCTTGGTGTCGGGGCGATCGGGATGGTATTCGGTGCCTACCGCGAGCCGATCATCATCACGGCCGCGCTGATACTGATCGTCCTGGGCGCGGTGCAGATACTGGGTCTGGGATTCGATCCGGCCAAGTTGCTGCCCGGTGCCGATGGGTTACGTGCTCAGGCCAACGCGCGCAGCGGGCTGGTCAAGACCGTGCTGCTGGGTGCGGTAAGCGGCCTGGCTGGTTTCTGCGCGGGTCCCATCCTGGGCGCGGTACTGACCGTGGCGGCAACGCAGGGCAGTGCCGTGGCCGGAGGGGTGCTCTTGGCCGCCTACGGGGCGGGCATGGTGGTACCGCTGCTGGTGCTCGCCTCGGTCTGGAACCGGCTCGGGCAGCGCGGGCAGGCAATCCTGCGGGGCCGTGGCTTCACGCTGTTCGGCCGGCAGTTCCACACCACCTCGGTCATCACCGGAGTCTTGATGGTGGCCGTGGGGGTGCTGTTCTGGACCACGAACGGGTTCGTCGGCACGCCGGCGCTCCTGCCCACGAGCACCCAGGCGTGGCTGCAGAGCCGCACCGCTCTGCTGGCGCACCCGGTGCTCGATGTGGCGGCCATCCTCCTGAGCGCCGCCGTGGTGCTGTGGCTCTGGATCCGCATCCGGCGCCGGCACGATCGTGCCGCAGCGAACGCCGACGTCGCTGTGGGGCCCGTGGTGGGGTCGCTCCCGCAGGACTTCGCACCTCGGAAGGCGACCGGACGCCGCGCGCAGCACCCCTCCGCGCCGGCCGGAGAGGACCGATCGTGAAATCACGGGCACCATTGAAATCACATGCGCCGTTGACCGCAGCGATGGCTGCCGCGCTGGTGCTCGCCGGGTGTTCGGCCCCGAACAGCGAGTCCGAGCCGGCGGAAACCTCCGCAGCCGTCGAGGAGGACCGTAGCCAGGACGAGGCGGGCAGCAACAGTCAGGGTTCCGGCGAGCACGAGGCCGACTCCGACGACACGACCGCCGCGCAGCAGTACGAGGACCTGCTCCGCACCCCGGACCCGGACCAGGATCCGTTACCGGTGGTGAGCGCCGAGGGTGCGCGGTTGCCCTACCACCTGGAAGGCCGGGTGCTGGTGGAGGGTCCGTGGGATGTGCTCCCGCAGGAACGTAACGGCACCTTCCTGGCGCCACGGGAGCGTGATGGTGCTCTCGACTTCACCGCGGTGGACGCCGAGGGTGCCGTGCTGTGGACCGCTCAGCGCCCAGCCAGTTGCGCCGGTTTCGCTGTCACCGGCTCGGAGGACGGGCAGGATCTGGCCGTGCTCACCGATCTGACCTCGAGCGAGGAGTCCCTTTCCGAGACCACCGCAACCGCCTATGACCTGCACTCCGGTGCGCAGGCCTGGGGTCCGGTGCCCGTCGATGGTCCGCACGTTGGTCCCGGCCTGGTATTCAGCGCACCGGGTGATGCTCCGATGGGAGCGATGGGCGCCCGGCTCGTGCTCGACGGTGGGAGCGGCGAGGTGGTTGCCCAGGAGGTGGACGATGGCGTGCATGTCCTCGGCGTCGGAGGCAGCGGTGAGGTCGTGGCGCAGTACGACGACGCACACATCCTGGGAGAGTACGAAGGCATCGTTCTGCTCGTCGAGGGTGACGACCTGGTGGCTCTCGACGCCGACGAGGCCCGAGAGGAGTGGCGCCTGACGGAGCAAGGATGGAAGGGCGCGGACCTGGCTCCGGCGGCCGGAGCGCGCCCGGGTGGTTCGCTCGCCTTGCTGCAGACCGCCTCCGGCTCCCAGGTCGCGATCGACCTCAGCGCTGGTTCGGTCCTGGCCGAGGGCGTCACCGACATGGGAACCGATCCAGCCACCGGGACCCACGTGCTGGTGGAGGACGACCACGCGCGTGCCTACGACCCGGAGGGCGAGGAACTCTGGGCGTATCTACTCACCGGTCCCACAACGATCACCAGCACCGGCGGGGTGATGGTGTTCCTCCGCAGTGGTGAGACGGTGCGGGTGCACAACGTCCTCACCGGTGAGGTCGCCGAAGCCTACGATCCCGACGGCGAGGGAGAGATCCTGGTCCCGGCACAGATCTCTGCCGCGGGAGCAACGGTCGTCGTCGCCGAGGATGGTTATCGCCTCGTGACGGTGACCCCAGACGGCACCGGTCAGGAGGACGGCGACGGTTCCACCGGTCAGGACGAATAGCCCATCCCGGGTGGGAGCCCGCGAAGGCGACGGATCAGGCAGTGCGTGGGCGCGACGGCACGGGACAGGAGACCTGCCCGCGCAACCGGGCCACCACCGCGACACCGGTGAGCGCCATCGCGCCCACGGCGAGGAATGGCTGGATCGGGGTGAAGTACGTGATCGCACCGGAATAGCCCAGGGCCAGCAGGGCAATCTTGTTGCACACCGGACACCCGACCGCGAACCAGGCGAGGACGCCTCCGGCCATGCCCATCCGGCTGGTCCGCCGCTCGGAACGGTCGGTGTCGCCGTCGTTGCCGGAGATTCGCGCCGCGCCCCGCTCCGGCCCCGAGCCGTCATCGTCGTCCGGCTCGCTCGTGTGCTGGGCGGACGCATTGGCACCCGAACCGGACCGCACGTAGGTCGCGACAAGTACGCCGGAGAGCACCGAGGTCAGGAGCCAGACCGGGTAGTTCCACCACACCGGAGGGATATCCCGTGCGAACAAGGAGTTCGGGATGAGGACGGTGGCCACTCCGATGACCACGGCGACCAGCACAGCGGTGAGGACGGCGACGAGCACCTGGCGGCGGGTCCACATCCGCAGCGCCAGCAGCAGCGTGCCGAAGAACCGCGGGCCCCGGCGGGTGTTGGGCAACTGGATCAACGGAGATGTCATGTATCCACTATGCCATGATTACTATGCTGCATAGTCGATTCTGGTCCGTTCGCCAGGGTTCAGCACCTGCGTTCCGGGGTGCACTTGGTTCACTCGTTGCGATGGGAAGTGTTATGGCTGGAAGTTCCACTCGGCCCCAACGACCCTCATGGGTCGTGCCGACGCTGATACTCGCTGTGACTGCGGTGCTGGTGGTCCTGGTGGTTCTCGTCCGCACCGGTGGTGATTCCGGGGCGCAGCCCGGCGCGGGTTCCGCAGGACAGAATACGGCAGTTGAGGTCGAACAAGTCGAGGAGCCAGACTTCAGTTTCGCCGAACGGCGCGACGACGACGATCTACTCGCCGCCGGTCCGGTCGACGCGCCGGTGGGGCTGGTCGTCTTCTCCGATTACCAGTGCCCGTTCTGCGCGAGTTGGAACGCGGACACCCTCCCGGTCATGATGCAGCGCGCCGAGGCAGGAGACTTGCGTATCGAGTGGCGCGACGTAAACGTGTTCGGGGAGGCCTCCGAGCGTGCCTCGCGAGCAAGTTACGCCGCAGCCGAGCAAGACGCCTTCTGGGAGTACCACGACGTGCTCTTCGCCGAGGGCGAGACCCGGTCGGAACAGGAACTCTCCGACGATGCGCTGGTCGACCTGGCCGCCGAACTCGGCCTGGACACCGACCGGTTCGCCCAAGACCTGGACTCCGAGCAGACCCGGGAACAGATCACCGCGAACGCCCACCTCGGTCTCGAACTGGGGGCCCACTCCACACCAACCTTCATCCTCGGGGGTCAGCCGATCCTGGGCGCCCAGCCCACGGAGGTCTTCGTCGATGCGCTGGACGACGCGTTAGCGGCCGTTGAGTAGCGGGACGCGTTGCTGAAGCAGGGGACCGGGCGGCCGCGCGATGGCCGTCCGGCTGTGCGGGCGGGCCGCTCGCGGGTGGGCGACCTGCTGCTGGCGGTATTAGGTGGCCTGATCACCGATATGGCGTTCCCGAGCCGGTCCTGGTGGCCACTGGCCTACGTTGGTATCGCGGTGCTGCTGCTGGCGCTGCGCCGCGACTCGGTGATCTGGGGATGGCTCGTCGCGTTCAGTTGGGGCTTGGGGTTCTTCCTGCCGCACTTGTGGTGGGCGAATCCCGCGGTCGGGGAGCCCATCGGTTGGATCGCGCTGTCCCTCGCCCAAGCCGCGATGGTGGCGCCCTTCGGGGTCGGGGCAGTCCTGGCCGGGCGGGTCGGATGGATCCGGGCGCGCCCGTGGGTCTGGATAGGTGCGATGGCGGTGTTGTGGGTAGCGGTGGAGACGGTACGCGCACGGTGGCCCTTCGGTGGCCTGCCATGGGGAACCCTGGCGTTCTCCCAGACCGAGGCCCCGCTGGTGAGGCTCGCCCCGCTGGGGTCAACAACACTCGTCAGCGCCGCCGTCGTCGTGATCGCCGCAGCGCTCTTGTGTACCGGCCAGCGGCTGGTACGTAAAGGCGTCAACCGGCAGGCCCTCATGTGGTCGGGCGTCGCGGGACTGCTGGCGTTGGGCCCGGTGCTGATACCCCTGCCGGATGGCGCCGAGAACGGCACGGTGAGGATCGGGGCGGTGCAGGGGAACGTTCCGGAACAGGGGGCCGAAGCCCTATCCCAGGCCCGGCAGGTGACGGCCAACCATGCTGCGGGGACCCATGCGCTGCTGGACCACGTGCAACCGGGAGAACTCGATCTCGTGTTGTGGCCGGAGAGTTCGGCAGACATCGACCCACGTAGCGATCCCGAACTCGGGAGGCTCGTCGACGAGGCGGCCAGCGCCGTCGCGGCACCGATCCTGGTCGGAACGCAGCGGCTGCTCGCCGACCCGGATGCGCCGGCGAATGACCCCGATCGGCGCACGCGGTACAACGAATCCTTCGTCTGGGAGCCCGGTGGGGGCCCGGCGTCGGACTTGGTTTACGCCAAACAGCACCCAGTGCCGTTCGGGGAGTACATACCCTATCGAGACTTCTTCCGCCTCTTCACCGACGCGGTGGACCTGGTGAGCATAGACATGCTCGCCGGCACCGAACCCGGAATGCTCGATATCCCAATGCTGGAGGGGGAGGAGAACCTTGCGCTCGGTGTGGGCATCTGCTTCGAGGTGGCCTACGACGGGATCGTCCGCGAGGCGGTCCTGGAGGGTGGGGAACTGGTCGTCATCCCGACCAACAACGCCTCCTACGATCGCACCGCCCTGTCCGCACAGCAGTTGGCCATGTCCCGGTTCCGGGCAGTGGAGCACAGTCGCACCGTCGTACAGATCTCCACAATGGGCCTCAGTGCGATCGTGGCACCCAGCGGCGAGATGCTGGAGGAGACCGAGTTGTGGACTGCGGACCAGATGGTTGCCACGGTACCGTTGCGAACCTCGCTCACCCCCGCTGCCCTGCTCGGCCGGTGGCCCGGCGTCGTACTCCTGATGCTGGCAGGCCTCGTCGTCGTCCAAGGGCTCGTGATCACCGTTCACAGGCGACGCCGCGAACCTCGCGCCAACGGGGTCTTGGCTCCCATCCCCACGTCCGTGCAGGAAGGGAGCCAAGACGCCTCCGTCTCGCGGTAGCGGTGGGATTTGAACCCACGGTGGCTATGAACCACACGGCATTTCGAGTGCCGCACCTTCGGCCGCTCGGACACGCTACCTCGGCGGTTCAGAGTACCCGGATCACGGGCCCCGCCTCAAACCAGCGTGGCGGCGCTCACCAAGACGCGCACCGGCTCGGCTGATGACCGGCCCTCACGCCGGCATCAACACCTCGGCCTCCAACCGGGCATAACTGCTTTCCATGCCGTCGACCATCCCGGTGGCCAGGACCGTGTCGCGGATCTCGGCGTCGGGGTAGGTGATCACCACAGCCAGCAACGTGCCGCCGGTCACCGGGGTGAGGGTGAGTTCGTTCACCGTCCCGGGGCCCTCCATGCCGATGAGTTGCTCGGTTGCGACCTCCCGACGCGGCGGGTCGGACTCGAGCAATTCTCCGGTGAAGCCGAAGCGGCCCTCGCCGTCGGCTTGCTCCCATTCGTAGCGGTAGGTCTCACCCACCGCAGAGGCAACCTCGCATACCGGCATGGTCCAACCCTCCGGTCCCAGCATCCAGCGTTGAATCATCTCCGGGTCGTGGTGGGCGTCCCAGACCTGCTGCACAGGTCCCCGGATAATCCGACTTACGCGTACTTGGGTGTCGTTGAGGATCTGGCTCTCCGTGGCCCGCCCGGCGGCGAAACTGGCCATGTCGGCCAGCACCTGGTCGATCTGGCCCATCGCGGAGGTGAGGCCCTCTTCCATTCCCATCTGCAGCAGTTGCTCCAGGTCGGCCAGGGAATTGAAGTAGGTGGTGCTGACCAGGCGGCACCCGGTATCGGTGGCCTCGAAGGTGTGCACCATCCGCATCGCGGCTTGGCCGGGCACCGGGTTGCCCTCGGCATCGGCGAACCCGTCGATCACTTCGAAGGAGCGGCCAGGGTCCACGGCGGTGAACTCCCAGTAGCCCGCCGAGCGCTCCCCTTCCGGTCCGGTCATGTAGTAGTGCGACCGCCCGCCGGGAGCCATGTCGTGGCGGGTGAACGTGGCCGGCCACGTCTCCGGACCCCAGAACTTCTCGATCTGCCGGGGGTCGGAATAAGCGTCCCAGAGCCGCTCCACGGGCACCGGGAAGTCGGAGACGACGGTCATGGTCAGGGCGTCGAGATCCTTCTCGACAGAGGTGATAGGCATCTGCACTGCCTTCCTGAATTACTCCTCGGTGAGGAGTGCGTCGAGCCGGGAGATCCGGCCGCGCCAGATTTCTTCATAGTGCTCCAACAGGTCCTGTGCCCTGCGGAGGGTGGTGGGGTTCCCGCGCACCAGGCGCTCGCGCCCTTGAGGGTGTTTCGTCACCAGGCCCGCTCCCTCCAACACGGCGATGTGCTTCTGCACCGCCGCGAAGGACATGTCGTACAACGAGGCCAACTGAGACACCGACGCCTCCTGCGTGAGGGTGCGCTGGACGATGTCGCGCCGGGTGGCGTCCGCGAGCGCCCGGAAGATCCGGTCGATCTCCCGATCACCGAGCGCTGCGTGACTTCGTTCTACAACCATTTGGTTGCACGTTAGACCTGTGGGCGGCGGTGGTCAAGGCATTACTGGGCTGATTTCTTGCTCGTCGCGATCGAGCGGGTAGTTGTGGCCTGAGGCCCACTGGCCTGGCATGCGATGAGGGCGGGCCGGATAGGGATCTTGCCTGGGCATTGGTGCTCGAGCACCACATCTTTATTACTGAGTCCGAGGTGCGATGGCTCGATCACATCGAAGCGGAACTCTTGTCGTGTCGACCTCGGTGCATTGACGGCGAGCCCGGCTTGCCGGCAGGCCCCGTACGGTGCCGGTGGTCCGGGCATGGTCACGCCCTCATTGCCACGCGCCCCCGGCCGGGGATCGCGGCGATCAACTCCTGGGTGTACGGCTCCCGGGGATCGGTGAACACCCGGTGCACCGGCCCGGACTCCACCACCCTGCCGTGCTGCAGCACGCTCACGGTGTGCGCCAGGCGGCGCACTACGGCCAGGTCGTGGGAGATGAACAGGTACGTCACCCCGAGCTCCTGCTGCAAAGTGGACAGCAGTTCCAGGACCTGGGCCTGCACGGTCACGTCCAGCGCGGACACCGGTTCATCCAGCACCACCACCTGGGGCCGCAGGATCAGGGCACGGGCGATCGCCACCCGCTGGCGCTGCCCGCCGGAGAGCTCGGCTGGGCGTCGATCCAGCATGGCGGCCGGCAGGGCCACCTGGTCCATCTGCTCCCGCACCCGCAGGGTCAACTCGGCGCCGCTGGCGAGGCCGAAGTTGCGCAGCGGCTCGGCGAGGATCTCCTCGATGCTCTGCCGTGGGTCCAGGGAGGAGAAGGGGTTCTGGTACACCATCTGCATCGAGGCGCGCAGGTCCCGCCAGGCCCGCCCCCGCTTGCCATCGACTCGCTGCCCGGCCACGCTCACGGTGCCGGAGGTAGGTTGTTCGAAGCCGAGCACCACCCGCGCCGTTGTGGTCTTACCCGACCCGGACTCCCCCACCAGCGCATGCGTGGTCCCCTCCGGAATCGTGAACGAGACCCCGTCCACCGCGCGGAAGGATTCCCTGCGGCGACCGAGGGTGAACTCCTTGACCAGATCGGACACCTGCACCACGTCGGGCCGCCCGGGTGCCGCCGGCGCCGCGGCAGGTGCTGGAGCATCGACGGCGAACGCGGGGGCGTCCCGGAGCAGTTGCTGGGTATAGGGGTGCTTGGGATGGGACAGCACCGTGGCGCTGGGGCCGGCCTCCTGCACCGTCCCGTCCTTGAGCACGACGACGTCATCGGCGCGGTCCGCGGCGACGGCCAGATCGTGGGTCACCAGCAGGATCGCGGTCCCGAGTTCGGCCCGCAGGTCATCGAGCAGGTCCAGTACCCGGCGCTGCACCGTGACGTCCAGCGCGCTGGTGGCCTCATCGGCGATGATCAGTTCCGGTTCCAGGGCGATCGCGCCGGCGATCAGCACCCGCTGCTTCATCCCGCCGGACAGTTCATGCGGGTACTGCCGGGCCCGCAGTTCGGGTTCGGGGATGCCCACCCGATCCAACAGTTCCACCACCCGGGTGCGAATCTGCGCACGGTTGCCCCATTGGTGGATCCGCAGCACCTCGGCCAGGTTGTCCCCCACCCGGCGCACCGGGTTCAGGGAGTTGTTCGGGTCCTGGGGGACGTAGCCGATCCGGCGCCCCAGGGCCGCGCGCAACTGTTTGGCGGACCAGCAGGTGATGTCCGCCCCGTCGAACACCACCTGCCCGCCGGTGCGCTGCCCGTTGCGGGCGAGCAGCCCGAGCAGGCTTTGGATGGTGGTGGTCTTGCCCGAGCCGGACTCCCCCACCAGCGCCACCGCGGATCCGGGCGCGACGTCGAAACTCACCGCCCGCACCGCCGGAACCTCACCAGTACTTCCCCGGTAAGCCACCGACAGGTCGCGCACGCTCAGGATCGGAGTGCCCGGGTCCAGGGCGCCCGAGGTCGGGGTGCTCTGGGTGGCCGTGCTCGCGCCTCGGTTCGGGAGGCTGGGAAACGGGCTACTCATTGGTTCCTGCCGATCAGCGCCGAGATCCGGTTGGCCGACAGCACCACGGCCACCACCACCAGCCCGGGCAGGGTGGTCAGCCACCAGGCGGTGGCCAAGTAGTCCCGACCCTCGGCCACCATCAGCCCCCACTCCGGGGTGGGGGGCGGGGCGCCGTATCCGAGGAACCCCAGGGTGGAGATCGCCAGGATCGCGGTGCCGAATTGCAGGGCCGCCAGGGCCAGCACGGCGGTGGTGGAGTTGGGCAGGATGTGCCGGCGCAGCACCTGGCCGAACGTCGCCCCGGAGCCGAAGGCAGCTTCGACGTAGTCGCTGCGACGCACCCGCACCACCTCCGAGCGGGCCAGCCGGGCGAACGCGGCGATCGACGCCACCCCCACCGCCAGCGCCGCCTGCAACGTGCCGAACCCGAGCAGGATGATCACGCTCAGGGACAGCAGCAGCGAAGGGATCGCCAGCAGCACGTCCACGATCCGCATGATCACGTCGTCGACGATCCGCCCGGCGGAGCCGGCGATGATCCCGAGGGTGGAGCCCACCACCAGGCCCACCGTGACGGCCAGCAGCGCTCCGGACAGGGAGTGGATGGACCCGTGCACCACCCGGCTGAACACGTCTCGACCGGTGGCGTCGGTGCCGAACCAGTGCTCGGTGCTGGGCGGGGACATCGCTGCGGCGGCGTTGCCGGCGATCGGGTCGGCGGGGGCGAACACGCCGGGCAGCAGCGCCCAGGCCACCACCAGGGCGAGCACCGCCCCGGGCAGGATGAACCCGGCGCGGGAGCTTCGTCGTCGCGTGCTCCTCGCCGCGCCCAACTTCCGGGCCTGCCCGGAAGGCGCTGAGGGCGCGTCCGGGGTCTTCCCGTTGGGCTTGGCCGCGGCGGCCGGCAGTGTTTGTAGGTCGCTCATCGGGCCGCGGCCGCCTTTCCATGCAGTCGGCGCTCTCCGCGCAGTCGGGGGTCCACCCGGGGGTAGAGCAGGTCCACGCTGAGGTTGATCGCCACGAACACCGCCGCGGCCATGAGCACCACGCCCTGCAGCACGGGGATGTCCTGGGTGCGCACCGCCTGTTCGGTGATCCGGCCGATGCCGGCGCGGGCGAACACTGTTTCGGTGACCACCGCCCCAGCGATCAGTTCCCCGAACAGCACTCCGGCCATGGTCATCGCGGGCAGCACCGCATTGCGCAGCACCGCATGCCACTGGGTCCACAGTTCGCTGGCGCCCTTGGCGCGGGTGACGGTGACGAAGGGTTGCAGGCTGACGGCGTCCATGGACCGCACCAGGATCTGGGCCAGGGGCGCGCTGATCGGCACCGCCAGGGTGAGCACCGGCAGGATCAGCCCCTCCACCGGCCCGGGGTTGATCACCGGCACCCAGCCCAACCGGAAGGAGAAGACCTGGATGAGCACGATGCCGAGCCAGAACACCGGCACGGACACGAACAACGACGGGGCGGCGCGCAGCGCGGACCGCAGCCAGGTGAATCGGCTCAGGCTCGCGGCGAACGCGATTGCGAAAGCCACCAGCACCGCCAGCAGCAGGCTCAGCCCGGCCAGGGTCAAGGTGCGGGGCAGGGCGTCGGCCAGGATGGTGCGCACCGCGGTGCCGGACTCGATGGAGTAGCCCAGGTCCCCGCGCAGTACCCCGGACAGGGAGTGCCAGTACTGCACGTGCAGCGGGGCGTCCACGCCGTAGGCGATGCGCAGGTCGGCGATCTGCTGCGGGGACAGCCCCAGTTCGGGGCTTTCGAACCGGATCATCAACGCGTCGGCGGGCATCGCCTGCAGCAACAGGAAGGCTGCGGTGAACGCCACCAGCAGCACGGTGGCGGCCTGCCCGAGGCGGGACAGTAGGTACTGCATGGGTTGCCCTACTCGGCCAGCCAGGTCTGGTACCAGCTGGGACGGGCCACCGATTCCCACCCGAAGTTTTGCACATGGGTGCCGGCGCCGTAGACCTGCGGTTCCTCGAACAGCGGGATCACGTAGGCGTTCTCGGCCAGGTAGGTCTGCACCGCCTGCGTGTGGGCGATGCGCTCGTCCGGGTCCGGCTCGGAGGCCACGGCCTCCAGCAGACCCTCGAGTTCATCATCCAGCACCGGAGCCTCACCCACCCGGTTCAGCAGGGCATTGCGGTTCTCGGAGTGGAACTGGGACTTGATCACGTCCAGGTCCGCCCGGGCCACCATCGAGTGGTACAACTGCACCTGTTCGGGGTCCAGGATCGCTTGAGCGTAGGTGCCGGCATCAGCCCGCAGAATCTGCAGGTCCACCCCGATCTCCTGCCACTGCTGGCTGATCAGGGTGAGCGCCTCGAACGAGCGCGGCTGGGGTGCGGCTTCGTTGACGATCAGCCGCAGCGGCTCGCCGTCCTTGCCGCGCACGCCGTCGGGCCCCTCGGTCCAGCCGGCCTCCTCCAGGAGTTCCTTGGCCCGCTCGGGGTCATAGGACAGGTGCTCGGAGGTGTCCAGGTACCCCGCGGCACCCGAGCTCAGGGTGGAGGTGGCCAGCGGGTAGTGGTCGGTGTAGATGGTGTCCACCACCTCCTGGCGGTTGGTGCCGGCGATGAGCGCCTGTCGCACCCGCGGGTCGGCCAGGATCTCGTGGCCGAACCGGATGGAGATGGAGTTGTTCACCCCGTTGGTCTGCGGGGCGTAGATGTCGAACCCGCCATCGGATACCTGGGCCTCGTCCTGGGCCTGGACGTACCGGACCACATCGGCCTGCCCGGACAGCAGGGAACCCACCCGCACGCTGTCCTCCGGGGTGACCTCGATCTGCACCGCGTCCAAGTAGGCCCGGCCCTGGTGCTCCAGCGACGGCGGCGCCCAGTCGTAGTCCTCCCGGGCGCTCAGCGTCAGGGAAGTGCCCAGGGATTCCGCGGTGATGACGAACGGGCCGGTGCCGATGACCTCGGTGGAGTTGCCCGGAGCGAAGTCCTCGAACGAGCCGGCCAGGGTCTCCGGGTGCAACAACCCGGAGTTGATCGTGGCCGTGGCCTGCAGGAACCCTGGAGCGGGGGCGTCGAAGTGGAACCTGACCGTGGTCTCGTCGATGACCTCGCTGTGGGAGTAGTTGTTGATCGCCTCGGAGACGATCAACGCCCGATCGGGGTCCCCCTTGCCGTACAGGTCGAAGTTCGCCGCGACGGCTTCGGCATCCAACGCGGTGCCATCGGAGAAGGTGACGTCGTCGCGGATGGTGAAGGTGTACTGGGTGGCGTCGTCGTTGATCTGCCAGTCGGTGGCGATCCACGGCTCCAGTTCGAGGGTCTGGGGGTCCTGGTACACCAGCCGGTCGGTGATGTTGTTGACGATGCCGCCGTTGGGGTAGAAGCCGGCGTCCGGCGGGTAGAGATTCTCGTGGGCCTGGTGTTCCAGGTACACCAGGGTCCCCCCGGTAACCGGCTCGCCGTCCCCGGCTGCTGTCGTGCCGTCGTCGTTCGTGCCGCTCGCGCTGGAACCACAGGCGGACAGCACCAGAACACTCGCCAGGATCAGGGCTGCACCAGTGGTTCGCGAACGTGACATCATCTTCCTTTCTCAGGGGCGGGCTCATCTAGCCCGGCCTAAGAAAGGGTGTGTCAACCGCCTACTGCTCGCCACGACCGCCCTGGGTCGTACCACCATGTGGACACCGCTGTCCCGGCGGCTGCGCCGACGGTGGGTGCTACCAGAGCACCTCGGCGAGGTAACTCAGCGCGACGGCCACACCGCTGGCCACCAGCGCCAGGATCGCGATGATCGCCACCAGCGACACCCAGAGCGGGCGCGGGCGGGGCACGTCGTCGTCGCCACCGGAATTGAGTTCGGGTGGTTGGCGGCGGGGGTCGGTGGGGTTCGTCATAGCACCTTCCAGGGTAAGGCCCGACGGCGCATCCCGGGGCGGCGGATGCGTGCAGTGATGTAGCACTCAGGACCCGTGGGAGGACGTCACCAGAGCATGTACAGCAGCACGAAGAACGCGAGAGCGACCATCGGTCCGACCCAGGCGATCACGGTGCGCACCGCGGCGCGGCGGCGCGCCGCTTCCCGGTCTTCGGGCTGGTGATCGTGGCTCATCTGATCCTTCCGCGCATGACCGTGACCGGCCGGTGTCAGCCTAACCCCGGGGCGCACGCGGGTGGCATCCCGAAACCCGGGCGCACGCGGGTGCCGTAGTGCGCCAAACTGGACGTATGAGCGACGCGAACCACGGATCTGCCGCACCCGGCGGGCCCGACAGCAAGCCGCCCGCGCACAACCCATACGCGCCGAGCGCTCAATCCAGCGGCCACAACCCCTATGCCCCCGGCCCGCAGCCTCCAGCGCCGCAACCGCCGGGCCCGAACCCCGCTCCCGGCCAGGAAGCGCCGGACAACTACCCCGGCCAAGGTGCCGGCGCCCCGATCCCCGCGGCCAGTTACCCACCACCCGGTTATCCCCAACCTGGTTATCCCGCAGCCGGCCA